>OGKH01000739.1_pt1 | contig 15646 bp, 11 predicted proteins | sample 1572421 | NCBI WGS metagenome assembly OGKH01 (sample SAMEA2582084, study PRJEB24529) | metagenome | biome: Human gut stool | place: China | collected 2011
GAGCATCTAAAATAATGACCTCGTCGAGACAAGCTAATAATTCTTTAGGAGTGATAAAATTTGACATGTTGTACTCCTTTCTTTTATTATATCGAAAAATACAAATTTGATAATATTATTATATACGAGTACAACAGGATATACAATTTATTTTGGTACTGTGAAAGCTATTATTTTTATAATGCTATCGATAGATTTATGAATAAAACCCCTATCTTAGATAGAGGCAAAAATATAATTAAAATTTCACATTATAATATTGTTTAAATGCCTTTACTGAGATAATATATCCACTTGAAGTTGCATCAACTTTGATATTTTCAGCTGTCTTAATTGGATTTCCAGAGTATATCTCCTTCCCATTAAAGTCATAAATAGCACTAATGTTAAGCTCATTTACAACTCCAGAATCTTTTAACTTTGCTTTTTTTACTGTAGACTTAACCTTTTCTGAATTATACGGCATTTTTGATAAGTTATTCCTTTTTATTATGCCTTCTATTGACTTATTATAATCGTAATCAGCTATAACATCGCCTTCACCAATATACTTATCTTTCTTATCAACTGTATATACCTTAAATTTTAAAGTATATTTTGGAGGGTTATAAAGTGTACTTTGTATAGAGTTTAAATCGAGATACACATCAACACTACTGCTATGCCGCTCACGCCAAAACTGTGATGAATTTTGTAATTCACCTAAAGAAATAGCAAATGTTGCACTGGAAATATATACAAAAGCAACTATTAATGTAAAAAGCCTAGTAATATGTAATAACATAAAATCCTCTCTCAAAACACTAAACAAAAGGAGCTCTAATCTAGAGCTCCTTTATTAGATAGCATCAATTTTTTGAAGCTCATCACCTATACGTTTTACGATACCTGTCACAAGTGCATTCCCCATGAAGAACATACGCATACGATCAGATACCTCTACTACTTCACCTTTTGCATTACGTTTATAGCGAGTCCAGTCATCAGGAAAATCTTGTAAACGCTCAGCTTCAATCGGTGTAATAAGTCGATATTTACCATCAATTTTCAAAAGATGTGTAGATCGATTAACACTGCCTTCAGATGTAAGCATTGTCCGACCTGGTAGTTCAAGAGAGTCATATTCACTCATACCACCTTCAGAGAAGGTATAAGTATGTCCATTTGCTGCAGTCCGTGTAATTTTCTTAGGACCACGAAGATATTTAAACTTCTCTAATTTTTCACCATCAACATAATAATTTTCTGGTACTTGATTGTCTTTAACCACAATCTTTTTCATTGGGATTGGTTCTTCATCCCCTTTTGGTTCAGTTTCAATCGTATAATAATACCCATTAGTCATGAGTCCAGAGTTCCACATTTTACCATCAGAGAAGTTTGCTGATACTTCTGCAATATCTTCATCAAGCTTATTAGCATTAATACGTTTCTTAACTGCTTCCCCCTTAACAGGGAATTGACGACCAAAGAGCCCGTCTTCAAAGATATATGGTGCATAACACTCTAATCGAGCATTTAAGTCTGCATCATTAGACAGTGTAGCTTCATATTTAGTATGTAATCGTTTTCCCCACTTTGTATCATTTCTAAAAACAAAGAAGAATACACGACGTCGACGTTGAGCACGACCATAATCAGCAGCATTAATAACACGCCATTCCACAGAATAACCTAATTGATTGAAAGCAGCTAACATAATCGCAAAGTCACGACCACGTTGATTGGAAGGAGCCTTCAATAAACGGTCAACATTTTCTAAAACCAAATACTTAGGTCTAATTACCTCAGTAGCACGGATAATTTCCCAGAAAAGAACCCCTTTTTTACCTTCAATACCTAACTCATTCTTTTTGCTTCTTGCAACAGAATAATCTTGGCATGGAAATCCACCAACAATCATATCTACACCATTGGCTTTCATTTCCTTGAACTTTTCATTAGGAATTAAGGCTACATCTGTTGGGATATGTTCCATATCAGGAAATCTATATAAACCTACTTCATAGGCATCTTGAGTCTTACGAGATGGCTCATATTGGTTTGAATATAGCGTTTGAAAAACCTCTTTAGAGGAATTTTCTAAACCTACTATAAATCCTCCAACACCATCAAACATGGAGAATATTTTCATTACTTTACCCCTTAATCAATCACCTTCATAGATCATTATTATAGCAGAAATTCAAAAAAAGATCAAGATCAAATTGATTTTCTACTATATATCTTTCACAATCTCTGCTATGTATTCTCTATTTAACCAATAGCATTGCTTTGTTATATGTTGTCCATCTGGTAGCTCTACTTGATCTTTGCCATCTCTAGCCTTAGGACGAATATGACAAACACCATTAAAGCTAGCACCTGGTAAATTATTTGATACACCATTACGTACAGGAGTAAGTTGAACCCCTTCTTCCAAAATAGCTTTTGTTGTTTTCCAAAGATCTTTGAGCTCATGCTCAATTACAACCTCTGGCATATTCCACAGCATAATTCCTTTTAAATAAGGTTCTCTATTTTTATTTTCCTTTTCAGTCTCATCATATTGAAATACTACAAATAGATATTTTGTATACTCAAATTTTTCATAAAGCTGAGAGTCTTCCCATGCATCGTTAACCCAACGATGAAAGTCTATTTGTTCAAAGGACATATGTTCCTTTGGGATTCCAGTAGGCTCAAGCCGTATGGTTTTAAACTTAATATTTGCTTTACTAAACTCTCTAAGTGATTCTAACTTAGTCCCTTTTACACCCAAAACCGCACTAATAAGATTGGCATTAAAAGCCTTATTTTTAGTTACTGGAATATCTACGAGTTTCGCAATTTCAGATACTCGTTTACCAATATATGGAGCGAATCGTTCTTGTAATAATTGTAATGTAGTCTTACTTTTAAGTTCATCAACATTAAATAGTGATGGTATTAATTGTCTATCAATAACACGGCGAGCAAAGGCAGACATGTAAGAACTTTTAAGAGAAAATGCACGTTGTTTAGCTGGTATATTAGAAAATGGTTGTTTTCTTATGGACTTAGCATTAGCCCCTTTAGTACACGCAGCCAAATACATCGTATCACCTTCCGAAATATTATGGGCCTCACCGGCTTTAATCTTATTCATAATAGTCTGCCAATCTTGCTTTATAATTTCTAAATCCACAGGATCAAAATTATGTAAAACAGACTTTATGATAGGAAAGTCCTTTTTATCTAATTCGTCTTTATATAAGTAAAATATAACCAATAAATTCTTATTTTTTTGCCAAAATGATGATTCTTCAAAAGAGTCTTTATAATCCTCTTCATAGTTAATAATATTTAAAACTAACCGTTCTTTTGCAGAGAAGTCATTCTTTTTATTTTCTTTTATAGCAGTAACTTTTAGCTCTAAACCTAAATCAACAAAATCTGCTTCTGCTCTGCTATTAACGGCCATTTTAAATAAGCCTTCTTCTAAAACCTGACCTATACCGCCCTTGTTTCCCCTACTATCCAGGCGATTATTTATATCAAACTCACCAACCGTTTTACCCTCTGCAGATTCAGCTATATCTAATACTTCTTCAATAGAGTTATAAACCTTATCAGTGCCCATTAGAATCTCCTCCCGTCATATATACATAAATTATATCAAAGGTATTAAGAAATATACTAATTTAACTTTCACAGAGTATATTCATCTATAAATAGCGAATTACAAATATTAATACATGTTCACATAACATAATTTCATCTATTCCTTATGATTCTCCGCTCTATACGTCTTTTTTGGGACGTAAGTTTATGATATAATATAACTAATGACTCTTAGGGGCGTAGTCCGCCCAAACGGATCCAAAAAGAGTTAGTGTGTTTTCAAGGAGCGTGCGCAGTTGAAAAAGGGGTACATCAAGTTAATAGCAGCCGTTATACTTGGCGTCGCTATTATCGGTGGTGGGATCTACGGGGTGTATACACTCTTGTCATCCAATACAACGACAATTTTATATCGATCAACCGTTGACGACAAGATCAACGCTATCCGACCTTATATCGTCGCATTAGACTCATATAACGCGTACAGTGTAGCCTATGCAAATCAATTACAACCAACTCTCGAAGAGTTACGTAATGGGTCCCATAACACGACCATAACATTGCCAAAATATAAGGACCTTAAAACAGCTTTAGAGGCTGCAAAACAAGATAGTCCAACTCCATACGAAGATGTAAACCAATCGACTAATGATGTATTAGCAATACTAGATCAACTAATTCCTGTAGCAGATCAATTGCAAGCCTATTATGTTGAACGTCGATTTGAAAAAGATAATTTCAAAGGTAGCGATGAGCTAGCTGCACAATATGTGCCTTTAGCTGAGCAATTCTATGCTACGTATAACGCGTTAGATTTAGCCTTAGATAATCGTAATAATGAGCTCTATACAGAACGCATGAATGAGTATCAAGGGGAAAAACGTGAAAATGCAGTTAACTTTATCGAGTTAAATCTTATGACTGCCCAAACCATCGATCTTATCGATCCAGATGGAAATACAGATACCCAAAAGGTTGAAGCAAACTTGCAACAAATCACGCAACGCATCAACAAATTACAACCTGGTACAACATCAGAAACACAAAACGCAGTTCGCGAGTATCAAGATTCTGTAAAAGAATTCGTTGCAGAGGCTCGTAACTACATCATCATCAATTCTTCCTACGGCGAAGCATATACACAACTATTTATTAAATATAACAAAATGGTTAGTAAAGCAAATGTCGTAAACATGGCAGAACTTGATGCTACAGAACAAAAGAAAAAATAAGAACAACACAAAGAGGACCTACTTATACAGTAGGTCCTCTTTTTATCCGTCTAATTCTATTATTTAGTTAGTCCTGATATTTTCAATTACTAGATACTAGCAAATCACTTACATTATCTACGCTTCAAATCTTTCGTAATGATGTAATATTCAGATGGAGATATCTTAATACCATCAATATGGTTATTTCCTACAATATTAATCTTAGGATATCCAAGGAAAAGTGCTACGGAGTCATCAAGCATCAATTGTTGTGCATTAATAACCGCATTACGGCGTACCAATGGATCGTTGGCACTTTCACCAAGAGCTAACAATTCATCGAAACGTGGATTGGAGAATCCAGAACCATTTGCCTCAGCACCGGTCCCCCAGTATTGTTTCAAGAACCATACAGGTTCGCCAGTATTAGCAGTAACTACACTAGAGATGAGCATATCGTAATCCCCAGATTGCGCCAATGTATCAATCACAGCATAGTCTATGATTTTAATTTGTAAATCTACACCGATTTTTTTGTAGTCCGCTTGTAATGCCTCTGCATATAATGGCAATTCAGGACGAGATGTATAGGCATAGAAATCAAGCACTAGGTTTTCACCATCTTTATCTACAATCCCATCACCATTTGTATCAATATAACCTTCACGTTTAAGTAATTCTTTAGCACGTTCAACATTATATTTATTAGGATCCCGCAATTGATTGAATCCATAATCAATGGACGGTGGCAATGGAGCCTTACCGGCAATAAAGGTATCCTTCATAAGGTTCTTTGCATAAGACTCACGATCCGCTCCGGCAATGAGGGCCGCTCGAAGATTAGCATTCTTAAGCTTACCTTTTTGGCTCATCCGAACGAATACATCACGTAAGGAGGATTCTTCATAAATAGTAAATTTCTTATCGTTTTGGAAGATACTGTATTCGCCAGGACCAATGCTAACAGCCATATCTACATCTCCGGCCTGGAGCGCCATAGCACGCGTATTAGCATCATTAATAGATGGAATTTCAACCTTAGCAAACCCTGGCTTGCCATCCCAATAATTATCATTCCTTGCGAGCTCAGCACGCTCTTTTGTAAATGATGTCACTACATAAGGACCAGTACCAATAGGACCTTCCTTCGCAATATCACGACCATTTGCCTCAGCAGTCACATCTATAATTAAGAATAATGGATCGCCTAACAAGTTTGGCAAATTATAATAAGGCTTATCAGTCTTAATTGTGAGCTCTTGACCATTAGCTGTCATTTCAGTGTAGTTAAAGAATGTCTTTGCCCATTTACTCTTTGCAAAGGTTCGTTCCAAAGATGCCTTTACGGCCTCAGCAGTAAGAGCATTACCGTTAGAGAACTTAACCTTATCGTTGATGGTGAAAGTCCAAGTCAGCTTATCATCACTTTGCTTCCAAGAAGATGCTAACCAGGGTTTAGCATTCATGTGATCATCAAATTTTATTAGTGTTTCCCCAACACCATATCGTTCAACGGCCCAGCTAAAATAGTTTTCTGTTGGTTCTAATGTACCAGCAAAGCTAATAGCCCCTACCTTTAATACATCATTAGATGAATCGGATGATTGATTCATGCAGCCTACAGTACCAAGGACCGTAACTCCCAGCATCATACCAATCAGTAATGCCTTACGTAATCCTTTCATTCACACACCTAACCTTTCTCTATAAGTATATGTATATGTATATATATATATCATTTCATATGAGCATATTTTAATTATACCCACAGGGGTATATTGCTTAGTCAACTATACTATATATTTAGCGTTAACACAATCATTTTTGAGAAAATTTTCGATATATTTATGTAGAAGAAAAAATTATCCGCATAATAAATAATAGATAATATAAAAATAGCAGTTAACCAAATGGCTAACTGCTATTTTATATAATCAAAATTTACGCTTTCCTAGCTTCTTCTAAGGTAAGTGGCTTATGATCTTGTCCAATTTCAAAGATAGAACTCAATAGAACCTTTGTATAAGGATGTTTAGCATCGGCTAAATGGAATGCGTCTAGCTCTTCAACGATAGCGCCTTTGTACATTACGACCACCTTGTGGCACATAGTACGAATGAACGCAATATCATGAGCGATAAATAGATATGTTAAATTTTTCTTCTTTTGTAAACGCGCTAGTAAATAGGCGATGGAGTCTTGTACGGACACGTCTAGAGCACTTGTTGCCTCATCTAGAACAAGAATTTCTGGTTCAAGTACAATGGCACGAGCAATGGCCACACGTTGACGTTGACCACCAGACATTTCATGAGGATAACGATGCATGAATTCGCGAGGTAGGTCTACCATTTCAAGATAGTCACCTGCGATTTGTTCTTCTTTTCCTTTTTCAAGAAGCCCAAAATTGTATAACGGTTCAAGAATAATATCCTTTACCTTCATACGCGGATTGAAGGCTGCAGATGGATCTTGAAATACCATTTGAATTTTCTTGCGGTATTCTTTTGTTTGCTCAGAGTTCATATGTTGAATCTCTACACCATCTACATAAATCTCGCCTTCCGTAATAGGCAGCATCTTCATGATCATACGAACCAAAGTCGTTTTACCAGAGCCAGATTCCCCTACAATCCCAAGGGACTCGCCTTTTTCTAAGGTGATATTAATACTCTTACACGCTTCGAGCTCACCACCAGTAGGAAGTGGGAATCGTTTACATACATTTTTTAATTCTACAGCGTAGTTAGTCAATGTAACGACCTCCTCCCAATGTTGGTACAGCATCTTTTAATTGTTTCGTATATTCATTAGATGGGTTTTCTAAAATATCTTGCGGTGTGCCAGCATCAACAACACGACCCTTTTTCATAACAATGATATAGTCGGACATATAGGCCGCTACACCAAGGTTATGCGTAACCATTACGATAGCAGAATTATGCTCTTTAGCAAGTTCTAGCATTTGCATAACAACTTGAGACTGTGTCGTTACATCTAGTGCCGACGTCGGTTCATCACCGATGAGCAATGCTGGGTCTAAAGCTAATGCCATAGCAATACCCACACGTTGTCTTTGACCACCAGATAATTCATGTGGATAACGGCGCAATATATCTGCCCCATTAGGAAGAGAAACAGATTCTAATAACTCAATTGCTCGTCGATCACATTCATCATTGGTAATTTCTATATGAGATTTAAATAATTCTCTAAACTGTTTACCAATGCGAACTATTGGGTCTAAAGCACTACCACTATCTTGGAAAATCATGGCCATGTCTTTACCACGTATAGCTCTCCATTCAGACTTAGATAGGGTGCGAAGGTCTTGACCATTAAAGAGCATTGTACCATCTGTGACCTCACCACCTACAGGCAATAAACCCATAAGGGCCCGGATCACGGTAGTTTTACCGGATCCAGATTCCCCTACAATGGTCAATACCTTACCGCGTTCCAAGGTAAAGTTTACATCCATAACAGCAGGCACACCTTGGTACGCGATGTTAAGGTTCTCTACAGTTAGTATGTTTTCTGCCATTATAGCTCCTTATTATTTTGTAATTTTATTAGTAATCCAGTAGTAGTCACTTGGGTACATGACAGCACCTTTCAAGTAAGAACCAGTAATGATATTAGTTTTAGGGTAACCTAAGAACAATGCAGCACCATCATTCATCAATAATTGTTGAATTTGAATTGCATAGTCACGACGTTTTGCAGGATCGAATTCAGTTTCAGCAGCATCTAACAATTGGTCAACTTGTGGATTGGAATAACCAGAACCGTTTTGAGGGTTGGAACCATTGTCATTTGTATGCCAGTAGTTAGCCAAGAACCAGATTGGATCGCCTGTATTAGCCGTTACGATATTGGAGATAAGCATGTCATAGTCGCCGTCTTGGCCCATTTTATCAATCAAGTTATAGTCAACTGTTTTAATTTTCATGTCGATACCCACTTTTTTAAGGTCTGCTTGGACAGCTTCTGCATAAAGTGGCAATTCAGCACGAGAATTATATACTACGAAGTTGAATGTTAATGGTTTACCATCTTTATCAAGGATGCCATCACCATCAGTATCTTTCCAACCATCTTCGGCTAACAATTGTTTTGCGCGATCAGGATTATATGCATTAGGATCTTTCAAATCTTTGAAGCCATAGTCCATGGATGGTGGAATTGGAGCGGAACCAGGAATAAATGTACCTTTAAGCAATACATCTGCATAGTTTTTGCGGTCTGTGGCGGAAATAACAGCTGCACGAACTTTGTCATCACCAAGAACGCCTTTTTGGTTAATACGAGCCAATACTACGCGAAGGGATGCAATTTCATCAACCTTGAACTTATCGTTATTTTGGAATAAGCCCATTTCACCAGCACCGATATTAACTGCCATATCAACATCACCAGATTGCAAGCTCATAGCACGCGTATTAGGATCATCGATAGAAGGAATTTCTACAGTTTTGAAAGGTACTGTACCATCCCAGTAATTTTCGTTGGCCGCCATTTCAGCACGTTCTTTTGTGAAAGATTTAACCACGTATGGGCCTGTACCGATAGGACCTTCTTTAGCAAAGTCGCGACCATCTTTTTCAGCTTGTACATCAACAATTAGGAATAATGGGTCAGCTAAAAGACCAGGCATATTAGGATATTCTTTCTTCGTATGAATTACCAATTGTTGACCATTTGCTTCGATGGAATCATATTCAAAGAACGTTTTTGCACGATTGGATTTTTCAAAAGCCCGTTCGATAGATGCTTTAACAGCTGCAGCATCTACTTTTTTACCGTTGGAGAATTTTACTTTATCGTTGATAGTAAACGTCCATGTTTTATGATCTGGAGATACTTCCCATTTAGATGCAATCCATGGTTGAGGTTTCATTTGCTCATCAAATTTAGCCAATGTTTCACCTACGCCATAACGCATAACAACCCATGCAAAGAAGTTTTCCGTAGGTTCTAATGTAGATGCGAAGTTAGTTACGCCAACCTTTAATACGTCCTTGTTAGCAGCACCATTATCGGAGCCACAACCTGCGATGAAGGACCCCATCATCACGATACTTAAACCTGCTAACAGCGCCTTTTTCCAAGATTTTTTCATTTAAAATCTCCTTGTTAAAACAATATACAAAGCTTATATATCATCGTTATGTTAACCACATAACAAAGATTCCAAAATACGAGAAACTATCCTTGGTTCTTAGGATCCACTACGTCACGCAAGGAATCAGACCAAAGATTGAAAATAGATACTACGATTAAAATAGACATACCAGGGAAAGCCATAAGCCAAGGGCTCGTTTGTAGGTATTGACGACCTTCATTAAGCATAAGGCCCCATTCCGGTGTAGGTGGTTGTGCACCAAATCCAAGGAAGGATAAACCTGCGACCTCAATCATAATAGCCCCAATATCTAGTGCCCCTGTGGTTACAACGAGTGGCAAAATATTAGGGATAATATGACGACGTAAAATCGTCCACGTAGAGGCCCCCATCATAACAGCTGCCGTTACATACTCTTCACCGCGTACTTTCAGCGTCATAGAACGAACAAGACGGGCATATTTAGCCCACCCTACAACAGAGAGTGCTAAGATGGTATTTACAATACTGCCCCCTAAAATACCTGCGATTGCAATGGCGAGTACTACACCTGGGAAGGATAACATGATATCCGCCAAGCGCATTAAAATCATTTCAACTTTACCACCAAAGTAACCTGCTACGGCACCGATGACTGTACCAATGCTTACCATAATCACTACGATGGATACACCCATAAACAAGGATAATTGAGTACCATAAATGATACGAGACAATACGTCACGACCCAATTTATCGGTGCCAAACCAATGCTGAGCACTAGGGGCTTGTAATGCTTTAGACATATCCGATGAAAAAGCATCTCCCGGCGCAAGCCATGGTGCAAAGATAGCAATGAATACGATAACGAGCATCAATGCAGTGTAGAAAGAGAACAATTTATGTTTCTGAATAAATTCTTTCATTATGCTCTCTCCCTTTTCAATCTAGGGTCCAACAGAACATAGGATGCATCAACTAGAGCATTGATACACATATATGCAATAGCAACCCATAACACAAAACCTTCAATCAATGGATAGTCACGCATAGTGATGGCATAAATGGCCATATTTCCGAGGCCAGGCCAGGAGAATACCATTTCAACTACCGCTACACCACCTAATAACCAACCAATAAGTACACCTAAAATTGTAATTAATGGCAATACGGCATTAGGCAAAATGTGACCGAATAAAATCTTCATTTCGCTCACGCCACGCGCACGGGCTCCGATAACGTAATCCTTTTGCATCTCTTCAAGAATAACGAGTCGTACTTGACGCATGTATTTAGAGCCAACGACAACCGCTAATGTAACAGCCGGTAAAATAACACCTGTCGCCGTTATACGAGACGAGGCAATCGGAACTAAACCGAGTTTTAAACCAAAAATATAGATTAATACAAGGCCTAACCAGAATGATGGCATAGACACGCCTATAAAGGAAAGGCTTCTCAGTACATAGTCTATCCATTTATTCCGATTATACGCACTCAGTATACCTGCCGGTAATGCATAGATAATCGTAAATACCAATGCGGTTCCTGACAATGCAAGCGTACCAGGTAATGCTTCTAACATGCGATCTACTACCGGTTTTTTAGCAGAGTAACTCATTCCTAAGTCACCTTGTGCTGCATTGACTACCCAGTTTGCATACTGTACGATAAACGGCTTATCCAAGCCTAATTGTGCTCGAGTTTCATCAATCATTTCTTGAGACACGATGGTATCCGCCGTTTCTAGTAGCATCGTAACTGGGTCCCCTGGAGCTAAATAGGTGAGACAAAATGTCAAAAATGTGATGCCAAACAAGGTGACAATAAACTGTCCTAGATGTTTGGCAAAGCGTTTGCCCATAGGCACCTCCTATACCCTTTTCAAATAAAAACACATCATAGTGAATAAACATAGATACTTATAAAGAGTAAGCATATAATATAATGCCGTGAAATAAAATCTATGAAATAACCATAAAAAAAGATTAGCCAGCCTGACTAACCTAAAGAAAAACACCATGCTGTGGCACGATATCCCGCAAGATTGAGCAGGCTTTCTGACTTTTGATTCATCACAATATTTCAGCCTTCCCAGTTTCCCAGTGACCCTAATACGAAATATTGCTCCTCATTACAGCTATTTGCATAGTATAGGATTTCCACCCATTTTCCTCTTTTACGCTCGGTAGAACCGACACTCAGTTTATTCACTTTTATTAATTATAAATATACTATATTTATAATTCTCCAACAATACACATACCCCCTAGCGTATCAATGTCAATCAATCATAATTATACATATAAATAATATTCATTATTATTTATATGTATTACTTCGTATATTATGCCCAATTTCTTGAAATAAACACGTTATTTACTTTTCTTTTCTGTATATAACCGTATATATTTACATCTATATTTTAATTAAATTTACATATAAAACATTTTACTATGCATATAACTAAAAGAGGCTGTCACCAAAGTGACAGCCTCTATAAGACGAGAGAGTATTCAATTAATCAATACTTTGTTGAAATCGTTGCGCGCGATACGCTAACCAACCTTTGCGTATCATATAAATACCCATGCCAATAGTTACTGCAACGGCACTACCGAACATGGCATCAACACCACACGCATATACTGCGTATAAACAGTATAAAACACCTGCAGCAGCAACAAAATAGAAACGCTCAATGCGACGTTTTTCCAATCCAGACATGTGCATCATCGTTGGTACTGCAATAATGCAGAGAATATAAGGCACTACATTAGTTACAACTGCAAGGTTTACCAATGTTTCGAATTGATCGCGTAAGGAATCATTAGCGGTGAACAATGTAAGAATTGTTTCAATCGCTAATAAGATAAATACGCCACGCACAGGTGCGTCTTTGCTGTTTACATGAGCAAACACCTTAGGGAAATAACCTGCCTCTGCTGCATTCTTGAATACGCGAGACAATGTAAATTGCCAGCAAAGTAAAGCACCACAGCAAGAGATAATCATGAGCGCCATGATAACATTTGCAATTGTGTCATTAAACATGTATGCAAATGTGAGACCAAATGGTGCATTAGAATTTAGTAATTCAGCGTTAGGCACGATACCGGCCATAACATTCGTGGACAAGATGTAAATCACCGCCACTGCTAATGTACCTGCAAATGTTGCAATTGGCACGTTTTTCTTTGGATTTTCTACAGCATCTGCATTTGCCGCCGCTGATTCAAATCCTAGGAAGCCCCACAATGTTAAAGCAATGGATTGTTTAATTGCTTCAAAAAACGGCAAGTCGTTTGGATTCCATGCCGCCAAATACGTATCTGGGCTAAACCAGAACCAACCAATTGTACCAATTAGTAATACTGGCACAATACAGCCCCAAATAGTAATATTGCTGAGCTGACCTGTAAAGCGATTTCCTCTAAAGTTCAAAATCGCTGCAAACCATAACAAGACAATCGTTACTTGACTTGTTTGCGTTGCATTTAAATCAACACCAAAGAATTCTGAGCCATAGCCAACTGCGGAAACTGCAATCGCTATATTAGCAATGATGAGAGATATGCTGTAAGCATAGCTCGCCATAAAATGTCCAGTTTTACCGAAGCGATGTTCTGCATAACCGCCCATGCCCCCTTGTTTTTGGGAGAACATACCCGCTTGAGCAAAAATATACGCTAGTAAAAGCGCACCCACAGCTGTCACGAGCCAAGATAAAACTGAAATAGTACCAACTTGAGCCAAATTAGTTGGTAACATAATGATCCCAGCTCCTAGCATATTGGCTGCTACCATTGTGGTTAGCTGGAATACAGACATTTTTTTAGCGGTGGTTTTCATGTATCAATCCCCTTTCGTAAGGTGAATTTTTTCTCGTCCATAATTCACGTAACTATATTAAAACCGCTAAGTACATTCAGTTCCTACTGTAATGGGCGGGAATGTGAAGGTACCGTTTTTCATTGTGATTCGAATTAATAATAACACCATAGGTAGTAAATTAAAAGTATTTTATTAGTGGACAATACATATTACACGAATTGAATAAAAATATAGTAATTATATATTATTTTCGATTAGAAACGGTATGATGAATGTAAAAGTATCATTTTCTTTTAGTTTAATCAATTAAATATGTGAAAAATCACTATCTATTCGGATTGTAGTGTCGTGCTACAAGACCATTATCCATCACGAGTCCACTCAATATAGACAAAAATTGGCACCACCATTAGGTGGTGCCAATTTTATAAACTATGAAACCATCTGTAATTCTAACACTGAAAGGATTACTCTTGTACAGAATTTACGATAGATTTCCAGCTATCGATTTGTGCTTCTTCGTTAGCAATGATTTGCTTGCCATTATTACGTTGCCTTTCCACACATTCTGGAGCCGTACCAGAATAATTGTTACGACCTGCTACACAAGCTTCAATAGAAATAGCATCTAGAATATCCGCATCAAAATATGGAGAAATCGCTTTAAAGTCATCTACGGATAAGTCGAGCAATACGCAACCTTTTTCGATACAATGATGTACCGCATTGCCTACAATTTCGTGCGCTTCACGGAATGGAACGCCTTTTTTCGCAAGATAATCCGCCATATCTGTGGCATTGGAGAAATCATCATCGAGGACAGCTTTCATACGTGTCCCATTGACCTTCATACCGCGAATCATCGCCGCATTGATGGACAATGCAAAGTGCACCGTATCAATGGCATCAAAGATGCCTTCTTTATCCTCTTGCATATCCTTATTATAGGTAAGAGGCAAACCTTTCAACGTTGTTAAAAGACCTAACAAATGACCATAGGTACGACCTGTTTTACCACGAACGAGTTCACATACGTCAGGATTTTTCTTTTGTGGCATAATACTAGAGCCTGTGCAGTGAGCATCATCAAGTTCAATAAAATTAAACTCATTGGTAGACCACAAAATTAATTCTTCACTAAGACGACTCAAGTGCATCATCACAAGAGATGCAAAGGATAAGAATTCTACAACGTAGTCACGGTCGGATACAGCATCCATGCTGTTTTCGTAAATCCGGGAGAAGCCGAGTAGCTTTTGTGTATAGGTTTGATCAATACCGTACGTAGAACCAGCTAAGGCCCCTGCACCAAGTGGCATGATGTCTGCGTGTTTGAAAACCATCAACAAACGATCAAAGTCGCGTTCTAGCATAGAAAAATACGCCATCATATGATGACCAAAGAGTACAGGTTGAGCCCGTTGTAAATGGGTATAACCAGGCATGATAACATCACTGTATTTCTCGGCAGTTTCAATGAGAGCCTTTTGCATATCTACGATGAGCTCGCCCATTTCGATAACGGCTTTACGCACATACATGTGCAAATCGACAGCACATTGGTCATTACGGCTACGGCCTGTATGTAAACGACCACCCGCTTCACCGATATCATCAGTTAAACGCTTTTCAATATTCATATGAATATCTTCTAGAGCAACGGAGAATGGGAACTCCCCTTTATCGATTTGCCCCTTAATTTTAGTCAAGCCTTCTACGATAGCATCGCAGTCCTCTTGAGAGATAATATTTTGTTTTGCAAGCATCGTTGCATGAGCTTTACTGCCCGCAATATCTTCGGCGTACATTCTAGCGTCAAAAGCGATAGAGGATGTAAAATCCTCTACCGCCTTATCTGTGCCTTTTGTGAAACGCCCGCCCCACAATTTAGCCATTATTTACCTGCCTTTTC
>OGKH01000754.1_pt1 | contig 15346 bp, 5 predicted proteins | sample 1572421 | NCBI WGS metagenome assembly OGKH01 (sample SAMEA2582084, study PRJEB24529) | metagenome | biome: Human gut stool | place: China | collected 2011
CCTCCTTCACTTGAAAATTATTGTTTAATGTTTATCTTTTATAATTCAGATACTCTATCTGTAATGTAGTATATCAAAGATATCGAAACTTTTCAATACTCATTTTCTTAATTTCTCATTTTTTATAATATTTATAAAGCATATATAATATGCGGATTTGTGCTACATTATAATTTGAAATGTATTATCATTTAGACCGATTATGACCTAAATTTACCTCAATCCCTTTCCCTATTGCTACTTATCTGTCAATATATCTATTAATATAAATAATGGCCATTATTATACCGATAGTTTTTAAAGTATTAACTAAAATAAGACCCAAGGTGTACATAATTTATATATTATACTATTATATATAGAAGAGAATATTGTTATATTATATATTCTAAAAGAACTTAATTAATAACTTATTATATAAGTATGTACTTATGAACACTTACTTCTCTATGCGATATAATCATAATAAGAACTTCACGATCTTAATATGAAATATCGGTCAGAGAAATCGTCATTTATATTGTTATCATAGGAGGATTTATGAGAACAGCTTTAACAGAACTTTTACAAATTGAATATCCTATTATCCAAGGTGCTATGGCTTGGGTATCTGAACACAAATTAGTATCTGCCGTTGCAAACGCTGGTGCAACAGGCGTTATCGCCCTCGGTGGTCGTGATGCAGAATGGACTCGCAACGAAATTCGTGCATGCAAAGAATTAACTGATAAACCATTCGGTGTTAACCTTATGTTGATGGCTCCTAATAAAGACGAGTTGGTAGATGTTATCATCCAAGAAAAACCTGCTTTCGTAACACTTGGTGCTGGTAATCCTGTACCATATATCAAATCGCTCCAAGAGGCTGGTATCAAGGTTATCCCTGTAGTACCTTCCCTTAAATTGGCTAAACGTATTGAAGAAGCTGGTGCTGATGCGATGATTGTAGAAGGTATGGAAGCTGGTGGTCATATTGGTAGCCAAACAACAATGTCTTTAATGGAAAATATTTTGCCAGAAATCAGTATTCCAGTTGTTGTAGCAGGCTCTATCGTTGATGGTCGTGGTCTTGCCGCAGCTTTATTAATGGGTGCACAAGGTGTACAAATGGGTTCTCGCTTCTTATTAGCAGAAGAATGCCAAGCACATCAAAATATGAAAGAAGCAATTATCAAAGCAACAGATACTGATTCTGTTGTAACTGGTCTTCTCTCTGGACACGGCGGCGTTCGCAGCTTAAAAAATGAATTTACGACTCGCTATTTAGCAGCAGAAACTGATGGTGTTACTACACCTGAAGAGCGCACAAAAATGTCTCAAGGTACTAATAAACGCGCCGCTATTGATGGCGATGTAGTAAACGGCGCCGTACAAGTTGGTCAAGCCTTGAATCGTCTTGTAGCTATCGAACCAGCTCATACAATTGTTCAAACAGTAATGAACGAAGCTATTATGTCTATTCGTAAGGCTCAACGCCTTCTTGAAATTGTTTAATCAATTAGGAGTGTCATATGTTACCATTTCATGGAAAATATCCAAAATTAGATCCTAAAAGTTGTGTAATGCCCGGTGCTGAACTTGCTGGTGATGTAGAGCTTAAAGAATATGCATCTATTTGGCAAAATTGTGCCCTTCGTGGTGACGTAAACAAGATTGTAGTAGGTCGTTACTCTAATGTACAAGACAACTCTGTATTACATGTAGACGACGATAAAGCATGCGTCCTTGGCGATTATGTAACAATCGGCCACGGTGCCATCGTTCATGCTAGTACAATCGAAGACAATGTGTTAGTTGGCATGGGTGCCATTGTATTAAGTGGTTGTCATATTGGCTCTGGCTCTATTATTGCAGCCGGTGCGGTAGTAAAAGAAAACACTGTCATCCCACCTAACTCTTTAGTCGTAGGTATTCCTGCTCGTATTGTTCGCACAGATGAAACTCAAATTGAACGCATTCACAATCAAGCTTTAAAATATAAACACTTGTGGACTATCGAATACGGTATGCTTCCTGATGCAGGTGGCGAGGAATACGATAAAAACGCCAAAATCGTATAATCACATATACAATAAAATTTGCACAAATAATCAGAACCACCCGTAAAACGGGTGGTTTTATGATTCGCGACTACGTCGCGAACCAGTCTAAAGACAATAACAAAAGCCGAGGCAATCACTGCCTCGGCTTTCATAATTTATGTGGTCTAAATTTTATTGAATTGTTGGTGCATAAATCGCTTGTCGAAGATCCACCCTACGATGTTCTTCCATCATCTTAGAAATGTCTTCTTATTCGGCAGGTTTCACGCGATTGTTGCCGTCTTTCATAGCTTCTTTCAAGCTAAAGATAACCATTTCATTCATGTAGAAACGCAATTCATCATCATGTACATTGGCCGTATTGCGATCCAAGATATCGATGATTTGTTGTGCATAGTCCATTTTTTCATCGTCAGACACAGTCACATGATTAATAAAAAAGTCTTTATAATCATTATACAAACGATCTAACGCCATGCGTGCATAGCTGTCTTTCTTATAACGATGACTCACAATGTACCAGCTACGACGAACGTTCATATAATACAATGCATTATTGCGGTACCGTTCTTGGCCCTTCATAATACGAGAGTCGTCCATGATATATCTATCTTTTTGATCCAATTGGAATTGTGTGAAAGCATTCACTACTTCACGAACTTCTTCGCTAGGTACAGGAATAGCCACTTCTGCTTCAATCACGTTTAATGGTTCAGCTGGTTGTTCTGGCATCATCAAAGTATCCCGAGCCGCATCCGCCTGACCAACTGCACATACACAAGCAAGCGCCAATACAGGCATAATTTTTTTGAATTTCATACATCCTCCTTATGATGAGCCGCCCCCCGAAGGGCGGCTTTCACAATCCTTACATGAGCCATGAAGAACTCGAATATTCAGATTCGATTATTTTGTAAGACCTGCTTGTTGCATCAACAATGCGATTTGAGCTTTCATTTCTTCATTATCGCGTTGTACTTGATCGTATTTAGCAGTTAACTCTAAGTCATGTTGTTTCATGCGTTCATTTTCAGCTTTTAAAGCAGTCACTTCATCTTGCAATACATACGCAGAGCTGATAGGGCCGGCTTTGTAACGTGCAGGAACCGCTTTCTTGGCGTCGGATGTACCAAATTTGTAGGATACGCCCGCATTAATCATGTTGTCATGACCGCCAAGAGATACGCCCATATGGAACATTGTAGATTCATTAGTATAGTGCGCCACGCCTACAGCTGCAGCGGTGCTGCCTTTATAATGGCCTACAGCAGCCAATACTTGAGTTGGTTCCAATGGATCATATTGTAATGGTTTGAGGCCGGAAATAGCCGCACTAGTAGCACCTACATCAGCGATTTTACCATCCACGCTACGCATAGCACTGCTCAATTGATTTACATTAACCGCATCAGTACCATCTACACCAGGGCCTACATTAGTAATTCTATTACCACCGTTATTGAGGCCGTCTTTAGTAAGACTTACAGCATTACCTTGAGCAGGTGTAATTGTCATACCGCCACCATTCATAACAGTTGTATTACCAGCAGCATCCGTAGTAGTTACGGACTCAAGACCTTTCAAATCTTTCGCCAACTTGATGTTATAGCCATCACCAGCAGCGTTTTTCACAACACCGATATTGTTATCTGCCAAACGGTTCACATCAGCACCGCCAGTAAGGTTCATAGTATCTCCCAATCCACGAACCACTTTACCGCTATCGCCAGGTTGGTCACCTTGGAATACACGACCTGTTCTTGCTTTATTATTGAAGTCGTCATTAACAGCTTTCAATTGATCTTCTGTCGCCGCACGACCTGGAACTGCTACAGGGTTTTCAGGATCCCAAGTTCTGTTATCCAATCCTGTTATGAAGTTGCCTTCTTTACCGTCAGAAGTCTGCTTGCCTACAACTACGTCGCCGGCTTTCACAGTATTTGCCGTTACAGAACCGTTGTTGCCGTCGATTTTAACTTGATTATCACCTTTACCGGCTGTAATCGTTCCTGCAGAGCCATCCAACTTAACTTCTTTATCGCCATTGCCGGCTGTAACAGTACCTTCGGAACCGTCAATCTTAACTTGTTTTGCTGGGTCTTGACCAAGAGTGATCTTATCGTTCAAGGCCATCTTGATAGCACCGTTATCCACGGAAGTTTTGATATTACCGTCACCTTTTAGATCGATTGTTTCGCCAAGAGGTTTCTTCACGGAGTTACCGTCTTCTGCTTTAAGACCGAAGCCTGTGGATTTGATGTCTTCAATAGCTGTATGCAATTGACCCCCGTTTACAGCGTCCTTGCTACCAGCGCCAATAGTACCATCAGCCACATTAGTGATCTTCTTATCAGCCGCATCGATACCGTCTTTTGTTACCTTAGGACCGTTTTCGATTGTTAAGCCATCTTTATTGATAGTAACAGCTTTGTTGCCACCATCATTAATTTGCAAGCCATCTTTAGTCAACTTAGTCGCTTCATTAGCGCCGTCCTTGATAGTAACGCCGTTTGTATCCATCTTAGTATCGCCTGTTGTTACAGTCTTAGCTGTTACAGTGTCTACAGTGATGTCTTTTTTCAATTCTACCTTAACAGCACCGCCGTCTACGGATGTTTTGATATTAGTGTCATCACCTTTAACCTTAACAGTTTCACCAAGAGGTTTCTTCACGGATTGACCGTCTTCCGCTTCAAGGCCAAAGCCTTTAGTTTTAAGGCTTTCAACAGCGTCATGTAATTGACCACCGTTTACAGCGTCTTTGCTATCTTTTGCAACCGTACCGTCAGCTACGTTAGTAACCTTCTTGCCTGCTGCATCGATGCCGTCCTTCGTCATAGATGGACCATCGGTAATCTTCACGCCGTCTTTTGTAACAGCTGTCAACGGATTACCTGCTGCATCTTTAATAGTCATGCCTTCGCCGTTTACAACGGTTTTACCATTTGCACCGTTAGCTCCGTTGTTGAAAGTAATGGAGTTCAAGTCTTTAAGGTCTTTTGCCAAACGAACATTGAGGATATTATTTTTGCTAATAACACCAATATTGTTTTCAGTCAAATCATCTTCATTTGTTACGCCGCCCTTAATGTCCAATTGTTCATTAAGTTTTTTCTTGATAACGTCGCCGGAATCACCACCATATGCCATGCCGTCATCTTTGGTTGCCACTTGATGTGTCTTACCGTTTTCATCAGTGTATTTAATACGAGTGATTTCGTTACCGTTGAGGTCCGGATCACCTTTTTCAACAGAAATGTCAGCGCTACGGCCGTCTTTACCGTTAAGACCGATGTGACCTACGCCGTCTTTACCGGAAATAGATACAGCTTCTTTACCGTCCTTACCAGTCACAGCTACCTTGCCATCTGTACCGTTCACAGAGTCAGGACCTGTAATGGACACGCCGTCCTTACCGTCTTTGCCAACCTTCACGGATTCAGCTTTAAGGTTTTTATTCATCTTCACGTCAATAGTAGTATCACCGGTTTGTGCATCTTGCTTGATGAAAGTCTTGATGTTTTCGCCGCTGTAATCTCCGTCAGCTGCAGTGCCTTCACCTTTAATAGTCACTTTAGAGCCAAGCTTGTTAGTTTTTTCTCCGCCTTGGTTAGCATCGAATTTCAAACCTTTATTAGTTAATGCGTCCGCACTATCTTTGATTTTGTCATTCAAGTAGTCCACATTAACCGCTTCGCTGCCATCGTTGCCTGTAGCATATGCTACATTCGTTACGTGAGTACCGCCTTGTTTGTTGTTATATGCAGGACCTTCGTAAGTTACCTTGGATTTATCAGGATTACCAGTAGGGTCCAAATCATACTTAACAGCACGGTCATTCAATTTATCAAGTTTGGATTTAGAAGCAACGTCTTTGATGGTAACGATTTCTGTTTTATCTGGATGATTCTTATCTTGTACAGTCAACGCTACATCGCCGTTCGCATCCACAGTGTAGTCTCCATTGGAGCCTGCCGCTTGATTTCTGATCAAACGATAATCAGTGGAGTTAGCACTTTGTGCATCCAACGCTTTTTTCAATTGATCTTCTGTTGCGGCACGACCGGATACAATCTTATCTGCATCCCAATCTTTATTATCAAGGCCTGTTACATAGTTGCCTGTTTCGCTGTCGCCGGCTGCGTTGTTAACAGTTTGACTACCCATAGTAGCACCGCCTGCTTTCACAGTCTTAGCAGCCGTTACGGAATCAAGATTTTTAAGGTCTTTCGCCAATTGAAGTTCCAATTTGTTAGTGCCATCAGCTTTTACGTTGATATTGCCGGCTGCGCTCTTGAACGCTGCAGATTCAGATTCAGTTACGCCTTCACCTTGTACTTTCACCAAGGAATTCAATTTTTGTTTATTCACAGTACCAGAATTGTTACCAGTGAATTGTAAACCGTCCTCCATAGTCGCAACTTGGTGTTCGCCGTTGCCGTCTTTGTAAACGATACGTGTAAGACCGTTTGTACCGTCTACACCTTTTTCGCCTTTAACGCCGGTAGCAGGATCATCGTAACCAGGTTTTACGGACAAGTCGATACCATTAGTACCGTTCACGCCGTTAGTGCCGGCAGGGCCTGTCAAGCCGATGTGGCCTACGCCGTCCTTACCGGAAATAGAAACTGCTTCTTTACCGTTTTTGTCAGTAACAGCTACCTTGCCATCTGTACCGTTCGCTGTGTCAGGACCTGTAATAGATACGCCGTCCTTACCATTTTTGCCAACCTTCACAGATTCAGCTTTAAGGTTTTTATTCATCTTCACGTCGATAGTCGTATTGCCTGTCGCCGCATCTTGTTTGATGAAAGTTTTAAGGTTTTCACCACTGTAGTCAGCGTCAGCTGCAGTGCCTTCACCTTGAATTGTAACAGTAGATCCTAATTTGTTAGTTTTTACGCCGCCTACATTGGCATCGAATTTGAGACCTGTGTTAATCAAGTCATTCTTGGTATTCGTAATTTGATCGCCAAGGTCTTGTTTAACTTGATGTAATTGACCGCCGTTTACAGCATCTTTGGAGCCAGCCGCTACGTTACCATCTTTCAAGTTAGTAATTTTTGTACCGTTAGGGCCTTCCAAAGTTACTGTATCTTTATCAGTTTCACCGTCATATTTCACGGAACGATCTTTTACCTTATCAAGTTCAGTTTTAGACGCAATATCCTTAATCGTTACCGTTTTAACATCACTGGATTTTTCGTCTTTTACCTTCAAGTCAACTTTATTGTTATCAACTTTATAAGAGCCATCTGCCGCGTTATTCGGATTAGCGATTAAGCGGTAATCTGTAGCACTTGCATTAGACGCTTTCAAAGCATCGCTAACCTTCTTAAGTTGGTCTTCTGTCGCTGCGCGTCCTTCTACATACGTAGGATCTGAAATATCCCAAGTTCTATTATCTAAACCTGTTACAAAGTTACCAGTTTGGTTGCCACCTTTTTTATCCGCTACCGTATGATTACCTACAGTGGCAGTGCCTGCTTTCACAGTGTCGGATGCCGTTACAGATTGCAAACCAGTCAAGTTTTTCGCCAATTGCAATTGTAATTTTGCATTGCCGTCAGCGCCGACAGCCGCAGAAGTAACACCGATATTATTACCTGTAGCAAGATCGGAAGCATTTGTTACACCACCATTGATGTCCACTTGTTTATTAAGTTTAACATTGGATGTAGCACCCATGTCGCCTTTGAATTTAAGGCCGTCGTTCAAAGTTGCCACTTCTTCGTTAGAGCCATCAGGTTTTTGGTACGTAATACGAGTTGTAGTCGCGCCAGGAGCACCATCTACACCAGGTTGACCGTCACGAGTAACGGAAATATTAGTTGTTACACCATCTTTACCGTTGATGCCGATTTTACCGTCTTTACCGTTTGCACCAGTAGCAGTAATCGTTTCAACTTTGAGATCTTTACCAAGTTTCACATCAATTGTGCTGTCACCGTTAGCGTCTTGAGAGATTTCCGTAATGATGTTGGAGTTATCCCCTTTAACTGCTACTTTGGAGCCCAATTTATTTGTTTTTTCACCGCCTGTATTAGCGTCGAATTTCAAACCTTTATCAATAAGATCTTGTTTAGTTGTATCAATCTTATTGTTTAAATCATTCTTGGTATTTGTGATTTGGTCACCAAGATCTTGCTTAACTTGATGTAATTGACCGCCGTTTACAGCGTCTTTAGAGCCTGCCGCTACATTACCGTCTTTCAAGTTGGTAATTTTTGTACCGTTAGCACCTTCTAATGTTACTGTGTCATGACCTGTATTACCGTCGTATTTTACAGAGCGGTCTTTTACCTTATCCAGTTCAGTTTTGGACGCAATATCCTTAATTGTTACAGTATTAACCGTACCGGATTTATCGTCCTTCACTTGCAAATCAACTTTATTGTTATCAACTTTATAAGAGCCATCTGCCGCATTGTTCGGATTAGCGATTAAACGGTAGTCCGTAGCACTTGAGTTAGCCGCTTTCACAGCATCGCTAACAATTTTAAGTTGATCTTCTGTTGCCGCACGACCAGATACAAAGGCAGGATCAGTTAATGTCCAAGATTTATTATCCAAGCCAGATACAAAATTACCATTTTGAGTAGCTGCCTTGTTGTCTGTTACAGCTTGGTTGCCCATAGTAGCAGTACCAGCTTTTACAGTTTTTGTAGCAGTTACTGTATTAACATTGATGTCTTTACCTAATGCAACCTTAATTGTTGTATCGTCACCAGTTTGTGTAATTGTAGTGCTGATATTAGTACCATCACCAGCTACAGTTACCTTGGAGCCTAATTTATTTGTTTTTTCGCCGCCATTATCAGCATCGAATTTCAAACCTTTATTGATAAGCTCCGTTTTTGTATCATCAAGTTCTGTTTTGGATGCAATATCCTTGATAGTTACAGTTTTCTTATTCGCAGGATTTTTAGCATCTTGTACAGTCAAGTCAACTTTATTGCCAGATACAGTGTAAGCTTTATCAGCAGCACTGCTGTTTTCAACTAATTGATAGTCAGGAGCGTCTACGTCAACTTTATATGTTTTATATGTACCGTCAGTACCTTCTGTAATCGTTGTGTTTTTACCAGCAACAACTTTAACTGCTTTTTGCGCTTCATCTCGAATAACAGATTTACCGCTGTCCGTAATGTTGGACAAGTCTTTATTTGCCGCATTGTCAATCTTGTTCTTAGTTGCATCAGTCAACGTCACATCGATTGTTTGGTTGTTAACAGATGTCGTAACATAAGAACCATCGCCTTTTACAGTCAATGTTTGGTTGTCCAATAAAACGTCATTGTTACCGCTGTTGCCGGCTACTTTCAAGTTAACATTGCGCAATTGAGCCACGTTAACAGCATCAGTATCCGCAGTACCTGCAGCCACGTTTGTGATTTGACGAGTTTTTGTACCACCGTCACCTACGGACACCGCGCCCATAGTGGATGTCAACGCAGCACCTGTCAATCCGCTATATCCGTTTGTACGGCTGTCTGCAGTTTTAACATTATAGCCAGCCTTACCGGCCGCAACGGAAGCAACGGAATTCGCACCCAATGCAACACCGTCATCTACGCTGGATTTAGCTTTATAACCGATAGCGGTGCTGTTCGCATTCGCTGCAGTCGCATCAGCCCCGACAGCTGTACCAAAGTTACCTGCTGCAGAAGCACGTACACCGGCTGCTGTCGCGTTATTGCCTGTAGCACCTGTGTTATCGTAGTTCGCATCGGCAGATGTGCCTTTAGCACTGAAGAAATTCGTTTGCGCCGCTTCAACAGCTTCTTTTACCGTATGGTATGTGCTGTTCTTGATATTGAAATCAGGCGCTTTATATGTAGAACCATTCGCTTCATAGCCCGTATAAGTAGGACCTGCGATGGATTTTGCCAAGTTACTGTTTACAAATTTTAATTGTTTAACATTTGTTGCGTCAGTATCGTTTTCACCACCTGCTACGTTGATGATACGGCGTTCAGAACCTACGTTACCTACCGCAACTACACCGTTTGCAACATTGTTATTTTGTTGGTTAGTGAAAGCAGAGAAACCATTAACCAAAGCACCTCTTACTTCCGTACCAGTACCCAATGCCAAGGAGTTATTGGATTCTGCAACGGCATTTGTACCGATAGCCATGGAGTTAGTACCTGTAACAGTTGCACCAAGACCGATAGCTGTCGTATTTGTATTGTTTGCTTTTGCTTCTTTACCGATTGCAATGGCACCATCTTTAGAGGCATTCGCTGCACCGCCAAGTGCAAGCGCATCAGCACCCAAGGATTTAGCATTACCACCCAATGCGATGGAGTTGGATAATTTTGCTTGGGAAGAACTACCCATAGCAATAGCATCGGCACCAGCAGCATTAGAACTACTACCCATAGCAAAGCTGCTTACACCACTTGCATTTGCACTTTTACCCATTGCCACGGCATTTTGTGCGGATGATTGCGCAGTATTACCGATGGCAAAGGCATTCTCTGCACTAGCATTAGCACTATAACCCATAGCTACCGCATTGGCGCCACCAGTACTGGATGAAGAACCGAATGCCATGGAGTCAGATGCAGCGGTGGATGTTCTTGCCTTCGTACCGAATGCAAGGGAACGAACACCTTCTGTTACGGTATTACCATTGGCGTTATATTGTGCACTTGGTGTACCCTGTTGCCCAGGCAACTTTATTGTTTCTGCCGCACCGATTGCAATAGATTGATCCGCTTTCGCAGTAGCGGAGTAACCCATGGCAAAGCTACCATTACCCTTTGCCCAAGATGCAGTACCTAATGCTGCGGAGAACTCACCTTCTGCAGCGGATTGACGCATCATAGCCAAGGAGTTAAAGCCGCTCGCCTTTGTCGCTGTACCGAGAGCCATGGCGGAAGGCGCTGTTGCCTGTGCATAATGACCTAGTGCAAAAGAAATACCCCCTGTGGCCTGAGCATAATTACCGATAGCTAAACCGGAATAATAGTTTGTACTACCTTCCCGTATATTCGTATTTTTACCGATAGAAATACCGGAAAACATATTGGTTGTATAATTACTGCTATCATTACTATTATCAAACGGTTTCAAATTCCCTGGATTTTGATAATTGTATAGATAACTGCCCTCACTAGGCGTTGCTTTAGCAGTAGCATACCCAGCATTAACACCATCAATAATCATAGCATTATAATCGTTGGCCGCATTAACAGTAGTAATATTACCACCCATCAATAATGCGGATACCGCCATAATTGCACTCATGCGTGCCCAAACAGTACCGGTCTGTACGGACTTAGCCTTGCCGCCACCGGTTTTTACTAGTTCAGATACTACAACGTAGCACTTTTTTGCCTTACTCCAAATAACATTATAAATTCGATTCATAATTTTCCTTTCCTTCCAAAACTCAGTAAAACGTAACACTTGTCTGTGTTTTCTCATATTGCAAACAAAATAAAAATAAGAAGTATAAAGATTTATAATCGTCTACACTTCTTGCACAAAATAATAGTATTCTACATTACGATCTGAATACTAAAAATATTTATGATTCTTCATCATATACTCACCCACGGCTATACAATATCAAAAAATTTCTGGCTTGTAAACAACTTTTTCATCTTTTCTTCATTTTTGTAGTTTATTTATTTCATATTTAATACTTTTTAATTTTAAGAAATAGAATCTTCATCTTTCCTATCAAATATTACGATAAATCCACATATCGGAATATAACGATTATTGTAATTACGTAATCAATTTCATATTTTTAGACTTTTCAGTTTAATGCTTTCATAGATAAGATAATTTTATATACAGAAAATTTATCACCTACAGATACACGAAAAAGCCGAGGCCCTAGAGCCTCGGCTTTCACAATATAAATCATATATAGGTATTCTATTTTTTATTAACCCTTACACGTTCAATAGTTGGTTGTCCTTCATGATTCTTGGCAATAGTATCCACACGGAATAACGCCATTTCAGGACCAAATTCAGATACGAGTCGATCATCGACGACAACACCGTTTTGAATGGCGCGGTACACAATTTGAGCAAATTCATAACGGGTCAACATACGATCCCCTCCGAATGTACCATCAGGATAGCCTTCCACAAGACCCCGTCGAGATAGATCACTAACCGCCGCATATGCCCAGTGATTATTCGGCACATCAGGGAATAATGTGCTGCGGTCTGCTTTCATATTTGTTCCAGCCAGGCCATTCAAAAGAGCAGTCAACTTTTGAATCTGCGCATTTTGTACCGCTACAGTTTTCTTAAGTTCCAAAACTTCCTTACCGATAGCTACACGAGAACGAGATACATTACTGTGAGCACCTACTTTCACAGACATACCTGCATTTACAACGGTTTCGCCATTACCAACAGTAGATCCTACGCTAAACTGCAAGTCCTCATTCGGTCTGTAAAAAGCCCCCAATGCAGCGGCGTTGCCGTCATGATAGTGGCCATAACCAGCAGCAAAGTCCCATTTTGCATCAGGATCGAAATCCAACGGATGCAAGGCGGCAAGTGCAGCCGCTCCGGCCACAGATTTGTTAACCTTTTTATCGAGGCGAGCTACATTCCGCCCCATATTCGTTACATCCTGCTTGATATTAGTAATGTCGCCCTGAATATTGGTTACATTCTTTTTGATATTGGTCACATCACCTTGTATATTGTTAATGTTTGTCGTGTTATTTGTAATCTGATTCGTTATATCGTCAGATAGGCTTACCTTATAATCTTTAGTCGTTCCGTTCGTCGTAGTTGTCACATTAATATGCTTACCTGCACTGACGGTAGTGGAGCCGTTCGCATTCACTTGATTTTGCAACTTTTTAAGCTGTGCCACATTCACCGCATCCGTATCCTTTGTGCCGGCTGCTACGGATGTAATCTGACGCGTAATATTGTTATCTGCATCACCGACAGATACGGCCGATTTAGTCGCCTTCCACGTAGAATCCGTATTCGTGGACTGTGCCTTTGTACTCGGATCATACCCAACGGATCCAGCTGCCACAGTAGCCTTCGATTCACTGCCCAATGCAACGCCACCCTCTACAGTTACATTCGTATTATGTCCGACAGCGACCGCATTATTAACAGATGTCGTAGTCTTGCTGTCTGTAGAACCGATGAGAACCGCATGATTGGCTTCTTTTACCTCACGATTATCCCCCATCACAAGACTGTTCTTAGAATTAGTCACCGTATTTTCAGACCCTATTACGGTCGTATTGGACACCTTATCCGCCGTATTGTGAAAGCCCGTCAACATGGTATTCGTACTCTCATTGCCTTGAGAGCCAGTCAATGTGTTATTTACACCCATAAGTGCGGAGCGAAGTGTATAATCCGCCTTATTACCGCTACCAAATGCCATAGTAGAACCGCCACCGCTAGAATTTTTGACAGCAGAACGTAATTTCTCAGATAATTCCTTAGCGGAATTACCGCCCGAACTTGGCGCTGAAATACTGGTTACAGAATTCGTTATTTCATTCCCAGCACCAAATACGAGAGACCCATTGGAGTTAAAGGTCCGATTGGCCGTGCCTACGATACTATTTGCAACACCAGAGTATTGAGAGCTAGCACTTGCCGATTCAATACTATTTAAAGACCCTGTAATAGTAGCACCAAAATTCTTAGTGGCATCAGCGGCAGTGGTAGGATAACCTGAAGAGGCAATCGAATAAGCCCCTACAATAGAAGAAAACAAACCATTAGAATAACTATTCGCTCCTATAGTTGTCGAAAATAAATGTCCATTATTATTTTTGGTATTAGAACTATCTACATCCACATCACCTAATTTTCCTTTATAATTATGGGTCCCCAACATAATACTGCCAGAGCGAGCATAGGTGTTTTGACCAATAGCCATTCCGGTTACCATCTTTTCAGGATTTTTTGGGAGCCCGAAAGGTATACCCAAAAAATTTTTATATCCAGCCTGATTAAAATCAAACGCTCTTTCCATTCCGCCTACCATATTTTCGACGAATGAATTCGCACCTATGGCAATGCCGCCACCTTGATCAATATAATTATTAATATGTGCCTTTCCACCAATTACAATATCACCTGTGGACGGCTGTCCGACACCACCCGAATACGCTATAGTAGCCCCTTTACCAATGGCTACGTTTTCCGCCTTCGGTGCATTACTGCCCGTACCGATAGCTACACCGTTCCCGCTGCCCGGTGCCACATCCACCGCTCCGGCCACATATAGGCTCGATAACAACACACCATTAATCAACACAGATAATATAAGTTTACGCTTGCTCATTTTATCCTCTCCAATCCCTAATGAATTCCACGTGCAACTTATTCTTCATTATAGCTTCATGAATATTGTGCCACTCTTTTTCTATTTTGTAAACAAAATAAATTTTTATGAATTAATGTATAAAAAAGGAACTGTCTTTTCATATCAAATGACAATCATCTGATACTATAAAACAGTTCCTTATGTTGCTTTTATCTAAAAAATAAATATAGATTCTTATGCGGCTTTTATCAAAATAATAAATATATATATATCAATCTATCAATCAACGTACACCGTATATTGACGACGCACATTTTCCAACATATTAGCACGAACCGATGTTTTTGTATCCGATCGATGGTTACCACCAAACCAATCCGTATCGACACCAGCTAGACGGAACATGATTTTACCGTACGGACTGCCGTGCTCATGCTCCGGCTTATTGTAGCCCATGTCCACGGAAATTCTCGGCGTGAGCTGCAACTCCGTGCCGATGCGCAAGCCATGCTTATCCGCACTGCGCCGCAACTGCCAACGATAGGCCTCCATATACACGCGCGCCCAACGGGCATTCTTGAAGCTAGTTCCGTACTCCGCAGTATATCCGTTAGACACATTTTCCATGCGTGTCGCACCATCAAGGGAACGCTCGCCAGACACACCGCGATACCAGTTCATGCGAAACGCACCGATCCCCGACACGTACTCTAGCCCAACACTCATGCGACCGTGATTGCCTCTGAACCGATGGTCATAAAACAGATTGCCGCCGTAATAGTGGTCATCATTCGCCGCGATTCGACGATAGCCAACGCCTACATTCGCCGTCGTCCCCGTATCCGCCGCATTCGCTAAACGCTCCTGCGTAAACCACACATGGCGAGACTTCTCATCATAATGACCTAGTGGCTGCAAGGTTTCTACACCATACAAAGGCTTCCAATTTTTCTGAAAGCGCAATGACAAAACGGTTCGTTGCATCAACGGCTTCGCCTTCGACCCATGCATCGCAGAAT
>OGKH01000777.1_pt1 | contig 14922 bp, 10 predicted proteins | sample 1572421 | NCBI WGS metagenome assembly OGKH01 (sample SAMEA2582084, study PRJEB24529) | metagenome | biome: Human gut stool | place: China | collected 2011
AGATTTCGAAAAGATGATATTTTTTCAATCTTCTTTGTAAAGAGGATTGCATTTTCAATTGGTTCGGATGACAAGTTGCATTTTGTTCCACTTTGATTAAACAATGTTCCGCCATTGCTCAGAGTTGCATCATTCCATTTATAATTATATACACCAAATTGGTCTAAACGGCCATCTCCATCGGTATCTTTGGTTACTTTTTGACAGATCTTATAAAAATCATCCCAAGTCCAGTGATTCCCTGGCATTTTGATATGCTCTTTTTTTAGTAGTGTCTTATTGACTAGCATCAAAGTTGGTACACTTTCGTATGGAAGAGCATATTGCGTTCCCTTATAGGTTCCAGCATCATAACTTCCTTCATAATAGTTGCTTTTTTTGAACGCTTTATCAATCTTTGTATAGGAGTCTAAGTTCTTTAACATTCCTACGGATGAAAATATGCTAAAATTTTCTTTAGAGACCATAAAAACATCTGGCAGATCTCCTTTTAGTGCCTTTTGTGACAGCCATTCTGAATAATCATCTTTCATCACACCACTTTCGTATTTGATCGTGACATTCGGATATTCTTTTTCAAATTCTTTGATTACTTGATCGATCATCTGATAGCAATTATCATCTGGAACATCCCACTTGTTTCCTGCAAACATTCCAAAGGTTAAAACAATTTTTTGTTGTTTGGGATAGATCACAAATCCAATAGATAACAGGCTTATGACCAATCCAACTGCAATCAGTCGTTTCCACCATTTTTCTAGTTTTTGTTTCATCTATCTTCTCCCGTATTTCGCTGATCCTGATTGTACTTCCCAAATTGCAAGCTGAGTTCTATCTCTTAAATCTAGTTTATTTAAGATCGTGCTGAGATAATTTCGTACTGTTCCTTCGGACAGGCTTAACTCGGCTGAGATTTCTTTATTCGACAACCCTCTTCCGACTAATTTAATGATCTCCCATTCTGCTTCTGTGATTTCTTCTACATTCTGTGCATGAATCGATGTATCATAATTGCTTTGTGCCATTTCAGAAAAGAAATCAACCACTTTTGTCGCTACCTCTGGATTGATCATGGCTCCGCCACTATGAACTGTCTTGATTGCTTTTTCTAATTCGTCCATAGAGATTCCTTTTAACAGATAACCGCTTGCTCCATGTTTTAATGCATTGTATACATACTCATCATCATCGAACGTTGTCAAAATAATGATCTTGACATCTGGATATTGTTCTTTGATGATCTGTGTACATTGCACTCCATCCATTTCTGGCATACGCACATCCATTAAAATAACATCTGGCTTGTCTTTCCTGACTTCCTGAATGACTTCTCTTCCGTCCTTGGCAGTTGCAGTAACTTCGATTCCTTCTTTCATCTCAAGTACGATCTGTAAACTTTGTCTGATCAGTTCCTGATCATCTGCTATCATTACTTTAATCATAGTTTTTCACCCCATCTGATCGGTATTCTTGCTGTGACTTTAAATCCATTACTTCCATCATATTCTACAGTTCCTTTTAACATCTTGATCCTCTCTTCGATATGGATCAATCCAAATCCTGTATGAATCTCTTCACATCCGATTCCATTGTCTTTGATCTCTAGATTGAGCCACTTATCTTCCTTCCATAAGTTTACATCAATCTGCTTCGCTTTTCCATGCCTGATCGCATTTGTAATACTTTCCTGTACTACACGATAGATCATATCTTCTTCATCTTGATTGAATTTCAAGACCTCTACCTGACAATCATAATTAATCTTAACATCTGATACCTGCATCGTCTCATTGATCATCTTTTCTAAAGCTTCTTGCAATCCACTATGCTCTAAGGCATCTGGTCTTAATTTATTGACCGATCTTCGAATATCTTTAATTCCTTGCCTTGCAACCTGTGATATTTTATTTAACTGTTCTTTCGTTGCATCTACAGAAAAATCGATCATCGCGATACATGCGTCAATTCCTGCAGACAGTCCAGTCATCGTATGCCCCAGTGTGTCATGAATCTCTCTGGCAATTCGATTTCGTTCCCTTGTCTCCGCCATTTTCTCTGTCATCTCTGAATAGTCCTTCAGCTGTTCATTCATTTCTTTTAAACGTATATTGGCTGTCTGAAGCTGAAGGTTTAACAATCCAATCCTTGCATTCTCTTTCATCTGATTTCTCATCAAAATGATCATGTATGCAATAAATGCGATCGCATTCAATGCAACTAGTATATTTCTTGTTCCTTGGATCATCATACTGACTTTCGCCGGGTATACACTCAAAAATTGTTGGAACGATATCATATCTATAAACATTGATATGATATCGTAGTCTGAGAATAAATATATCATTCCCATGATGACAAAGAAAATTCCCCTAGTGTGTTTATCTTTGATATCCGTTACAATATCTGCAATGACAAGAAGAATGATTCCATTATAATTTACATAAACAAATTTAATAATGATCAGACATAACAAAATCTCTGCTGCATATAAGATCACAGATACCTGTTGCCTTTTTCTTTGTTTTCTTCGAATTTCTATAATGCCTAACAATAAGAAAAAAGCAATAAATATCAACACTGTTGATGTCACTGGTTCGTTTGGGAGATATGTGATATTCTCTAAGAAATTCCTTGCTCCAAAATCACAATTGATCTTATTTAATGTTAAAATAAAAACTGCAGAAAGGAAGGATAAAATGATGAAATTTATGACTCCCATCAGAATCTTGATATAATATAAATTTTGATTTTTTCGATCCATATCATTTCCTCTTTACTGCCAACGGCTAATATCAGTCTGCTCTACATTCTTTTTTGTTATCATTTGAACAGAGATTACCTTTTTCTTCTCTACTTTCTCCCCTTGCAGAATCTGGTATGCCGCATTGACCGCTGTGTCTGCCATCTGTTTGGGAGATTGTGCCGCTGTTCCTGTCATCATACCTTCTTTGATCAGCTTTTTCCCTTCTGGCGAACCATCGATTCCGTATACAAGAACCCCTTCTCTTGCACCCTTGCTGTCAAGAGCCGCCAAAGCTCCCATCGCCGCTGGGTCATTTAATCCCATGACAATATCTATGTTCTGGTATTCTTCGATAATCTTATCTACCTTAGGAAGTGCACGTTCAATCTGTCCTTGGGTATCTGCAGATGCAAGGATCTTATAGTTTTTATTGTTCTTGATCGTATCTAAAAATCCATTGATACGATCTACCGCAGATTTTGCTGCATTATGTGTTAACAAGATGATATTCGCCTGATCTTTTTGCTTCATCATTTCCTTGGCACATAAAACGCCTGCCTTGTAGTTGTCTGACACGATCGTCATTGCGACGAGATCATTTCTGTAAACCTGTGAGTCGATAACGATCACAGGAATCTTCGCTTTCTTTGCTGCTACAAGTCCTGGTTCTACTGCTTTCCAGTCTACTGGATTTAGAAAAATCGCATCTACTTTTCGTTTGACCAACTGTTTAATCTGTTCATTCTGCTTCTTCTGATCGAGTGCTGGATCTAATGTGATCATCTGGTTCCCATTCTTCTCAACCTGCATCCGAATCTGGTTATTAACTATCTTATAGAATTCATTATTCATCGTCATATAAGTTGCACCGAATAATTTTTTTCTTGTGTTATACTTTTTCAAATAGTTTGAAAATACACAGACATAAATTCCAATAAAAAAAGCAAAAACTGTGATTCCTGCTAAAGCGACAATCCTATTGGTTAGATTTTTTTTTGATTGTTGGTTCATATTTGTTTACTCCTCAATTAACATAAAATCATCGCTGCTCATTAAGTGTCCGCTATGTGCGAATCGAGCGAGAGCGCGTTTCCAGATAGCTTTTATTTCTCTACAACCAAGCCGTTGGACTAGCATCACTAGGCATTCGTAGATCTCCACGAGGTGATACCGCCACACTACCTACCTTAGGTCCGTCTGGCAGACATGAACGTTTAAACTGCTGGCTGAAGAATCTCCAGTAAAATTTATCCAGCCATTTCTTGATCGTTTCATCATCATATACACCGTCAAATGTTAATTTTGCCATGCGGTATAGTTTAGCTTTTGGAAATCCAAATCGTAACATATAGTATAAGAAGAAATCGTGCAGTTCATATGGTCCGACTAAGTCTTCTGTCTTCTGTGAGATGACTCCATCAACTGGTGGCAATAATTCTGGGCTGACTGGTGTGTCTAGGACATCCATCAGTACTTCTGATAATTTCTTATTCTCTGTTGTCTCTGCATAGTAAAGTACAAGGTAACGAACTAATGTCTTTGGTACGGAGCAGTTTACTGCATACATAGACATATGATCCCCGTTGTATGTTGCCCATCCGAGTGCCAGTTCTGACATATCTCCTGTTCCGATGACCATACCATTGTACTGGTTTGCCATGTCCATCAGAATCTGGGTTCTTTCTCTTGCCTGAGAGTTTTCGTAAGTTACATCATGGTTATTTTCATCATGTCCGATATCTGCAAAATGCTGGCGGACTGCTTTTTCGATTCTTACTTCTTTGAGTGTCGCTCCTAATTCTTTAATCAGTGATACGGCATTCTGGTAAGTTCTGTCTGTTGTTCCAAAACATGGCATTGTCACACAGATCAGGTTTTCTCTTGGAATGTCTAACAGATCAAAGGCTCTTGCTGTAACTAAGACTGCTAATGTGGAATCTAATCCACCTGAAATTCCTACGACTGCATGTTTGCAGTTTGTGTGTTCCAGACGTTTCTTAAGTCCCATAGACTGTAAAGATAAGATTTCATCGCATCGTTTATCTCTTTCATCTTGATTATCTGGTACAAATGGTGCTTTCGGGAATGTTCTTGTGATCTTGTTTTCTTTGACTTCTAGTGAAAATTCCTGTTCAAAATAATCATCTGTTTGGCCTCCTGGGAAAGAAGTCATCTTTCTTCGTTCTGCTGCCAATTTCTGCACATCGATATCTGCATAGATAATCTCATTTGTAAATCGTTTTGCTTCTGCTAAAACTGAACCATTTTCACAGATGAGATGGTGTCCACTGTATACGACATCCTGTGTGGATTCTCCTTCTCCTGCATCTGCATAGATATAAGCTGCTAATAATCTTGCTGACTGATTGGATACCAGGCTTCTTCTGTAAGATTCTTTTGTTGTTGTCTCTACACTTGCAGATGGATTACAGATCACCGTTGCTCCTGCCATTGCGTGATATGTGCTTGGTGGAAGTGGTACCCAGAGATCTTCACAGATTTCACATGCTACCACAAGTTCTGGAATCTCTTTGCATTTGAATAACTGATTCACGGCTACATTTACATAACCAAATTCTTCTCCAAACCAAAGATCTTCTTCTAATCCTTCTCCAGATGTAAAATGACGTAATTCATAAAATTCTGAATAGTTTGGTAAATGTGTTTTTGGCACGATTCCTAAAATACTGCCATCACTGATCACAACCGCACAGTTATATAATTTTTGTTTTATAACGATCGGACATCCTACAACAACTAACATACTCTTATTTTCAGTTGCTTTCACAATTCTTAAAAGCTGATTTTTACATTCTGTTAAAAGTGGCTGCTGCAAGAATAGATCACCACATGTATATCCACTGATCGTTAATTCAGAAAATACCAGAATACTTGCTCCATTTTTTTCTGTCTCATCGATGATCTTTAAAATTTCTTCTGTATTGTATGCAGGATCTGCCACTTTGATCTTTGGTGTTGCGGCTGCAACTTTGATAAATCCATCTTTCATTTTGTATACCTCAATTAAATATATGCAGGGGCCAGGTTTGATCACCTGACCCCTTATAAATCTCTTTGTATTATTCTTCTTCCATGTTACTTAATTTTGCTGCCTGATCTGCTGCTGTTAAGCTGTCGATCAATTCATCTAAATCACCGTTCATGATAGAATCTAATTTGTGAAGTGTCAGCTTGATTCTGTGGTCTGTCACACGGCCCTGTGGAAAATTATAAGTTCTGATCTTCTCTGAACGGTCACCTGTTCCAATCTGGCTTCTTCTTGCCTCAGCCTCAGCATCATGCTGTTTGGCAAGCTCCATCTCATACAGACGGGAGCGAAGAACTTTCAGTGCTTTATCTTTATTCTTAAGCTGTGACTTCTCATCCTGGCAGGAAATTACGATTCCGGTAGGAATATGTGTCAGTCGCACAGCAGAGTCTGTTGTATTGACACACTGTCCGCCGTTTCCGGATGCACGGAACACATCGAATTTACAGTCATTCATATCCAGATGGAAATCGATTTCCTCTGCTTCCGGCATAATAGCAACTGTACAGGTAGAGGTATGGATACGTCCGCCGGATTCTGTTTCCGGAACTCGCTGTACACGATGTACACCACTTTCATATTTCAGTCTGGAATAAGCACCTGCACCTGTAATCATAAATGTTACTTCCTTAAATCCGCCGATTCCGTTCTCATTGAGACTCATCATTTCTGTTTTCCAGCGGCGGGATTCTGCATATTTCACATACATACGGTAAATCTCTGCTGCAAAAAGGGCAGCTTCATCCCCACCTGCACCTGCACGGATCTCCACAATAACGTTCTTGTTATCATTAGGATCTTTCGGGAGAAGAAGGATCTTAAGTTCATGCTCCAGTTCCTCTACATTCTTCTTTGCCTCAGACAGTTCTTCCTTCAGCATTTCCCGCATATCTTCATCTTTCTCTTCCTCAAGCATAGAAAGACTGTCCTGTATCGTTTCTTTGTTTTTCTTATACTCCCGGTAAGCATCTACTATCGGCTGCAGATCGCTCTGCTCTTTCATCAGCTTCTGAAAATGTTCCTGATTATCGGTAACCCCCGGCTCTCCAAGCTCATTAAGCACCTCTTCAAAACGAATGAGCAGATCGTCTAATTTATCAAACATATTTATCCTCCTGTAATTTCTTTCGCCCCAGAACCACCCGGTCCAACCCGGCCAGATCCTGCCTTATCTCAATATCTTCAAATTTATATTTCCGCAAAAGAGCTGCCACATCTTCTCCCTGGCTGCATCCGATTTCATATAAAAGCCAACCACCCGGAACAAGATGATCCTGTGCCTGTTTCGTGATAGCCCTGTAAAAATAAAGTCCATCTTCCATACCATCCAGCGCCATACGCGGATCATGCAATTTTACTTCATCCATAAGATCTTCAATTTCCGCCGTAGGAATATATGGCGGATTTGATATAATCATATCATAAGCTCTGCTATAATTTCTATTACTATTTTCGCATTCTGTCATTTTTACAGTATCTTTTACAGCAGTCCTTTTCATATACTCTGTTCCGTACACAATGTTCTGCATTTCAGAAAACAGATTACTCTGTACGAATTCCGCATGCTCTGCCACTTCCAGTGTCCGTGCATTCCGCACAGCCACTTTCAGTGCCTCATCTGACAGATCCACGCCTGTTCCGTGTGCATCAGCTCTCTCCTTCAGAATACTGATAAGAATACAGCCGGATCCTGTACACATATCAAGAATATATGGATTTTTCACAGCTTTCATGCATTCAAGAGCGGACTCCACAAGTGTTTCCGTATCCTGTCTGGGTACCAGTACATTCTTATCCACATAAAATTCATGCCCCATAAAAAAAGCCTGATGCGTCAGATGCTGCAGCGGTATGTGTCCCGCACGTCTGCTGATCAGTTCCAGATATCTTTCAGCAACACTTTCTGTGACACTTTCTTCTCCGTATGCAAAATAATACGCCCGGCTTTTTCCTGTGACATATTCCAGGAGAAGCCAGGCATCCAGCCCGGCTTCCTTAATCCCCGCCTGTGCAAGGATCATCTGTCCTTTTTTTAATAATCCTGTCAGAGTTTCTCCGTTCATTGTTCTGCTTCAACTCCAAATTCTTCCTTCAGATATGCTTTCCAGTCAAAAACCGCCTCTACAGCCCTGATCGCAACCTCTGCCATATCTGCTGTCGGTTCCTTAGTTGTAAGTTTCTGCATTGCCAGACCCGGTTTACTGAAAAAGTCAGCAAGTTTGCTGTCTGATCTTCCAGCCCACTGAATAATCTCAAAAGATATTCCTGCTACAACCGGCACCATAAGAAGTCTTCCAAACAGTCTCACCCAGTAAAATGGAACCAATACAAAAATAAAATGCAGAAAAATGCTGACCAGCATAACCAGAAACAGAAAACTGGTTCCACATCTCTTATGCAGTCTGGAGCTTGCAAGAACATTATCCACCGTAAGCGGCAGTCCATGTTCCACACAGTTAATACACTTATGCTCTGCTCCATGATACATAAATGTTCTCTGAATATCCTTCATGCTGGAAATCAGAAGCATATATCCCATAAACAATGCAAGCTTTACAAATGCCTCAACTATTGTAACTGCAAATTCCGAAGCGCCAACCTTTCTGCAAAGACTTGCAAGGGCGTATGGCAGCAGCATAAAGGCGGCAACTGATACCACGATTGAGACAGCAACTGTCACATATAACAGCCATTTGAACTGCTTATCTTCTTTTGCCTTTTTTGCAGCAAGCTCCTCTTCTGAAAGAGCAGCGTTCTTCTGCTTATCCTCTTCGTCCTCCTCATCCCCTGCGATCTCCGCTGAATACATCAGACATTTTGTGCCGACCACCAGAGAATCCACGAAGCTTACCACACCTCGGATCAGTGGATATTTGAGAAATTTTGCATTTCCGAATACACATTTGTAATCTTCTACTTTTAATTCAATCTCATTGTCCGGTCTGCGGACAGCAATGGAATATTTATCCTTATGGCGCATCATAATGCCTTCCATTACAGCCTGACCGCCGATGTTTGATGATTTCATTATTTTCTCCCAAAGAAACAAGAAAGGCTGAGATTTCCCAACCTCAACCTTCTCAATTCTTACTATATTCTGATTATTTGTTCAGGCCGTATTTCTTATTAAACTTATCGATACGTCCACGAGCCTGAGCTGCTTTCTGCTGTCCTGTATAGAATGGATGACATTTGGAGCAAACTTCAACACGAAGTTCTGGTTTTACAGAACGAGTTGTAAAAGTATTTCCGCAGTTGCATACTACTGTACATTCCTGATAATTTGGATGGATTCCTTCTTTCATGATTTTCACCTCTCTGTAAAGATTCTATTTTCTATTCGTATTCATTTGACGAATTTACTATTAAACAGCTTTATGAGTATAACATATCGTCCCATGGAATGCAAGTTATTTTAAAATTTATTTTAAAATTTATTTAATATTTTTGTTACTGAGAACGGAGCGAACAGTAACTGTTTTTTTACAACGTTTCAGATAAACTTCTGTTTTTTTACAGTCTGCACAAATTCAGCATTATTTTTCGTACGGGTAAACATATTCAGGATCTGTTCTACCGCATCTTCTGACTTCATTCCATTGAGGGCTTTTCGCATAATGTAAACCGCTTCCTGTTCTTCTTTACTCAGCAGCAGATCCTCTCTTCTTGTACCGGATTTCTGGATATCAATTGCAGGGAATACCCGCTTTTCCTGCAGTTTTCGGTCAAGCACCAGTTCCATATTACCGGTTCCCTTAAATTCTTCATAAATTACATCATCCATTTTACTTCCCGTATCCACAAGCGCTGTAGCAAGAATAGTAAGGCTTCCGCCCTCTCTCATATTTCTGGCCGCACCAAAGAAACGTTTCGGCATATGAAGAGCCGCTGGATCCAGACCACCGGAAAGAGTTCGTCCGCTGGGCGGTATGATCAGGTTGTATGCCCTTGCCAGTCTTGTAATAGAATCAAGAAGAATTGTAACGTCTTTTTTATGTTCCACCAGACGACGTGCACGTTCTATTACCATTTCAGACACACGTTTATGATGTTCCGGAAGCTCGTCAAATGTAGAATAAATGACTTCCACATTATCGCCACAGATGGCCTCCCTGATATCTGTAACCTCCTCAGGACGCTCATCGATCAGAAGAATGATCAGATGCATGTCCGGATTGTTTCTCAGAATAGACTTTGCCACATCTTTCAGCAAAGTTGTCTTACCGGCTTTCGGAGGAGATACGATCATTCCTCTCTGTCCTTTACCGATAGGGCTGATCAGATCTACGATCCTCATGGCAACTGTGCCGCCCGGTCTTTCCATTATCAGTCTCTCATTTGGAAAAATCGGTGTCATATCTTCAAAATTATATCGTCTCTGCCCTTCACTGGGATGGAATCCGTTGATAGAGGTCACATATAGCAGGGCACTGAATTTCTCTCCCTGTGTTTTGATACGGATATTCCCCTTAATAATATCACCTGTTTTCAGGTTAAATCTGCGTATCTGAGAAGGTGATACATAAATATCATTTTCCCCCGGAAGATAATTCTCACATCGGATAAACCCATATCCATCCGGAAGTACCTCAAGGATTCCGTCTGCTCTCTCTCCACTGTCAAGCTGTACTGCCTCTGCCGGGGCATGATACTGTGTACGTTCCGGTGTTTTGTTATACTGGGGGATTCTCTCTCCGTTACCTTCCACTTCACTCTGCTGCGGTTTCTCCCGGACTGTTTCCTGTTTTTTTGTCTCACCTTCCAGTTCATCTTCGTGAAGCATTCTCTCGATCAATTCCGGTTTTCTCAATGCTGAAACCCCTTTTAATCCTCTGGCTTTTGCCGAATCCTTTAAAGTTGCCAGTGATAATGATTCATACTTTTCTCTCATAAAATAATCCTCTGCTTTTTGTTTTGATTGTTAATATTGATAATTATTTTTATTTTTGTTTTTCTGATTTCCTATGTATCTGAGCAATTTATTCTTTATTAACTTTTCCTGTAACAGTTAGTGGGATAATCTGTCTGAAGCGACACGAATATCAGATCTGTAGCAATGCATATCGCAGGAAAATTATACTCCTGCTCCTGTGTCGACAAGTTAATTCCTATAATAATCCTGTCTGCACACCGGTATCTTTATATTTATCTTAGCACATCTTCTTCATAATTGACAATACCATATTATTCCAAATCTTTATTATTGGCAAGCTATTTTATACGTCATAAAACTGATATTATCGACATAAAGACAGAAATCCGGAGACATAAAATATGTCCCCGGATTTCCGCTAAATCAGATATTAACAGCACTTATTAAGAGGGCAATTAATGTACCAGATTTCCCACCAATCCATAAGAAACAATATACATAATCACAGTTGCCATGATAATCCCACAAAAAATTGCCAGAGAGGACTTCTTAATATCAATTTCCAGAAGAGAGGCGATCAGAGAACCTGTCCATGCCCCTGTTCCCGGAAGCGGGATTCCCACAAACAACATCAGTCCCCAGAACTCATATTTCTTTACCTGATCACTCTTTTTCATTGCCCTGTCTTCCATTTTTATAACAAGCCCCCGAAAAAGTTTCGTTTTTTTCAAAATCCTGAAAATCTGTCTGATAAACAAAAGGATAAAAGGAATCGGAATAATATTACCGACAATACACAATGGAATTGCTTTCGCAGCCGATATTTTAAGCAAAGAAGCCGCAAGCAGTCCTCCCCTGAGTTCCAGCAGCGGAATCATTGAGATTATAAAAACTGCCCCTTCCGGTGAAATATATTGTGACAGATTCTGTGAAAACCAATGTACCAGCGTTTCCATAAAGCCTCCTAACTCTTACTTCAGATAATCTTTCAAAAAGTCAATAAATTTCTGCATTTCTTCCTTTGTTCCAACAGTGATACGAAGAAAATTGTCAATTCTGTCCTTCTGGAAGTAACGAACATAAATATGCTGCCCTCTCAATACCTCAAAAAGTTCTTTCGCATGGCAGGTTTTATGCGTAGCAAAAATAAAGTTAGACATAGAATCCTGAAAAGAGAATCCCAGTGCCTTCAATTCTTTCTTTGTCCATTCTCTTGTCTCTATGATTTTATTACATGTCTCATCAAAATATGCTTTATCTTCAACTGCCGCCACACCTGCAGCAATCGCTGTACGGTCCATAGTATAAGAATTAAAAGAATACTTCACATCATTCAGGAATCTGATCAGTTTCTCATTTCCACACGCAAAACCAATTCTCATCCCAGCCATAGAACGCGACTTGGAAAATGTCTGTACGACCAGAAGGTTGTCATATTTTTCAATCAATGGAAGCGCCGACTGACTACCAAAATCCACATAAGCCTCGTCCACGATCACAATCACATCAGCATTATGGCGGATAATATCCTCCACTTCCTCCAGCGGCATCTCCACACCTGTCGGCGCATTCGGATTCGGGAATACAATTCCTCCGTTTTCTCTGAAATAATCTTCCGTCCTTATATGAAAGTTCTCATCCAGTGCCGGTCTCTCATATGGAATGCGAAACAGGTCTGCCCATACATCATAAAAAGAATATGTGATATCCGGAAAAAGAACCGGCTTCTGTGAATTAAAGAATGTAAGGAAACTCATGGCAAGCACATCATCGGAACCTACTCCCACAAAAACCTGTTCATCCTTCAGCCCGTAATTCTTTGCAATGGCATGTACCAGTTCTCCTGCTGTAGGATCCGGATAAAGTCTCATAGTATCTGTATCCATCTCCCTCAACGCCTTCTCCACTCCAGGTGCCGGCGGATACGGATTCTCGTTGGTATTCAGCTTGATCATATCCGGCTGATTGGGCTGCTCGCCTGGTGTATATGGTATTACTTTACGTATATTTTCTTCCCATCTGCTCATTTATCTGATTCCTTTCATGTTTTTTATTGTTTTTCACTTTCGTCAGTATAACATTAATCTCTATTTTCGTAAATCAACTTTTTGCATTTTACTGATTGACAAACCCACTTTGCAAGTTTATAATAGGCGGCAGAAAAGATAAGAAGAATCAAAACGTTGAAGAGAAGAGTACGCTGAGGAACGTTACAGAGAGAAATGTATACCGGTGCAAGCATTTCATCGCGAACCAGCCGAAGACCACCTCTGAGTGACTTTAATACAGTCCGGTGATTCCGTTACCATCGAATGAAGCGGTTCTGATCAGATGATTTATCCATCAGTAATATATCAGAACAACCGGGGTGGAACCGCGAGTAATGTTATCTCGTCCCCTACAGTATTTAACCGTACTGTAGGGGATTTTTTTATTCTTTCTTTTACCCCTTCGCAGTACAAAAACCTGTTACTGTTCACTCCGTTCTCAGCAACACGCTCCGCGGGATATCAACAGTGAACAGCAACTATAACAAATCCATACTAACGTAAAGGAGATAATCATCATGATCGTAACATTAAAAGACGGCTCAAAAAAAGAATACGCTGAAGCAAAATCCGTAATCGACATTGCTTACGACATCAGCGAGGGACTTGCACGTGCTGCCTGTGCAGGAGAAGTAAACGGAGAAGTTGTAGACCTGAGAACAGTTATTGACAGTGACTGCGAATTAAACATCCTGACAGCAAAAGATGAAAAAGGACTTGCGGTTCTCCGCCATACAGCATCCCACGTACTTGCCCAGGCAGTACAGACCTTATTCCCGGATGCAAAGGTTGCTATCGGACCTTCTATTGATACAGGATTCTACTATGATTTCGACTGCCCTCCATTCTCCCGTGATGACCTGGATGCAATCGAAAAAGAAATGAAAAAGATCATCAAAAAAGGCGCTAAGATTGAACGCTTCACAAAATCAAGAGAAGATGCCATCGCATACTTCCAGGAGAAAAATGAACCATACAAGGTAGAACTTATCGAAGATCTTCCGGAAGGCTCCGAAATCTCTTTCTATTCCCAGGGAGACTGGACAGACCTCTGCGCAGGTCCTCACCTTATGAGTGTAAAGGGTGTAAAAGCATTCAAGCTTCTCTCCTCTTCCAGCGCTTACTGGAGAGGCAGCGAAAAGAACGCAATGCTCACACGTATCTACGGAACAGCTTATGCTTCCAAGGATGAGTTAAAAGAACATCTGGAACAGATGGAAGAAGCAAAAAGACGTGACCACAACAAACTTGGACGTGAGATGAAAATCTTCACAACTGTAGACGTGATCGGTCAGGGACTTCCACTTATCATGCCAAACGGTGTGATCATGATGCAGGAGCTTCAGCGCTGGATTGAAGACGAAGAAACAAAACGTGGCTATGTAAGAACAAAAACTCCGTTAATGGCAAAGAGCGACCTCTACAAGATTTCCGGACACTGGGATCACTACAAAGACGGCATGTTCGTTCTCGGCGACGAAGAAACAGACAAAGAAGTATTTGCGCTTCGTCCTATGACATGCCCATTCCAGTACTATGTATACAAAGCAGAACAGCACAGCTATCGTGATCTGCCTCTTCGTTACGGCGAAACATCCACTCTGTTCCGTAATGAGGATTCCGGGGAAATGCATGGTCTGACACGTGTACGTCAGTTCACGATCTCCGAAGGTCATCTAATCGTAAGACCTGACCAGATGGTAAAAGAATTTAAAGACTGTATCGCACTTGCACAGTACTGCCTGCAGGTTCTTGGTGTAGAAGAGGACGTAACCTATCACCTTTCTAAATGGGATCCGAACAACAGAGAGAAATACATCGGTGATGCAGAAGTGTGGAATCAGACAGAAGCTCATATCCGCCAGATGCTTGAAGAACTGAACATTCCATTTACAGAGGATGTTGGAGAAGCTGCATTCTACGGACCTAAGGTTGATATCAATGCCAAAAATGTATACGGAAAAGAAGATACAATGATCACGATCCAGTGGGATGCTCTTCTTGCTGAACAGTTTGATATGTACTACATCGATGAAAATGGTGAGAAACAGCGTCCATACATCATCCACCGTACATCCATGGGATGCTATGAGAGAACACTGGCATGGCTGATTGAGAAATATGCAGGTATGTTCCCGACCTGGCTCTGCCCGGAACAGGTTCGTGTTGTTCCGAATTCCGAGAAATTCCACGACTATGCTGCCAAAGT
>OGKH01000784.1_pt1 | contig 14730 bp, 6 predicted proteins | sample 1572421 | NCBI WGS metagenome assembly OGKH01 (sample SAMEA2582084, study PRJEB24529) | metagenome | biome: Human gut stool | place: China | collected 2011
TTGGCGTCGGTATAGAAAAGCGATACTGGCGCTTTTCTTCTGTACTTCACTTACAGCTGCACAGGCTGTTGATTTCATGCCTGTCAATGATGTAACTACAGGTATGGAAGGCATTGCAAAAACTGTAATTGTAGGAGATACCATTTCTACCTTTGATGTAAAGGTACTTGGTGTCATGAAGGATAAGGGACCATCTGGTCATCTTATTTTAGCGAAGTTCTCTGGTCCTGTTATGGAAAAAACAGGCGGCATCGCTCATGGCATGAGTGGTAGTCCTGTATATATAAATGGTAAGCTCGTTGGTGCTGTTGCTTATGGCTGGGGCTTTGCAGATGGTACGATTGGGATGATTACCCCTATCGAGGATATGGTGAAATTATGGAATATTCCATATGAGAAGAACTTATCCAAACCATGGGATGATAAACAATTGATCCCTCTTGGCACGCCACTTATGGCTTATGGCTTTGATGCAGCATCCATGGATTACTTCAAATCCAAGTTGCCACAATATAAATATGAAACATATGATACGGCTAGTGCTAGTGGTGATGAAATTGCTAAACCTCTAGAAGCCGGTGGTTCTGTAGCAGCATTACTAGTTGATGGTGACCTAAAACTGGGGGCCATTGGTACTGTTACCTATGTAGATGGGGAAAAGATTGTTGCCTTTGGTCATCCATTCTTAAAACATGGCTCCTCAAACTACTTCATGCATAATGCAAGCATCTTTACAGTAGTTAAAAGTTATGATGCTGCTTTCAAATTGGGCTCTATGGGCAAGGAAGTTGGCTCTGTAACTGAAGATAGAGGTGCTGGTATTGCAGGTGTTTCTGGTGTGATTTCTCCAGGGATCCCTATGCGATTCCATTTGAAAGACCTTGATATGGGGCGTGATAAAACTAGCTCTGTTAAGGTTATTGAAGATAGTGAGATGACACCGACTTTAGCGGCTACATCTCTATATAACATGTTGAATAAAACGTTGGATCGTAGTGGCGCTGGTACGGCTACCATTTCTTATACAATCACACCAAGAGGTAAAGAGCATAAACCGTTGACGCGAACTAATATGTTCTATAGCTCTGACTCTATCTCTGAGAAGGCTGTTGATGAGTTCTATAATGTTATCGACGTTCTTATGAATAACCGATTCATTAATTATGAAATTTCTGACATCTCTGTAGAAACTGAGGTGACACAAGATAAGAAAACAGCTAAGCTTGTTGATGCCTCTGCATCTTCAACCATTGTTTCCCCTGGTGATACAATCGTTGTAGATGTAACGTTGGAGCCGTTCCGCGGTGAGAAGGTCGTTAAACAAATCTTCTTTAAGGTTCCTGAGGATCAAGCTGTTGGCAAGTATACCTTAGAGGTGCGTGGGGGCGGTGAAATCCCATTACCTTATGTATTAGAAAAGCAAAAATATAATTTAACTGATGAAATTTTACGTCGCTTAAAAGTTCATAAAGATTTTAATGAACTTTATGATGAAATTCAAAAGACTGATACAAATAATCAAATCGTTGTAGAGTTTTTAGAAGATGGCATTAGTCTTGTTGATGAAGATGGTTCCCAATCTGTTAAAAAAGCTAAACTTAAAGATGTGGAATCAAAACCTATGCCAGGGGATGTAAAGAAAAAAACAGGTCAAGAAGATTTGAGTTCTAGTAAGGACGATGATAATCAAATAGAAAAAACTGCTATTGATACGGAATACATCGTTCAAGGTGATGGTCAATTTACAATTCATGTTATGAAACCAGCCGATCGCGATAAAGCATTAGCTAAACGCGTAAAAGAAGTTAAAAATCAAAGCAAGATGGAACATAAATTAGAATTGGAAGACCAATCCAAAAAGGATAAATCCAGTAAAAAAGATGTGAAAAAGTCTGATAAACAAGATGTGAAAAAGTCTGATAAACAAGACCAAAAAACACCTGATAAAAAGGATGAATCTAAAGTAAATGATACTAATGCAGCTGAATAAGCTGAAAATGTAAGGGGAAAGGGCTAAACTGTTGAATTGGCTAGAATCGATAGGACGAGCTGTAATGAACGGCCTATCACAGATGGGGAGTGCTACATTATTGGTGTGGCACACAATTAGACAACTGAAAATGATTAATCTGTGGCATGTGTTTCAGCAGATGGCTCACTTAGGCGTAGATTCGTTGCCGATTATCAGTTTAACGTTACTCTTTGCTGGTGCAGTTATGACCTTACAGATTACAGATGTATTGATTACATATGGTGCACAAAGCACTGTAGGTGGTCTTATGGCTGTTGCTATGGGACGTGAATTAGGTCCCATCTTAGTAGGGGTAGTACTAGCTGGCCGTGTTGGCGCTGCCATCACGGCTGAAATTGGTACAATGAAGGTAACCGAACAAATCGATGCGCTTCGTGTTATGGCTGTCGATCCTATTGGTTATCTTGTGGTACCTCGTGTAGTAGCATGTATGATTATGGTGCCTATATTGGCGTTTTATGGTGTAGTAATTGGCATTGCAGGTGGTTACTTTGTGGCTACTGCAATTAAGGGTTTAGCGCCAAGTACCTATTTAGATTCTATTCAAATGTTTTCTACTATTTCAGACTTCACATTAGGCTTAGTTAAGTCCAGTGTGTTTGGTGCTGTTATTGCATTGGTAGGCTCCTATAAGGGGATGGAAACTAAAATGGGCGCAGAAGCCGTAGGCTTTTCCACAACTAGTTCTGTAGTAACTAGTATTATTTTAGTATTTGTATTAAATTACTTTTTATCTACCTTGTTATATTAGTAGATACACTAGAGGGATTTATGATAGAACTACGCGATGTTGTAGTTGCCTATGAGTCACGTGTGATTTTAGACTCCATTAATCTTACTATCAATGATGGGGAGACGTTGGTTATATTAGGTGGTAGTGGCAGTGGTAAAAGTACATTGCTTCGATTATTAATTGGCTTGCAGCGCCCTACATCGGGACAGATTATTGTAGATGGCACAGATATTACAACATTATCTGAAGATGAATTTAATACAGTACGAAGAAAAATGGGGATGGTATTCCAATACTCTGCTCTGTTTGATTCTATGTCGGTAGGCGAAAACGTGGCCTTTGGCTTACGTCAACATACGGACTTAGGCGACGATGAGATACGACGCATTGTAGCAGAGCGACTAGATTGGGTCGGTTTGAAAGGGTATGAATCCTATATGCCTAACGAATTGTCAGGCGGTATGAAAAAGCGCGTTAGCTTAGCTCGCGCCATAGCGCTAGACCCAAGCTTAATCCTCTATGATGAACCTTCATCCGGCTTGGATCCTATTACATCTGGTACGATTAGTATGCTAATTAAGGGGATGCAACAACGGCTTGGTTGTACTTCTATTGTAGTAACACATGATATGCAATCCGCGTTTTACGTGGCAAATCGCATAGCTTTACTTGATAAGGGGAAATTTGTGGAAATTTCTGATACAATAGACTTTAAGAATTCTACAAATAAAAAGGTACAACAGTTTATTCATGGTGAAGCAGAACCAATTAATGTATCTGCGATGGGAGATGTGTAATGAAGTGGACGACGGAGGCCAAGGTAGGGGCTTTCACAATAATAGGTATAGCTCTATTTATTGCGGGAATACTTTTTGTAGGTCGCATTGATATATGGGCTAAGCCACAAATGACGATTACTGGCGATTTTGCTCAAGTTAATGGCCTAAAAAATGGCAATCAAGTTAAATATTCAGGTGTGGCCATCGGTAATGTCTCTGATATAGAGATTACACCACATGGTGTAGTAGTAAAAATGAAGCTTGATGAAAAAACACAAATTCCAAGTGACTCTACGTTCACATTGGGATCAGATGGTTTTTTAGGTGATAAGTTTATTCAAATTTCACCAGGCCAATCTAAGGTATTTTTACAAGATGGTGACACTGTTAAGGGCGAAGGTGCAGACGCTATGGATAAAGCGATGCAAAGCGCTCAAAAACTAATGGATGGCACCGAAAAAATGTTGCAATCTATTAATAATATTATTGGTGATCCAGCAACGCAAAATGCACTTAAACATTCCTTGCAATCTACTGCGACGATGGCTGATAATGCTGTAGCGATTACACAAAATATGGCTGATGTAACGGCACAGCTAAATCAAGCTGCTCAACAATTTAATGCAGATGGTAATGCAGGCAATGATATGCGTGCTATTTTGACTAACTTAAAACAAACTACGGATCGTGTAGATAATATGGCTCGTTCTATGGAGTCTACTGTAACAGATCCTAAAGCACAGGAAAATATTAAGGAAACATTACATAATACGGCACAGATTTCAGCTCGCATCAACAAATTGATGGGTGGTAAAGCATATCAAACTGATGCAAGTGGAAATGTAGTAGATGGAAATAATGTTGAAAAAAAGTCATCTACTAAAGTTGAGCCTTCTGTAGATTTGTTATATAACACTACAGATGATGAATTCCGCATCAATGGTCGCGTTCGTGCTTATAATGATAAAGGTATGGCTGAGCTTGGCCTTTCCAATATCGGCGATGGCACTAAATTCGATTTAAATGCAGGTCGATTCATTAGCTCTAAATGGCTAGTACGGGGCGGTATTTTTGAAAGTGAATTAGGACTTGGCGTTGACTATAATTTACGTGGTCCAGTTTCATTATCCGCAGCGGTATATGACCTTAACAATCGCAAATATCGTATTCGTAGTGATATACGTTTACATAAAGATACTTATGGGGTTATTCAAATGACCAGACCGTTCGGTTCCACGAATGGTGGTACCTACTTTGGTATCAAACAAGTATTTTAAAGACTAATACATTCACTTTAGGTGAGTATGGAGGTACATATTATGAATAAAAAGGTTTTATCCTTAGGTGTAATGCTCTCCTTAGCTACTACAGGTGCAATGGCTGCTGATGTAGTTACAACTTCCGTTAATAATGGAGACCAATTAAGCAAATATCAAAAAGAAGCGATTCAATTAACACAAAAGCAATTAGCCGAAAAATCTGTTCAAGATAGTAAAACATATGAGAGCAAATTGGACCTCGATGAGACTCGTACCATAGAGTTGGCGTTGGCGAATAACCGTACAGCAAAACAAACTAAATGGGGCTATGAAGCTGCTAAATCTGCAGTGAGCCAAGTAGCAGCAGGCAAGAACCCTAGTGTAAGCTATGGTTGGTCTGCTCAAAAAACAGGCGGTGACACTGGCCGTGGTAAATCTGGTAGTCATAACTTCTCCATTAGTGCTCCTGTATTTAATCCTCAACTCGATGCAAGTATTGATTCTGCACGTTATACTCGTGAAGGCACTGGCGCTAGCTATGAAGAAGCATTGCAACAAGCAAAATATGATGCTATTAGTGGCTACTATACATTGATCATGAACCGTAATCTTGTTGATGTGGCTCAACAAGCTGTTAAAGATTACCAAGGTCATGTAACAAATGTGCAAGCTCAATATAATGTTGGTTTGGTAGCAAGTTCTGATGTATTGGCTGCTAAAACAAATCTTGCTGATTCTGAAACAAATCTTGTAAAAGCGCAAAATTCTGCAAATTTAGCAGAGGCTAGCTTGAATCAAGTCATTGCATATCCTGCACAAACAGCTATTAATACAGCAGAACATGACTTACAATATAAACCTTACAATATTACGTTGGAACAAGCTAAAGCATATGCTTTGCTTCACCGTTCTGCCCTTGTAAAATCTGCTCTCGATGTAAAATCTGCAGAAGAGGCTGTAAAATCTGCTAAATCTGGCTACTTGCCAACTATAGCTGTAAAAGCTGGTCGTGGTTATGCCGATCCAGATGGTTACTTTGGAACAAGTACAAAATCCTGGAGTGTAGGTGCTACTGCATCTTGGAGCTTATGGGATGGCGGTGCAACACAAAATGCTATTAAAAAAGCAAATGCACAACTTGAACAAGCGAAAGAGGCTAATTTAGCTACTGTTGATGCTGTATTATTAGCAGTACAAAAAGCATACTTGAATTTGCGTTCTGCAGAGCAAACAATCCAAAGCACTCAAACTGCAGTTGCTCAAGGTCAAGAAAGCTTCCGTATTGCTACACTTCGCTATCGTGCTGGTGTTGGTACAAACCTTGATGTACTCGATGCGGAAACTAAATTAACAGATGCTCGTAATAACTATGTACAAGCTCTTTATAATTACAATATTAGCATTGCAGCTCTTGAACAATTGACAGGTGTTCCATTGAATACTCCAGTTGGACAAGGTGCAGAAATTATTGCAAACAGTGGTGCAGCTGAACAATTAGCACAACTTGGTGGCAATCAATAATAGAATACTAAAAAAGACGACTTCGGTCGTCTTTTTTTTGTTATAGATTTATAAAGCGTAAATTCATTGTATATTTTCATTTTTATGTTATGGTAATGTTTAAAATAATTTTATCTGTAGTTATTGCAGAAAATGATTAGTAAAAAAATATATTAGTTTTATAAAATTTACCCTTAAAATACTATAGTTATTACTTTGTGTGTGGTAAGATTAGTATATATATTTATATTATTCATAATGTGTATGGGAGATCATTATGACCCGTAAAAAGTGGTGTCTCATAGGGGCTGCAATTTTAGGCTTATCTGCAGTTGGTGCTAGTATAAACCCTATAGCTCAGACCTATGTAGCACCTATGGTTAAAGAACAAGTAAATAATGCCATAAACGGATCTGTGGACTATGATTCTCTTCGTATCAATTGGAATGGTGATGTAGTTTTATCAGATGTGGTGATTAAAGATCGGGATGGTCACTTAGTAGGGACGGCACAAGATGTAGCCGTTGGGGTTAAACTATCTGCATTACCAAGTATAATTGGGGGTAATATATCAGGGGCAACAGCTATATCGACTGTTACTGTAGAGGCACCTGATCTTCATATATGGCAATTGAACGATGGATCTTGGAGTATAGAAAAATTAGTAAAACCATCTGATCCGAATAAATCGGGTGGTTTTGATGGTGATATTACCATTAATAATGGCCATGTAGCGCTACGTACTAAAGATGGCATTAAACGCAATGTTGAAAACCTTGATGGTACCGTTGCTCTTAATATGAGTGGTATGTCCAAAGGGGCTTTTACTGCTGATGTAGATGGTTCATCTGTCCTTGTAAATGGCAAAATAGATATGGATGATGTGTCTAATTTTGATGTGTTTGTACAAGCTGATGAAATTGATACTGCTGGTATTATGAGCTTTGTTCCGTTGCGCAAAGATCTTGTTGTAACGAAGGGGAAATTACAAGATTTACATCTCAATATTAAAAGTGAAGATGGGCAATATGTTATGAGTGGCAATGTAGGCTTTAAAGGTTTAACAGGCACTTTTAAGCGAGGCAATACGATGTATACCATTACTGATGGTGAAGGTCGTATTATGCTCAATCATGACCAAATTGTTATTAGCCATAGCTCTTGGCGAATCAATGATCAAGCGGCGAAGCTTAATGGTCTTATTACACTGGGGAAAGACGAAGAATATCTCAACCTTAATGTTGTAGCGGATAAGGTGAATCTAGAAGCCATTACCGATGTGGGGGTTACTGGTATTGTCGGTGGTCGTGCTCATATTGGAGGCACTACTGTAGCGCCGCGGGTGGATGCCACCATAGGTAGTGATGGTATTTCTTATAAAGGGTACCATGTGGACCGCGTGCAGGGAAATGTAGTATACGATAATGGATTGGTTCGCATCGATGATGCTCAATTATCTATTGGCTCTGGTAATGCTAAAGTTAAAGGTCAATACGTCGTAGATACAGGTGATTTTGACGCTGTTGCTAATGTTCATACCTTATCGTTGGATACTTTCACACAAGATTTGACGATGCCTATTACGGGAACTATTGATGGAGAAATCCACGTTTTGGGTAAGAATAATCAAGTTACAGATCTTGTAGGCGCTGTTCAGGGCCATCAGATTGGGGTCCGTGGTATAGTGTTGGATTCTGTAAAAGCGGATCTAACCCATAGTGACAATCTTACCAATATAACTATGGTTGGAAATATGGGAACTGGATCCTTTAGTGGATATGGTTCTATTCAAAATGGTCAAGTGGATGCCACAATTTCTGGTAATGCGTTACCGTTAACATTACTTAGTTCAATCATAGGTGACGATGTTGCTGGTACTGTTAGCACATCTATTAATGTAAAAGGCGCCTTAGATAATCCTAATGTGACTGGTACTGTATGGGGGCAAGAGGTTCTCTATAAGGGTGCTCATTTTAATGATATTCATAGTGATATTACTTTAGACAATCATGTTCTAACAATTACAAATGGTCATATTGGTGACGGTAGTGGTGGCTATGATATTACCGGTTGGTATAATATCAATACTGACGCCCTAGATTTAAATGCTAAAGCTCGTGCTGTACGTATTGAAAATCTAATTCGTCCTGTAACCGATATTCCTATTACAGGATGGTTTGAAACTGATAACCATATAACTGGGACTGTAGCCAATCCTATTGTAGAAGGCCGAGCTCATTTATGGGATGGGTCTGCATATGGCAAACTTATAACTAACGCTTTTGCAAAGTATAACTATAAAAATGAAAGATTAGAATTTTATCGCTTTGATATTGAAGGTTATGGTGCGACCATTACTGGTGGCGGTACTGTATCAAAAGAAGCTATTAATATTGATTTTGAAGGTAAGAAAATCGATATGGGTAGATTGCTCATCAATACCGATTATAAGGTGGATGGTTTACTAGCAGGCCGTGGTACTATAACGGGTTCCATGGATAACCCTCAGTTTAATGGCTATATTTTATCAGATGCTTTATCCATTAATGGACAGCTATTGACGGATATTCATGGCCATGTTTATGCCGATAAGTCTGTTGTAAATGTACAAGATTTTTCGTTTGCTGAATCGAATGGTGGTCGTTATGTTGCTAAAGGTGGCATGAAGCTTGACGATAGCAAACAATTATTTGGCGTTTTAGATGTTACCAATGGTAGTGTAAAGAATTTGTTGGCATTACTAGATCGAGCCGATGAGCACCTCGATGGTCAATTGAATGGTTCCGTTGAACTTGGAGGTACGAAGGACAATCCAAGTGTTATTGTAAATGGTAAAATTAACGATGTTAGCATTGATGATAAGGTAGTAGGGGATGCAACAATTGATGCGAGTCTTGCAAATCGTAAATTTAAAATTACTACCTTAAAACTACCTGTTGGTGAAGGACTCATTGCAATGGGTGGTACTTTGGATCTTGATGGGCAAGCTGATTTACAAGTAGCTTTAAAGGATGTCGACATAGTGCCATTCCTACCACTCGTAGGTAAGGATATTCAAGCAACAGGCTGGGTAACAGGTGTTGTGAATGTTACTGGAGAAACGAAAAATCCTAAGGTTGAATTATCCGGTGCCGTAGAGTCCGGTTCGTTTAATGGAATTGGCATTGATGAAGGCTTTGCGTTAGCTACAATGCAAGATCATGTCATTCAAATTCAGCGTATTCAAGGTGCTAAGAGTGGTTATAAACTCAGTATTTATGGCAAAATTCCATTGGCGGCTCTTTATACATCTGGTTATTTAGAAGCTAGTGATGCTAAATCTATGGATGTAACAATTGACTTTAACGAAGCTGATATGGCTGTTATTCCTCTTGTTACTACTAGGGTTAAAGATGCAACGGGGCCGTTAAAGGGTGCAATTAGGCTTACGGGGACTATAGACCAACCTGAGGCATACGGCACAGTATCTGTACGTAATGGTACTATGAAATTGGCCAATGTAGATAATGAAATTACAGGCATTGACGGAGACTTAATCTTCTCTGGACAACAAGGGGATTTCCAATCTCGTATCAATATGGGGAAAGGTAGTGCTGGTTTAGCTGCTAAGGTAAATTGGTCTGGTCATGAGCTTACCAACTATAAGGCTGCCGTTCAACTTGATGGACTCGATGTTCGTAGTGAATATGTGAGAGGTCCATTAAATGGTGAACTTTACATTGCGGAACGTGATGGATTACCTACCTTGATAGGGAATTTGGACCTAGAAAACATCCAATTTAAGATTCCTCTTTCCTTGCAGTCTAGTGAAAGTAGCACCAACATGGGCGTAGATGTTAATATTCATGCTGGCAAGGGCGTACGCTTATATGATCGAACTCTATATAACATGTTTATCGGTGGTGATGTTCATTTCGGTGGCACATTACAAAACCCAACTGCTAGTGGCCAGTTCGATGTTAAATCTGGTACGTTCAAATACTTAAGTCATGTATTTAATATTACGAAGGGGAATGCACACTTTGTAGGTGGCTCTTATTTACCAAACTTACAATTAGAGGCTGAAACGAATGTAAGCAACTACAATATTATGCTTGGTGTAAAAGGGACTGTAGACCATATGGATCTTACTTTGTCGTCTAATCCTAGTTTGTCTAGAAAGCAAATTATTTCCATGTTAACCTTTGGTCGTGGTGCCGATTCTAATAGTAGTACATTGACAAATGATGATGTGAATGCTGTTGCTACAGCAGGCTTACAAATGTTTGCCTTTGGCTATGTGCAAGATGCATTACAAAATACATTAGGTTTAGATCGGATTAATATTACGACAGGTTCCATTGACCCTGATGAACCAACTAATAGGGAAACGGCAGGTAATTATAATATTGAAATTGGCAAGTATATTGTGCCAAAGGTAATGCTTACTTATTCTCAAGGTATCAATAATAAACAAAATAAATATGGTGTTGAGTATTCTGTAAAACGAAACCTCAAGTTTACTGCATGGCGTACATCGCAAGGAAACAATTATTTAGGTGGTCGTTGGACAAGAAGCTTCTAAGTTTATGGCTAGAGTGTGCAAATCCCATGGGTATGCACATTCTAGTCATATTAATTTCATAAAATTTGTTTAATATAGTACTCATTCCCAGTATTTTATGCTATAATAATAAAGATTTATTAGTCTTTATAAAACAAGATGTAAACTTTTTATGGGGATGAGTTCTAGGAGGAATTTATGTTTAAACCAAAAGCCTATAAAAGTATGCTTGCAGCATCTGTGTTGACTGCTGTCATGGGGACAGGCAGTGTATTTGCTGCAGAGGTACAAGCTGGCTATACTCCAGATTTAAATAACACAACAACAACTAGTGCAGCAACTACTAATGATGCTACTACTACACAAGCTGTTTACAATGCTGATGCAGCTACACCTGCAACAACACAAGATGAAACTGATGCAGCTATCTTAGCAGCTCGTGGTGATACAACTGTATCTAGCGATGGTACTGTAGTTAGAGGTTCTGACGGAACTGTTACAGTCAATAATGCTGCTTTGAAAACAGATGACAAACAAGTAAAAATGGTGTCTAAAACTACTGGTGGTACTGACCTTGATAAGGCTGCTGAAAATGGCCAAACTCAAGCTGTTACAACTGTAGAAGCTCAATATGTTACATCTGCTAATGCTGAGTCTATTAATCCATATGTAGGTAAATTGATTACTGGTTTATCTATCTCTGGTGTAACAGCTGAACAACAAGCACAATTATTGCCTATCTTGACAGAAAAAATCGGCGATGCTGTATCTGTTGATGGCGTATTTAAAGACGTAACTAACCTTGGTAATACTGGTTACTTCTCTGAAGTAAACCCTGTATTTACAACAGTACCTGAAGGCGTTAAATTGGACTTTGCTGTTACAGTAAATCCGATTACTACTGGCGTGGCATTCGAAGGTAATACAGTTTATACTTCTGAAGTATTGACTAAATTCATGGATCTTCAACCAGGTCAAGTTCTTAACTCTGTATACGTAGGCCAAAAGGTTCAAGGTATCAACGCAGCATACGCTCGTGATGGCTACATGTTGGCACACGTTGATGGTATTCGCGTAGATGACCAAGGCGTGCTTCATGTTCATATCGTAGAAGGTATTGTTGAAGATATCGTTCCTGCTGGTAACAAGAAAACTCGCGATAAAGTTATTACTCGCGAATTCGTTCAAAAGAAAGGTAAACCTTTCAATAAATTCTTGGTACGCCGTTCTGTAGAACGCGTATACAACCTAGGCTTCTTTGATGATGTAAATGTTCGCATGTTGCCAGGTGATCAAGACCCTAACAATGTAATCATTGAAATCGATGTTTTGGAACATAAAACAGGTACTATTACATTAGGTGCTGGTTACTCTAAATCTGATGGTTTGATGGGTATCATTGAATTTGGTGAAGATAACTTCCGCGGTACTGGTGATAAATTCAAAGTTCACTGGGAAATCGGTGGTAAGAAAAAATACAAAAACTACCAAATCTCTTACTTGAAACCTTGGATTGATAGCAAAGGTACATCCTTGGGCTTCTCCTTCTTCAACCGTGAAGATGAATACACTGATTACAACGAAGATGGTAATGAAGTAGCTGAATATAACAAGAAATCTCGTGGTTTCAATATTTCCTTCGGTCGTCAAACAGGGGAATATACTCGTGATTACTTAACTCTTGAATCCCGTAAAGATTCTTATAAATGGGATGATGATGACAGCTCCGGCTTCCGTTATGATAAAAATGCGGGCAAAGGTAAAAATTGGAATAATGGTTCCTACAACTTTGCAAATGATAAATATGTAGATAAAAACTTTGGCCGTATCAATTCCATTACATGGCAAAAGGTATACGATTCCCGTGATAATATTTATGAACCTACACGTGGTCGTCGTATTTCTTATACAGCACAATGGGCTGGTCATGGCTTAGGCGGTGACTTCGACTTCTACAAATTCACAGCTGAAGCACGTATGTATAAAAAACTAGGTGCTAAGAATGTATTGGCATTCCGCGCGCGTGGTGGTTTTATCCAAGGTGATGCTCCTTATAGCCAATTGTTCACATTGGGTGGTGCAGACTCCTTACGTGGTTACGAAGATGATCAATTCCGTGGCAAGTATATGTACAATGCTACATTGGAATTCCGCTTCCCAATCGTTAAAAAGGTTAGTGGTGTATTGTTCACTGATATCGGTGATGCATGGGATGCACCAAATGTATCTTGGTACAACAGCAAGAAAACATTTAACTATGGCGTTGGTGCTGGTGTTCGTATTACTACACCAATTGGCCCAGTTAAACTTGATTATGGCGTGGGTAAACATAAAAATAAATTCCACTTCAGCTTCGGCACACAATTCTAATATAGTAAATGTATATGGTGGAGGCCTCTTTTCTAAAGAGGCTTTCACCAATATCTCTATATGGCATCCTTTGATGCAGTAATTTAAAGAAATGAGGGCGCTCTATTATGATGCGAATGATGAACAACAAGGCGAATGTGAAAATCTTTTCCATCGTCATTGCTGCTATTTTTATTATTGGTATTGGCGCATTAGCGTATACACAAATGGCTACACCAAGCGGTAATAGTGGTAATAGTACAATTGGTGTTATCGATACATCTCGTATGATGTCTCAAGATAATCCAATTTATATCTCTGCAGCTCAGGAATACATGAGCTATCAAAGCCAATTACAACAAGAAACACAAGCTAAAATTGATGCAGCACAAGATGATGCGACTAAACAAAAGCTCGCTGAAGAAGCACGTCAAAACTTAGCAAAAAAAGATCAAGAAATTGCTAAATCTGTTCAAGATAAAGCTATGGAAGCTGCAAAAGCAGTGGGCGACGCTAAAGGTCTTAGCGTTGTTATGACTAAAGACACAGTACTATACGGTGGCGTTGATATTACAGATCAAGTATTAAAAAAACTAGCTACTGATGCAAAAAAATAAACTGTAGTTCTATGTAAGGGAGAACGACAATGAACGGGAAAAAACGATATATCGGATTTGCCATATTTCTCGTTGTTGCATTATGTGCTATGGTTTGGGCCTATGGATTTGTGACAAATCGTCAGCAGAGTCCTGATGGGGTATCAATAGGTGTTGTACGTATTGATGATGTATTAGAATTTAATCCTTCTTATGAGGATTATAAACAAGCTAAAAATGAATTGGATCTTTTGCAACGTCAATATGAATTAGAACAACAAGCTTTAAATGCCAAGTCAGAGACACAAGAGGAACAGTTGAAATCTCTTGCATTAGATTCAACCTTGTCAGATGCTCTTACGGTGGAATTGCAAACTCGTATTGCAACAAAAGAAAATGAATTGAATCAGCAATTGAATGCAAAACGAAACGAACTTACTCAAAAATATTTGTCGGAATTAAAGGTTAGTTCCAATGAATATGATCTTGAAATCGTTAATCTCCAATTAGATTTATATGCTTATGATGCTCGTGTGTATATTGATGATGCACAAAAGCAAGCAGCTATGGCAGAGAAGGCTAAGAAAGAGGAGCGATTAAAGGAATTATTAGCTAAGAGAAAACCATCGAATCTTGATGTAGACTCTATTAAGGCTAAAGTACAGGCAGAACTTGCGCCTATGCAACAAAAAGGTCAAGAAGAACTTAACCAATATGCTGCATCCTTACAAAAGGAATTGGCGGCTAAACGAGATACTATGGTTCAACAACAAGCACAATCGATCATTGCTAATAATAACTTACCTGTAGCACAGGATTGGAATGATTCTTGGGCTAAAAAGCTTTCAGATAAAGAAGCTGAAGTGAGTGCACTTCATGAAGCCATTTTAGAAGATGTTCGTATGCGTGTAACAATTATTGCTGAGGAACAACATTTAG
>OGKH01000792.1_pt1 | contig 14555 bp, 10 predicted proteins | sample 1572421 | NCBI WGS metagenome assembly OGKH01 (sample SAMEA2582084, study PRJEB24529) | metagenome | biome: Human gut stool | place: China | collected 2011
GCGACGACCGCCGCCAGTGGCGGAAACAGGGAGGAGCTGTTGGGGCAGCGGCCAGCAGGATGCAAGCGATAGCGAAGCAGACGCTGGGAGCCGCAACCCGGGTGCGGAGCACCCCTTGGCAGACCGGTCAACTTTCTACTGGACGCCGGAGGCGTAATATGGCGTAAAAGGGTGGGCCTTGCTACAGAGGGCAGGCTCGTCTTTGTACAACCTCTCCGTCACGCCTGAGGCGTGCCACCTCTCCTTGTAGGAGAGGCTTTGGCAGGCCGGGCCACTTTCTACTGGACGCTGAAAGCTCAATATAACGCAAAAAAGAGTGCCCTGCTACAGAGATTCACAGCAGCTTGACAAGGGATATTGTCCCGAAGCTGCTGCCCTCTGTAACAGGGCACTATTTTTTGCGTCATATCAAGCTTTCAGCGTCCAGCGGAAAGTGGCCCGACATGCCAATGGCTCCCCCTTTGGGGGAGCTGGCATCGCGCAGCGATGACTGAGAGGGCTACCACTCGTTCTCCCCGGCATCCGTATCGGCCACCCGGGTGCGCTGGAACATACTTTCCAGCACGGCGCAGTATTTGTCGGCCAGGCAGACGATGACCGCCTCCCGGCAGGTGGGGACATGGCGGAAGGTCAGGGGCCACATATGGCTCGAGATGATGTTCTGCTCTTTTCTGGTGATGGCGAAGCAGCGCTCGGCATTGACGCAGGCAGAGCCGGGATGGGCAAAGCCGTGCATCTCGAACAGGCGGCGCAGGCCCCGGAAAGAGCTGCGCTTGTGCCAGTCGTAGAGATAGAAGTCATGGAGGAAGGCCCCCACGGCCAGCGACGTCTCATCCGCGCCCAGATGGAAGCGGCGGTTGAGCCAGAAGCTCACCAGCACCACATTCTTGCAGTGCTGGTAGGTGGTCACATCGCCGTGCTGGATAAATTCCCGCATCCGCTGCACTTCGGGGTGCTGGTCATATTGGGCCAGAATGGCGGTGAGGCGCTGGCGCTCCGTATCAGAAAGCTGCATTGAAAAGTTTCCTTTCATAAAGAGGTTAAACCTCTCCGTCACGCCTGACGGCGTGCCACCTCCCCTATTGAGGGGAGGCTTTGGCATTTCGTAAAGCTTTTTCTCTTCGCCAGAGGCTCCCCTCGGTAGGGGAGCTGTTGAGCGAAGCGAGACTGAGAGGTTAACTTCTCAGCCGCACCGGGTTGGAATTGCCGAAATTTTCGGCCTCGGTGGGATTCGTGCGCTTGAGGCTCAGGTCCACGAGGTACTGCTTGCCGTCGCCCAGCTCCTCGAGCTGTGCCAGTTTTGCCTTGGCGGATGCTTCGTCCGGGTACCACTGGATGAGGAAGAAATTCTCCGCCTCCACGCCGTAATACAGCCACTGGCCGTCGGCCCGGAGCAGGTCGTCCAGATGGTCTACCTCGTCGCCGTCGGTCAGGCCGAGGCCCTCTTCCGCGTAGACGTTTTCCGGCTCCACCTGCAGCACTTCGATGACCTGAATGGCGCTCTGCAGATATTCGTCCTGCGCGATGCTCTTGTCGGAGAGCTCCCAGCCCGTCAGGAATGCCTGCATCAGCAGGTCTTTGACCGAGATCTTCTTTTCCATGTATGTTTCCTTCTTCCTCGTTTGTTTCCGCTGACCAGTATACGCTCAAATCTTGGGCAGGTCAACCATAAATTTATGAATTTTTTGTAGGAATGTCCAAATTCAACTCCATTTGAACCCAAACGTCTCCCCCAGCCACTCGAGGCAGAGAGCCACCCAATGGGCGCGGTGAGGGTCGGCGGCATCCACTTCGGCGGTACTGATGCTGGTGCCGTGAGCGCCCTTCTCGAACAGATGTGCCTCGCACGGCACGCCCGCCCTCCGCAGGGCGGCCAGCAGGAGAAGCGTGTTCTCCACCGGAACGGTCTTATCCTCCATGGTATGCCAGACGAAGACCGGCGGTGTGTCGGAGTTCACCTGATCCTCCAAGGTGAACGCCTGCTGTGCGGCGGCATCCTCGCCGCCCGCCAGCCGGACGAAGCTGCCCCGGTGGGCAAACTCCCCTGCCGTGATGACCGGGTAGCCCAAAATCACTGCATTGGGCCTCTGCTGGGCCGTCTCGCCCGGAATGTCCAGCACCGCGGCGGACAGGGCCAGATGTCCGCCCGCCGAGAAGCCGCAGACGGCGATCTTATCCGGCAGGATGTGCCACTCTCCCGCATTCTGCCGCAGCAGAGCCAGTGCTTCGTTCAGCTGTCGGAGAGGCTGGTAGTTCTGCGCCCCCTCCCCCACGCTGTAGGTCAGCACGGCGGTGTGATAACCCGCCGCCGCAAACTGCAGGGCCACCGGGTCGCCCTCCCGGGGGCTGACATGGTTGTAGCCGCCGCCCGGCACCACCAGCACCAAAGGCCGCTGCTTCACGGCGGGCATGGCGTCCAGCGACGCCCGCAGGGAAACCGTCAGCACACCGCCGCCTGCAAGTTCCAGCTCTATCTGCCGCATCCTTCATCCTCCTTATAAACAGGTCTGTCATTCCGGCCCATTATACGGCTTTGGCGCGGGAAAGTAAAGGCGGCTTTTGCCCCGAGCGGAAAGTTTTTTGAACTTTTTATGAAACCCCTTGATTTTTGTCTCTCAGCGGTGTATATTAGCACTCGAAAGTTGTGAGTGCTAAGTTTTCACGAGTGGTTTTCCGCTCCGTGTGCCGGCACTCTCCACAGGCAATTCCTGCTACGACACGCGCCCGGGCAGTTCCGCCGCCGGGACGCTAAAATCTGATAAAAAGAGGTTTTGTATTATGGCGAAAAAAGAATTTCAGGCCGAGAGCAAAAAGCTGATGGACATGATGATCAACTCCATCTACACCAACAAGGAAATTTTCCTGCGTGAGCTGATCTCCAACGCTTCGGACGCCATCGACAAGCTGTATTATAAGAGCCTGACCGACACTTCCGTCGGCATGAACAAAGGCGATTTCCGCATCCTGCTCACCCGCGACAAGGACAGCCGCACCCTGACCATCTCCGATAACGGCATCGGCATGACCCGGGAAGAGCTGGAGCAGAACCTCGGCACCATCGCCCACTCCGGCTCCTTCGACTTCAAGAAGGACAACAAGGACGAGAACATCGACATCATCGGTCAGTTCGGTGTCGGCTTCTACTCTGCCTTCATGGTGGCCGACAAAGTGACGGTCATCTCCAAGGCTTACGGCTCCGACGAGGCCTGGCAGTGGGAGTCCAGCGGTGCTGACGGCTATGAGCTTGAGCCTGCCGAGAAGGAGACTGCCGGCACCGACATCATCCTCCACATCAAGCCCGACACGGAGACCGACAACTACGACAACTTCCTCGACGAGTACGGCATCGTGGCCATCGTCAAGAAGTACAGCGACTATGTGCGCTATCCTATCCAGATGGAACGGGAGAAGAGCCGTCAGAAGCCTGAACCCGACCCCAAGCCCGACGACTACAAGCCCGAGTGGGAGACCTACACCGAGCTGGAAACTCTGAACAGCATGGTGCCTATCTGGAAGAAGCAGAAGAGCGAAGTCACCGACGAGGAGTATGCAAACTTCTACAAGGATAAGTTCAGCGACTACGCCGACCCCGCCCGCGTCATCGTGAGCCGCACCGAGGGTACCGCGAACTATAACGCCCTGCTCTTCGTGCCCAGCCACCGCCCCTATGACTTCTACACCAAGGACTACGAAAAGGGTCTGGCTCTGTACGCATCCGGCGTCCTCATCATGGAGAAGTGCGCCGACCTGCTGCCCGACTACTTCAGCTTCGTCAAGGGCATCGTGGACAGCCAGGACCTGAGCCTGAACATCAGCCGTGAGATGCTGCAGAAGGACAATCAGCTCAAGCTCATCCACAACGCTCTGGAAAAGAAGATCAAGAACGAGCTCCACGCCATGCTGGCCAACGACCGCGAGAAGTACGAGAGCTTCTGGAAGGAGTTTGGCCGTCAGCTGAAGTTCGGCGCATACTCCGACTACGGGATGCACGCCGAGCTGCTGCGCGACCTGCTGCTGTTCTGGTCTGCCAAGGAGCAGAAGATGGTCACTCTGCAGGAGTACGTGGACAAGATGCCCGCCGAGCAGAAGTACATCTACTTCGCCGCCGGCGACTCCACCGACCGTCTGGCAAAGCTGCCTGCCGCTGAGCTGGTCATGGACAAGGGCTACGACGTCCTGCTCCTGACCGAGGATGTGGATGAGTTCTGCCTGCAGATCATGCGCACCTACCCCCGCAAGGATGCCGAGGGCAAGGACGGCACCGTCGAGTTCAAGAACGTCAACAGCGGCGATCTGGGCCTCGAGACCGAGGACGAGAAGAAGGCCGCCGAGGAAGCCACCACCGCCAACAAGGCTCTGTTTGACGCCATGAAGGACGCTCTGGACGGCAAGGTCAAGGAGGTCAAAGTCTCCACCCGCCTGAAGGACCACCCCGTCTGCCTGTCCGCCGACGGCCCGCTGTCCATCGAGATGGAGAAGGTGCTGTCCAAGCAGCCCGGCAGTGAGGGCGTCAAGAGCGACAAGGTGCTGGAGCTGAACGTCAACCACCCCGTCTTCGCTGTGCTGAAAGCCGCACAGGAGGCTGGCGACACCGAGAAGCTCAAGAAGTACAGCGCTCTGCTCTACGCACAGGCACAGCTCATCGAGGGCCTGCCCGTGGATGACCCCGCCGCTTACGCCGAGGCCGTCTGCAGCCTGATGCAGTGATTTTTCCCTGTGTTCCCGGGCCGGAGGGCGCTGCTCCCTCGCCTTCCGCCTGACATCATAGTTTTCTTCCCTTGACAAGAAGGCCGCGCTCCGCTGAAAAAGTGGAGCGCGGCCTTCTCTTTTGCACTGCCCGCCGCAGTAAGGTTTCTCCATATCGCGGCCCGCTCCCCCGCCGGGACGCGGCAGCGGGAAGTTTCGGCGCAGTTACACAATGCTTTCCCGGTTTCGAAAAAACTTTTGTCTCAGTTGTAATTTATCCGAGATTTTTATTTTGCATCCTCGCCGGACAGCCCCGGAGGGGATTTTTTGCAACTTTTCATTGAGATGCAACAATAACACATGGTTTTTTCCGGACAAATCCTTTACTATAGGATTAGAAGCGGGTTCTGTTGAATGTATTAACCTCTCAGTCTCGCTCACGCTCGACAGCTCCCCTACCGAGGGGAGCCTCTGGCGAAGAGATAAAGCTTTACGAAATGCCAAAGCCTCCCCTCGTTAGGGGAGGTGGCACGCCGCAGGCGTGACGGAGAGGTTTTCCAGCACCACCCAACAAAATTAAAAGTATCTGTCTGTCAGGAGGAAGATTCCATGATGAAGTCCATTCCCGTATGGAAGCAGGAGCTGTCCGACGGCGTCCACGCCGCACGCCTCGCCTCCCTGTATTGCTGTGCTCCCGCCGAGACGGCCTCTGAAGCCGCCCGTTACGCCGCCGTGCTGGACGGGCTGGAAAAGACCTTCGGCTCCCACGCTGAGGCCGGCCTTTACAGCGCACCGGGCCGCACCGAGATCGGCGGCAACCACACCGACCACCAGCATGGCCGGGTGCTGGCCGGCAGCGTGAACATCGACATGATCGCCGCCGCAGCCCCCAACGACAAGAACCAGCTCCGCGTCCAGAGCGAGGGCTATGATCTGTGCGTCATTGATCTGAACGACCTCGAGGCCCGCAAGGAAGAGGAGAACACCACCGCCGCCCTGCTGCGCGGCGAGTGCGCCGCCTTCACCCAGCGGGGCGCAAAGCTGGCCGGTCTGGACATTTACATCTCTTCCAACGTGCCGAAGGGCAGCGGCGTCTCCTCTTCTGCCGCCTTTGAGGTGCTCATCGGCGTCATCCTGAACGACTGCTTCATGGCCGAGAAGGTCTCCCCCATCGCCATCGCGCAGATCGGCCAGTGGGCTGAGAACGTCTACTTCGGCAAGCCCTGCGGCCTGATGGACCAGATGGCTTCCAGCGTGGGCAACATCATCACCATCGACTTCGCCAGCCCCGCAAAGCCCGTGGTGGAGCCTGTGGCTGTGGACTTCTCCAAGGCTGGTCTGGCCCTCTGCATCCTCGACTCCGGCGCAGACCACGCCGACCTGACCGACGAGTACGCCGCCATCCCGGCTGAGTGCCGCGCCGTGGCCGCTGTCTGCGGCGGCGAGGTGCTGCGGGATGTGCCGTTCGAGACCTTCCTTGCAAAGCTGCCCGAGTGCCGCAGGCAGTGCGGCGACCGCGCCGTCCTCCGCGCCTTCCACGTCTACGCCGACAATGACCGTGTGGCAAAGCAGGTGGCCGCACTCCACGATGGCGACTTCGACACCTTCCTCTGCCTCGTGAACGAGTCCGGCCGCAGCAGCTGGGAGTATCTGCAGAACGTCATCCCCGCAGGCTACAAGGAGCATCAGGAAGTGGGCGTGACCATCGCTGCCGCCAAGCATCTGCTGGGCGATAAGGGTGCTGTCCGCGTCCACGGCGGCGGTTTCGCCGGCACGGTGCAGGCTTTCGTGCCTGTGGAGATGCTGGATGAGTTCAAGGCCGGTATGGAAGCCATCCTCGGCGAGGGCCGCTGCCACGTCCTGTCCATCCGTCCGGAGGGAGGCGCTGTCCTATGATCTCCACTGCCATCCAGCAGCTCGTCAACTACGGTCTGGACACCGGCCTCATCCTGCCTGACGACGAGATCTACATCCGCAACCAGCTGCTCATGACCATGCAGCTCGACAGCTTCACGGAGCCGGAGGGCGACGTCTGCTACGCCGACCTCGAGAGCGTCCTGAAAACGCTGGTGGACGATGCCGCAGCCCGGGGCGTCTGCGACGACAGCCCCACGGCCCGCGACCTCTTCGACACCCGGCTCATGGGTGTGCTGACGCCCCGCCCCAGCATCGTCCGCGCCAACTTCGAAGAGCGGTACGAGACCGACGGCCCCCAGGCCGCCACCGACTGGTTCTACAAGTTCAGCCAGGACACCGATTACATCCGCCGCTACCGCATCAAGCGGGACGTCAAGTGGGTGACCCGGACTCCTTATGGCGACCTCGACATCACCATCAACCTGTCGAAGCCCGAAAAAGACCCCAAAGCCATCGCAGCCGCAAAGCTGGCTCCTCAGAGCGCCTACCCCAAGTGCCAGCTCTGCGTGGAGAACGAGGGCTATGCCGGCCGGCTGAACCATCCCGCCCGGGAAAATCACCGCATCATCCCGCTGACCATCAACGACAGTGCGTGGAATTTCCAGTACAGCCCCTATGTCTACTACAATGAGCACTGCATCGTCTTTAACAGCCACCACACCCCCATGAAGATCGAGCGTGCCACCTTCCGCAAGCTGCTGGACTTCGTGTCCCTCTTCCCCCACTACTTCGTGGGCAGCAACGCCGACCTGCCCATCGTGGGCGGCAGCATCCTGAGCCACGACCACTTCCAGGGCGGCCACTACGAGTTCGCCATGGCCAAAGCGCCCATCGAGAAGAAGTGGGTCTTCCCCGGCTTTGAGGACGTGGACGCCGGCATCGTCCACTGGCCCATGAGCTGCATCCGCCTGACCTGTGCCGACGACGAGCGCCTTGTGGAGCTGGCCGATCGGATCTTGACCGCATGGCGGGGCTACACCGACGAGAGCTGCTTTGTCTACGCCGAGACCGACGGCGAGCCCCACAACACCATCACCCCCATCGCCCGGATGCGGGACGGCAGGTACCAGCTGGATCTGGTGCTGCGCAACAACATCACCACGCCGGAGCATCCGCTGGGCGTCTATCACCCCCACGCAAAGCTCCACCACATCAAAAAGGAGAACATCGGCCTCATCGAGGTCATGGGTCTGGCCGTTCTGCCCAGCCGCCTGAAAGCCGAGATGGCCGATGTGGAAGCCGCCCTCGCGGCCCGCACCCCCGCCGCTGAGTACGGCGAGACCATCCAGAAGCACGCCGAGTGGGCGATGGACATCCTAGCCCGCCACCCCGAGCTGAACGCCGAAAATGTCCACACCATCGTGCAGGACGAGATCGGCCATGTCTTTGCCGAAGTCCTCGCAGACGCCGGCGTCTACAAGATGGACACGGCAGGCCGCGCAGGCTTTGAGCGATTCTTAGCAAGTATCTGAGCATAAAAAGGAATGCCTCCCCGGCGGGGAGGCATTCCTTTTTTCGTTTATTGTTTGCCCAGCTGCCAGAACGCAACGGCGCTGGCGGCAGCGACATTCAGCGAATCGACGCCGTGGGACATGGGGATCCTGACCGTGTAGTCGCAGGAAGCGATGGTGCCGGCGGCGAGGCCGTCGCCCTCGGTGCCAAGCACGATGGCAAGCTTCGGCTCTTTTGCAAGCCGCTCGTCGTCGATGCTCACCGAGCGGTCGCTGAGGGCCATCGCGGCGGTCTTGAAGCCGAGGGAGTGGAGGATGTCCATCCCCTTCTCCGGCCAGTCTGCCGGGGTCTCGCCCAGCTGCCCCCAAGGCACCTGAAACACCGTACCCATGCTGACGCGGACGGCGCGGCGGCAGAGCGGGTCGCAGCAGGAAGGGTTGATGAGGACGGCGTCCATGTTCAGTGCCGCCGCCGAGCGGAAGATGGCGCCCACATTGGTGGAGTCCACGATGCCCTCCAGCACGGCCACCCGGCGGGCGTTTTTGCAGAGCTCTTCCACCGGGCGGGGTGCCGGGCGGCGGAAGGCGCAGAGGACGCCCCGGGTCAGCTCAAAGCCGGTGAGCTCTGCCAGCAGCTCCCGATCTGCCGTGTACACCGGCGCGTCGCCGCAGCGGCTCAGGATGCCCGCTGCCGGGCCGGTGATCTGCTTGCGCTCCATCAGCAGGGACACGGGCTTGTAGCCTGCGTCCAGCGCACGGTCGATGACCTTGGGGCTCTCGGCGATGAAGATGCCTTTCTCCGGCTCGAGGCGATTGCGCAGCTGGTTCTGGGTCAGCCGGGCATAAGGGTCCAGCTCCGGCGCGTGGAAATCCGTGATCTCGATGATATTGGGCATACAGAAAGCCCCTCCTTCTCCTGAAAAAAGCTGTTTTATGTATTCTACCACAGTCTGCGCCGCATTGCAAAACAAAGCGCATCCTGCGATACCCGCCCGGAATCGTCATTATCTATAAAAAATATGGCGCAGTTTTTGACAAAACGCCGGTTTTGCGCTATAGTATGGCATGGAATTATTTTCTGGATAGAAGGAGGAGCTTTTATGCCATCTCTCAAACCTCACGGACAGATGTCCGAAGCTTTTATCACCGCTCTGTTTCTCTCCGTCTCGGGCGGCTTACAGGATGTTTATACCTATTTATACCGCGGCAAGGTCTTCGCCAACGCCCAGACCGGCAACATCGTGCTGATGGCCGTCAAGCTGTTTGCGGGCGAGTGGGGCGAGACACTGCGCTACCTGATGCCCCTTTGCGCCTTTGCGCTGGGCATTTTTGTAGCCGAGTTCATCCGCCTCAAGCTCAAGCGGATGCAGTGGCTCCACTGGCGTCAGCTGGTGGTGCTGTTCGAGATCCTGCTGCTCTTCGTCGTGGGCTTTTTGCCGCAGGAGCTGAATCTGCTGGCCAACTCCCTCGTCTCCTTCTCCTGCGCCATGCAGGTACAATCCTTCCGCAAGGTGAACGGCTATGCCTTCGCCAGCACCATGTGCATCGGCAATCTGCGCAGCGGCATGGATTCCCTCTGCGCATGGCTGGTGGGCGGCAGCACCAAAGCCTTCGGCAAGGCGCTTCACTACTTCGCCATCATCTTCCTGTTCGCGCTGGGTGCCGGCCTCGGCAGCCTTGCACTGGCCCCCATGGGCAGCCGGGCCATCTGGCTTTCCTGCCTGCTGCTCTTCATCAGCTTCTGCCTGATGTTCCTGAAAGAGGACATTGAGGAGCTGGAAGAATTTGAGCACCTGGAGCACGAGGAAGCCCTCAAAAAATAATTGCGCCGAAGCCTGTCGTATGCTATACTATAGGATGTTTGTGTGACCCTCCGGCCTGCCGCACCACCGACGTGCCGGAGATGAAGTTGTAAGATCAGGAAGAGGAGCATTCCATGAAAAAAGGCTTTGACAACGCGAAATATCTTCAGATGCAGTCCCAGCACATCCGGGAGCGCATCGCACAGTTCGACAACAAGCTCTACCTCGAGTTTGGCGGCAAGCTGTTCGACGACTACCACGCCTCCCGCGTGCTGCCGGGCTTTGAGCCGGACTCCAAGCTGCAGATGCTGCTGCAGCTCAGGGAGCAGGCCGAGATCGTCATCGTCATCAGCGCGCAGGACATCATCAGCAGCAAGGTGCGCGGCGACTACGGCATCACCTACGACCTCGACGTTCTCCGCCTCATCGACGCCTTCCAGGGCATGGGCCTGTTCGTGGGCAGCGTCTGCGTGACCATGTACACCGCCGCCCCCGAGGTCGAAGCCTTTGAGCACAAGCTGAACAGCGTGGGCGTGCGCACCTTCCGCCACTATAAGATCCCCGGCTACCCCAACGACGTGGCCCGCATCGTCAGCGACGAGGGCTACGGCAAGAACGACTACATCGAGACCCAACGTCCCCTCGTCGTCATCACGGCCCCCGGCCCCGGCAGCGGCAAGATGGCCACCTGCCTGTCCCAGCTCTACCACGAGCACAAGCGGGGCGTCAAGGCCGGTTACGCCAAGTTCGAGACCTTCCCCATCTGGAACCTGCCCCTCAAGCACCCGGTCAACCTCGCCTACGAGGCCGCTACCGCCGACCTGAACGACGTGAACATGATCGACCCCTTCCATCTGGAGGCCTACGGCGTCACCACCGTCAACTACAACCGCGACATCGAGATCTTCCCGGTGGTCAACGCGATGTTCGAGCTCATCGCAGGCAAGAGCCCCTACAAGTCCCCCACGGACATGGGCGTGAACATGGCCGGCAACTGCATCGTGGACGACGAAGCCTGCCGCGAGGCCTCCCGCAACGAGATCATCCGCCGCTATTTCAAGGCTCTCTGCGACCACAAGACCGGCAAGAACGTGGACAGTGAGATCTTCAAGCTGGAGCTGCTGCTGAATCAGGCCGGTCTGGCTGTCGGCGACCGTGCCGTGGAAAAGCAGGCTCACGCCGTGGCCGAGCGCACCGGCGGCGCACCCGCTGCCGCCATCGAGCTGCCGGACGGCACCGTCGTCACCGGCAAGAACGGTCCCCTGCTGGGCGCAGCCTCTTCTGCCCTGCTCAACGCCCTCAAGAAGCTGGCCGGCATCGACCATGAGATCGATTTGGTCTCCGCCCGCGCCATCGAGCCCATCCAGACCCTCAAGACCAACTACCTCGGCAGCCGGAATCCCCGCCTGCACACCGATGAGATCCTGATCGCGCTGTCCAGCTCTGCCGCCGAGAATGAGACGGCTGCTGTCGCTCTGCAGCAGCTCTCCAAGCTCAAGGGCTGCGACATGCACTCCACGGTCATCCTGTCCAGCGTGGATACGGACACCATCAAGCGTCTGGGGATGTACCTCACCTGCGAGCCCGCCTATGAGCAGGAAGACCGCAAGTATCACAAGAAATAAGCGCTCCGGCGCATAAGAAAAGCCGCACAGTACAGCGAAAAGCTGTACCGTGCGGCTTCTTTGTTCCTTCTGTAGTTTCTCAGACGTGAGACAGGCTGGGCGCACCGCCCGCGATCTCCTCGGCGGTCAGGGGCTTCGCCTCGGCAGGGGCGTTCAGACGCTCCTTTGCTACGGCCAGCATCAGTTTGATGCGGTTCTCCTGATTGACCCTGGTGGCGCTGGGGTCGTAGTCGATGGGGGTGATGTTGGCGCTGGGGTACATCGCGCGGATCTTGTTTACCATGCCCTTGCCCACGATGTGGTTCGGCAGGCAGCCAAAAGGCTGTGCGCAGACGATGTTGCCGTAACCGCCCTGTACCAGCTCGATCATCTCAGCCGTCAGCAGCCAGCCCTCGCCCATCTTGGCACCCAGCGAGATGATGCCCTCGGGCTTTTCCACCAGCTCCTTGAAGGGGCCGGGGGCGTAGAACCCGGCGTCGGCCTCGGCCTTGAGCATGGAGCGCTCCACGCTGTCCAGCCAGTTGAGCAGCTGGTCGGTACCCATCTTCATGGCCAGCTTGCCGCCGTAGAGGACATGGTCCTCGCCCATGTTGAAGATGCAGTACTGCACGAAGCCCATCAGACCCGGGAAGTTGACCTCGCAGTCCTGGCTCTCGAGGAACTTCTGCAGGTCGTTGTTGCCCAGCGGGCTGTACTTGACGTAAATTTCGCCCACGACGCCGACTTTGACCTTCGGCACACGGGTGACGGGAATGGACCTAAAGTCCTTTGCGATGAGGGGGAAGGTGTGCTTCATCTCACGGGAGGTGAAACCCTTGCCCGCCAGCAGCACACGGCCCAGACGCTGGACCCAGAGGTCTACCATCTTATCGGCAGCGCCCTTCTCGTTCTCATACGGAGCGACCTGATTGCGCAGGGCGCAGAGCATATCGCCGTAGAACACGCTGGCGATGGCCCGGCGGGCCAGAGGCAGAGTCATCTGGAAGCCGCTGTCCTTCTCGAGGCCCGAGAAGTTCAGGCTGGCCACCGGGATGTTCGGATAGCCTGCCTTGACCAGCGCCTTGCGGAGCAGGTGGATGTAGTTGGAGGCACGGCAGCCGCCGCCCGTCTGGGTGATGAGCAGGGCCGTGTGCTCGAGGTCGTACTTGCCGCTGTTCAGCGCGTCGAGGAACTGGCCGATGACCAGCAGGGCCGGATAGCAGGTGTCGTTGTGGACATATTTCAGGCCCAGCTGCGCCACAGCGCTGCCGCAGTTGCCCAGGATCTCGCACTTGTAGCCGTCGTAGCGCAGGGCGTATTCCAGCAGGCGGAACTGGGTAATGGCCATGTTGGGGATGAGGATGGTGTGAGTTTTCTTCATCTCCGGGGTGAATTTGGGGTAATTGTATTCCATAGGTTCCTCCTATGTTACTTCTTATCTTCGTCTCGCTCATCCAGCGCGGCGAACAGGCTGCGCAGGCGGATATTGACAGCACCCAGATTTGTGATCTCGTCAATTTTCAGCTGGGTGTAGAGCTTGCCGCCCTCCTGCAGGATCTCGCGGGTCTCATCGGTGGTGATGGCGTCCACGCCGCAGCCGAAGGACACCAGCTGCACCAGGTCCATATCCTTCTGGGTGGTGCAGTACTTGGCGGCGGCATAGAGGCGGCTGTGGTAGGTCCACTGGTTCAGCACGCTGGTGGGGAACTTCTCCACGCGGTTGGAGATGCTGTCCTCGGTGACCACCGCCGCACCGTGGTGGGTGATGAGGTGGTCGATGCCGTGGTTGATCTCCGGGTCCACATGGTAGGGGCGTCCGGCCAGCACGATGATCCGCCTGCCCTGACGGCGGGCCTCATCCATGATTTCGCTGCCCTTGACCCGGATCTGTGCCATGTGGGCCTCATACTCAGCGTAGGCGGCGTTGGCAGCCTCCTGCACTTCCTTCTCGGAGATGCCGCCGAAATACTTGGGCAGCACGTCCTTCGCCATCTTGTGGACGAAATCCTTCGGACGGTGGATGCCGACATAGTCGTAGATGAACTTCTGGCCTTCCAGCTCCGGGCAGTTGCCGGCGAGGACTTCGGGATAGTAGGCCACGACGGGGCAGTTGTAGTGGTTGTCGCCCAGACCCTCGTCGATGTTGTAGGTCAGGCAGGGGTAGAAGATGGCGTCCAGATGCATCTGGGTCAGGGCCTTGATGTGGCCGTGGCTGAGCTTGGCCGGGAAGCAGGCGGTGTCGCTGGGGATGGTAGCCTGACCGGCCAGATAGAGGCCGCGGCTGGACACCGGGCTGGTGTGGACGGCAAAGCCCAGCTTTGTCCAGAATGCGTGCCAGAACGGCAGCAGCTCGTACATATTCAGGCAGAGCGGGATGCCGATGGAGCCGCGCTTACCGGCCACGGGCTTATAGCTGGCCAGAAGCTGCTGCTTGTAGGCATAGAGGTTGAGGCTGTTGTCCTCGCTCTTGCCGGTGACGGGCTTGTCGCAGCGGTTGCCGGAAATAAACTTGCGGCCATCGGCGAAGGTGTTGACGGTGAGCTGGCAGTGGTTGCCGCAGCCGCCGCACTTGACGCTGACGACTTTCTGGTCGAAGCTCTCCAGCTCTTCCTCGCTCATCATGGCGGAGGTGGTCTGGCCGTTCTTGCGGCACTGGCGCAGGCCGAAGAGGGCCGCACCGTAAGCGCCCATCAGACCGGCGATGTCGGGGCGGATGACCTCGACGCCCATCTCCTTCTCAAAGGCGCGGAGGACGGCCTCATTGTAGAAGGTACCGCCCTGCACGACGATCTTCCGGCCCAGCTCTTCGGGGCTGGACGCACGGATGACCTTGTACAGCGCGTTCTTGACGACGCTGATGGACAGGCCCGCCGAGATATTCTCGATGGACGCGCCGTCCTTCTGGGCCTGCTTGACCGAGCTGTTCATAAAGACGGTGCAGCGGCTGCCCAGGTCCACGGGGCGGTCGGCGAAGAGGCCGAGGGCCGCAAACTCCTTGACGTCGTAGCCCAGTGCCTGCGCGAAGGTCTGCAAAAAGCTGCCGCAGCCGGAAGAGCAGGCTTCGTTCAGGAAGATGTTGCTGATGGCACCATCCT
>OGKH01000793.1_pt1 | contig 14540 bp, 13 predicted proteins | sample 1572421 | NCBI WGS metagenome assembly OGKH01 (sample SAMEA2582084, study PRJEB24529) | metagenome | biome: Human gut stool | place: China | collected 2011
AGGGGTAAGGTGCATAGAGAAGACCAACAGGTTTTGAAGTTAATTATAAGATTGATGGAAACGTAATAAAGATGATTAAAGTTAATGAAAGTGTAACTACAAAAGTAGAAGCTTCAAAAATATGAAGGTCGTAGTCCAACGTTTTGGTCTCAAAGACAAACAAAAGTTTATGAAAATATAGACTTTAAAATAGTACAGCTTAATTATTATAAAATTTCACTGTCTTTAGATTCTAATGTACTGCCATTTCGTACTTTTAAGAGGTAATATTCTCCTCGTTGCGTAATGACTTGGAGCGTTGCATCCTAGTTTCTAAGGACGTTGCGCATATTTTACTATTCGTTGCGTGCTTTTAGTCATGGGTCTTGATAAATTTAAAGTAACAAATCTGAGGAGGTATTCTTAATGTTACAATTTATTAAGAAAAACAAAACTAATTTTATATGGGTGCTTGCTTTTGGATTAATGGGGTTGATACTGAAACCTTTAGTTAATTTATTGGTCAGTTTATCAAACAAATATCCGTGGGTTACGAGAATGTTATTGTTTCTATTACTCGTTGCTACTTACTTTATTTATAAACATCCTCTCTATATAATAGTAATAGCAATTTTGTTAGCAGAGCCTTTTATCAAAGAATAGAAATAAGCTAGGGGTATTAAAATGGACATTGCTACGTTGATTAAAGAATATAGAACTAAAACAGGTATGACTCAGCAAGAACTTGCAGATAAAGTATTTGTTACTCGTCAGACGATTTCTAAATGGGAATTAGGAAAAAGTGAACCTGATAATGTTTCACTGGAACTATTATTTAAAGAGATGAATATTGAAAAAGAATCTCAAAAAGGCATTAAAGCTAATTTAATTAGCAGAAAAAAATTTTTACTTACAATAATTGCCGTTTTATTCTCTCCATCGATACTTATTATTAGACTATTGGTACTTAAAATAGGCAAGATAGAAAATAAAAGATTAGTCATTTTGATCAATACCCTTCTCTTTATAATAATTGGCATTTATCTGAAGAGTTTAAAGGATAATGTATACTTTGGTTTCTTGGGAATCATTGCAATTGCTTATAGCCTTTATAGTTTTTATAAGCTTAGTTTGGAGATTAAAAAGGACTAGATACATAACTATACATATAAATATAAAAACTACTCTTACTAATATTGAACTGCCCCAAAAAGTGTGATCGAAAAAATCTTACTTTTGGGTGCAGTTTCTTTTCTTCTTTCGTCTCTTTTCATGAGATGGCTTGTTACTTAAGCACCGAAGGCAGTCTCAAAAAATTCTCTCTTATATCCGACCTTATTTTCATAAGACCAGATTAAAGTATGATAAAATAAAGAAAAAGAGATAAAGGAGTCAGCTATGGCAACTAGAGAAGAATGGGTGCGTCACTTTGAGGACGTCAATGGACGTAAACCAAGTCCTGAGGAGTTTATGGAAGCTAAGAAAGAGGGCTTTGTCATTGCTTCGGAGGAACCAAGTGCCCAAGTGTCTGAGCAGGTTGAGGCTCAGCAGGTGGATAGTTCTGAAGCTACTGAAGAGGTGACAGCTGACTCAGTAGCAGATACGCAACCAGACGAGGCTCAGGTGGCATTAGAGGAGGAAGCTCCTAAGCCAATGCCTGAGTTGAATATGGAGAAAGAGCAAGAAAAAGAAGCTCCAAAGACAAGTCAGGTACCTTTTGAAAACCCTTATTACAAACCAAAAGTAACCAAGAACAATGCTTTTGTCAATATTGCTTTACCGATTATTATTCTAGTTTTGGGGATTCTATTTGTCATTTTGTCTTGGACACTTCCTATCGGTTTTGTCTTTACCTTCCTTGCTTTCTTCCTTATCATTTTGGCTATTGTGACTTTGGTTTTGAGTCTGAAATCGACACGCAAGGCACTATCTATTATTGCCCTAGTCATGTCAATTATCTTCTTCATGACTTCACTTGCTGGAGCAGGTTATCAAGCGGTGAAATATGTCATGAACCATGCTGAGCAGTTCCAAAGCGACGGTCACGACAGAGCTTATCTGTACATCGATGAGAATTATAAGTTTGACTGGACTGAGGATCAGTTTAAGGAGTTGAAGGTTGGTACTTTGACATTGGATGAGGTCTTGGACGCTCACGGTAAGGCGACTGATGCCGAGTATAGTGATGCTTACGAGGAAGATAAACCAGATTTACTCGACCTTACCTATAGAAAAGAAAGCACAGATGGAAACAACTATGTTCGTTTGACTTTTGAGCAAAAAGACGGTGTCTATGTTTTGAAATCTGCCTCAGCAACCTTCGACTATGATAAGGTCAAAGAAGTTGATGACTATCATAGCAACTGGACAAAAGATGACTATGAAAAGTTGTCTGTAGGTACACAAGCTGATTTGCTCAAGGGGACACGACTTTCTGAGGTAGTTGAAAAACACCCAGAGGCTAGCTTTACTTATCATGAAATGACACAAACTGAACAAGGAGATCTCACTCAGTCAGTGAGTCTTAGCTACCGTGATTATAATCCAGAAAGTGGTAAGTTAGATACTGTTCGTTTGACCTTTGACTATGATAAACGTGAAAACGAGTACTTCTTAACAGACAAATCAGACGAATAAGACTACTTTGTTAGTCATTCAAGCTCAGGGTTGCCTGGGCTTTTTAGTATCAACAAAAGAGGATAAAATCTGGTATAATAGAACTGATTGATTTTTCAAGAAAGAAGTGTCACAGATGAACATACAACAACTACGTTATGTCGTAGCCATTGCCAACAGCGGAACCTTCCGTGAGGCAGCCAGCAAGCTCTTTGTGAGCCAACCTAGCCTATCAGTGGCTATCAAGGATTTGGAGCAGGAGCTGAATTTCCAAATTTTTACTCGTACAACGACGGGGGCTGTCTTGACCAGTCAGGGCATGACCTTTTACGAGCGTGCGCTTGAGGTGGTACGCAGTTTTGATAGTTTTGAAAATCGCTATCTCAATGCTTCTGAAAAGGGTAATCAGTTTTCAATTGCCAGTCAGCACTATGACTTTTTGCCACCTTTGATTACGACTTTTTCAGAACGTTACCCTGATTACAAGGATTTTCGTATCTTTGAGTCTACGACCATTCAAATTTTGGATGAGGTAGCCAAGGGGCACAGTGAGATTGGAATTATCTATTTGAATCGTCAAAATAGTAAGGGCATCCAACAAAATATGGACAAGCTTGGTCTTGAGGCTATTGATTTGATTCCATTTAAGACTCATATTTATCTTCGCAAGGGCCATCCACTAGCTCATAAAGAGAGTTTAGTCATGGAGGATTTGGCGCACCTACCTACGGTGCGTTTCACTCAGGAGAAGGACGAGTACCTTTACTATTCTGAGAACTTTGTGGATACGTCAGATTCGTCTCTTATGTTTAACGTGACAGACCGTGCGACTTTGAACGGTATCTTGGAGCGTACGGATGCTTATGCGACGGGTTCTGGTTTCCTAGATGCACAAAGTGTAAACGGTATTACAGTTATTCCACTTGAGGATAATTTGGATAACAAGATGGTTTATGTTCGTCGTAAAGGAATTAACTTGTCGTCGTGTGCTCTCAAGTTTGTCAATGTTATGTTTGACTACTTTGATACTTATAAACCATAGGAGGGCTTATGCGTAAGGTTGCGATTCCTTTGGCTATTCTGGCCTTGATTGGTTTGGATCAGTGGGTCAAGCATTGGGTTGTGGCAAATATTGCCCTTAACCAAGTTATCAAGGCTATTCCTGGACTTTTCAGCTTAACCTATCTACAGAACCGTGGTGCTGCCTTTTCGATTTTACAGGATCAGAAATATTTCTTTGTGATTTTGACGGTTCTAGTGATTGGTGCGGCTCTGGTTTATCTGGTTAAGAATTATCAGAAGAGTCTTTGGCTGGTGCTATCTTTGGTGTTGATTATCTCAGGTGGTATTGGTAACTTTATTGACCGTCTGCACTTGGGTTACGTGGTTGATATGGTTCAGCTTGATTTTATTGATTTTGCGATATTTAACGTGGCAGACTCCTATCTAACGGTGGGCGTGCTGCTCTTGATTTTAATCTTATGGAAAGAGGAAAATGGAAGTCATCATTAAAGAGGCGGGAAGCCGTCTGTACAAGGTCCTGGCAGATTTGACAGAATTGTCACGTAGTCAGGCCAATGAAGCAATCAAGGCTGGGACAGTCTTGGTTAATGGTAAGTCGGCAAAGGCCAAGTATGCGGTTAAAGAGGGTGATGTCATCACCTATGAATTGCCAGAAGAAGAGGTCTTGGAGTACAAGGCCGAGGATATTCCTTTGGATATTATCTACGAAGATGCGGATGTGGCAGTGGTCAACAAACCTCAAGGTATGGTGGTCCATCCCTCAGCTGGTCACACGTCTGGTACCTTGGTCAATGCCCTTATGTATCATGTCAAGGACCTCTCGTCTATCAATGGTGTGGTTCGTCCAGGAATTGTCCACCGTATCGATAAGGACACGTCAGGTCTCCTTATGATTGCTAAGAATGATAAGGCCCACAATGCTTTGGCGGCGGAGCTTAAGGATAAGAAGTCCCTTCGTAAGTATGTGGCTATCGTGCATGGCAATCTGCCTAACGATCGAGGCGTGATTGAGGCTCCGATTGGGCGCTCAGACAAGGACCGCAAGAAGCAGGCGGTTACAGCTAAAGGAAAACCTGCAGTGACACGATTTACCGTTCTTGAACGTTTTGGCAACTATACGTTGGTAGAGTTGCAACTGGAAACAGGTCGCACGCACCAGATTCGTGTGCACATGGCTTATATCGGTCACCCGGTGGCGGGAGATCCTCTTTATGGGCCACGCAAGACCCTCAAGGGCCATGGCCAATTTCTACATGCCAAGACCCTTGGTTTCACGCATCCTACGACTGGAGAATTGGTCGAATTTACAGCGGAAGAACCTGCTATTTTCAAGGAAACCTTGGAGAAGTTGAGAGAAGTTTAACAGTCCTAAATTGTCAAATTAAGTTAGACTTTTCAAGTAACTCAGAAAAACTTGGTATGGTGTTTGATAATTCAAAGACTTCCTAGGAATTCTATTTTTTTATCAGCTATAGCTGATAAATAATTTTGAGAAATATTCGTAAAATCCATTTGTTTCGGTAGCGTGCAGGAATCATCTTTTTCTCTTTGAATAAAAGCCATTTCTACAAAAATAGAAAAGTTTGACAAAAATTTGGAGGTGTGTGATGAAAACTTTTGTACGAGCATTTATAATGACTGTTACTTACTTTTTACCCCTTTTTCTCCTCTCAACAGTTGTATCGGGTGAGACAGTTACGAGTTACTTGCTTGCAGGGGTACTGACGGTGCTAGCCTATCTAGGACTGGTCTGGCTTTATCTGACATTTTGGGATAAAAAACCATGGTCAGTCATGAAATTACGGGTAGACCATCAGGCTATCAAAGGCTTTGTCCTAGCAGCTTCTTGGACTGTTATAATTGTCGTAGCTAGTTGTGTAGGCGCTATTTTTCTAGGCGATGTGGACAAGTCAGCAGCTAGCTGGTCAGTTGCTAACCTTGTGAAAGCTTTTGTATCGGCCTTTTTGATTCAAGGCTTTCCTGAAGAATTAGTCTTTCGGGGCTATATTTTTCAGACCCTTCATCTCAAGCCCGCCCATAAGATGCTGGCGTCAGCTGCTTTATTTGCGGCAATCCATCTAGTACATCTTACATCAGGATGGGGATTTGGGCTCTTAACGACGGCTATGGCATTTTCCTTCGGTCTATTTGCAGCGATTCTACGTGATCGCTATCAGACGACTTGGGCAGCAGTGGCTGTGCATGGAGGAATTCACATGACTCGTAAAATGTTTGAATTGGCTGGCTATGGGTTTGGGAATTCTCATTTTATGCTAGCGGGAGCAGGCTTCTTGTTGTGCTCCATCTATTTACTCTGGCGGTGGTATCGTCCAGTGGCGGATGTCTAGCTTAATTTTACAAATTGGGAGTTATTAAACGGATAGTCTTTCTTGGGAGAGGCGTCTGTTTTTTCTTGTAAAAGAGTCTGAAATTTGCTATAATTTACCTAATTAAATAAGTCCTTTAATCACTGTCCAGAGAGGCAGGCAAGGAGCCATGAGAAGTGTACGGGTGAACTGTACTCATATTTTTGTGTATCTCCTTGTTTTCGAGGGGATTTTTTTGTATTTAGAAAGGTTCTTTTTATGAAGAAAAAAGAGATCGTCGATGACGTAACCATGAAACGTGCCATTACACGTATCACTTATGAGATTATTGAGCGTAACAAAAATCTCGATAAGATTGTCTTGGCTGGTATTAAGACACGTGGTGTCTATATTGCCCAGCGCATCCAAGAGCGCTTGAAACAGTTGGAAAACCTTGATGTGCCATTGATTGAGCTTGACACTAAGGCTTTCCGTGATGATGTTAAGGCTGAACAAGACACATCTGTTTTCCCTATTGAAATTGATGGAACGGATGTTATCCTTGTGGATGATGTGCTTTACACAGGTCGTACGATTCGTGCAGCTATTGATAATATCGTTAGCCATGGGCGTCCAGCGCGTGTTGGTTTGGCTGTCTTGGTTGACCGTGGCCACCGTGAATTGCCAATCCGTGCTGACTATGTTGGTAAAAATATCCCAACAAGTGAGTCGGAAGAAATTGAAGTTTTGGTCGCAGAAGTTGATGGTAAAGATAGCGTCAACATTATCGATCCAAGCTAAGTTGACTGACGGATAGGGTGAAACGCCCTTTGTATCTTGTTAATTGAACACGCCCTAAGCCTTGTGCAAAAAAGATAAATATTCTTAGGAGCTGGTGCTCCGTCATCGTATTTCCTATTTTTGCTTTAGGCTTTAGGCGGGCTTTGTATCTTATAAATTGAACACGGGACTCATTTCTTAGGAAAAAAGATAAGTCTCCTAGCACTCTTTGGAGTGCCTTGTCGACTTCCTATTTTTCTACAGAAATGTTTGGCTAAGCCAAAACGTCCCTTTGTATCTTAATTTAAGGAGTCCTTTGATATCGTGAATAACGTAAAATATGATGTGAATGATATGCCAAAACCTGGTTTATTGGTTGGTTTGTCATTCCAGCACTTGTTTGCCATGTTTGGTGCGACGGTGCTTGTGCCGATTTTGGTTGGGATTGATCCCGCTATTGCTCTTTTCTCATCTGGTTTGGGAACTTTAGCTCACTTGACGGTGACCAAGTACAAAATTCCAGCTTACATGGGGTCTAGTTTTGCCTATATTGCGGCTATGCAGACACTTATGAAGACTGATGGCATTGCGGCAGTGGCTCAAGGTGCCATGGCAGGTGGTTTGGTTTACTTGCTTGTGGCTCTGATTGTTAAGTATGCGGGTAAAGACTGGATTGATAAGGTCCTTCCACCAATTGTGGTTGGCCCTATTATCATGGTGATTGGTTTAAACCTTGCGGCTAATGCAGTCAATGATGCAACAACTTTAAATAAAAGCTATAGTATCTATGCTCTCTTGATTTCGATGGTGACCCTCTTTGCAGTTATCCTCTTTAACATGTATGGCAAGAAGATTATCGGTGTTATCCCAATTTTACTTGGTTTAATTGTGGGCTATATTTTCTCAGCGGTTCTTGGTTTGCTGACAGGACATAGCTTTATCAATTTCTCAGAGGTAGCAGCGGCACATTGGATTCAGGTTCCAAACTTTGACATTCCATTTGTGGATTATAGCTTCAAGCTCTATCCAAGTGCGATTTTGACCATGGCTCCGATTGCCTTTGTGACGATGACTGAACACTTTGGTCACGTCATGGTTCTAAACAGTTTGACTGAGCGTGATTACTTTAAAGATCCAGGTCTTGACCGTACCCTTACTGGTGATGGTTTGGCACAGATTATCGCTGGATTCTTTGGGGCTCCTCCGGTAACTTCTTATGGTGAAAATATTGGGGTTATGGCCCTCAGTAAGGTCTACTCAGTTTACGTTATTGCGGGCGCAGCAGTGATTGCGGTCTTGATGAGCTTTATTGGTAAGCTGTCAGCACTCTTGCATTCTATTCCAACTCCTGTATTAGGGGGATTATCTATTGCCCTCTTTGGGGTTATCGCTGCTAGCGGTTTGAAAATTTTAGTTGAACATAAGATTGATTTTGATAATAAAAAGAATCTCTTGATTGCTAGTGTTATCTTGGTTTCTGGTATCGGTGGTTTGATGATTGACCTTGGTGGCCTTCAAATCACGGGTGTGGCAAGCTCAACTATTCTTGGTATCTTGCTCTACCAAATTTTGCCAGATCCTAAAAAAGGTAGCAAAGATTAGTCAATCAATTTAAAAGGAAAAACTATGGCGATTGCAGATGGAAAAGTGTCACTGAAGCATTTGGTGACCATGGAAACCCTCACGAATGAAGAGGTCTTGGGCCTAATTCGTCGAGGTGGAGATTTTAAAAATGGCAGAGCTGATTTCCAGCTGGATCGACAGTATTTCGCTGCCAATCTCTTTTTTGAAAATTCAACACGAACACACAAGTCCTTCGAAGTGGCTGAGAAAAAACTTGGCTTGGATGTGATTGAGTTCGATGCTGGAACTAGCTCGGTGAATAAGGGTGAGACCCTCTATGATACCATTTTGACCATGTCTGCCTTGGGCGTTGACATCTGTGTGGTTCGCCACTCGGAAGTTGATTACTACAAGCAGTTGATTGATAGTAGGACTATTCAGACCTCTATTGTTAATGGTGGTGATGGTTCAGGGCAACACCCAAGTCAGTGTTTGCTTGACTTGATGACCATTTATGAAGAGTTCGGAACCTTTGAAAATCTAAAGATTTGTATTGCAGGTGATATTACGCATTCGCGTGTCGCTAAGTCCAATATGCAGATTCTCAAGCGTTTGGGTGCTCAGCTTTATTTTGCTGGTCCTGCAGAGTGGTATTCGAATGAGTTCGATGTCTATGGTCAGCATGTGGCTATTGACGACGTCATTGAGGACTTGGATGTGCTCATGTTGCTTCGTGTTCAGCACGAACGTCATGGGGACGATAAAGGATTTTCAAAAGAAGACTACCATGCTCTCTATGGTTTGACTGAAGAACGTTATGCCAAGTTAGCTGATCAGGCGATTATCATGCACCCTGCTCCGGTTAATCGTGATGTGGAGATTGCTGATAGCCTGGTTGAGGCGCCTAAGGCTCGTATCGTTGCTCAGATGCAAAACGGGGTCTTTGTCCGTATGGCAATTATTGAAGCTATTTTAAATGGCAAAGCGTAAACTACGTTAACCGATTCCTGAGAGAATCAGACGAAAAAGAACATGGGCTAAATCTTTGAAAAGAGACAAATCTTCCTAGAGGCTAGAGCTTCTTTGTTAGATTTGATTTTCATTCAGATGTTTAACGCCCTTTGTATCTTAGTGAAAGGAACAATTTACTATAATGGCAAAACGTTTACTTATTTTGGAAGACGGCACTATTTTTGAAGGTCAGGCCTTCGGTGCTGATGTGGATGTGACGGGTGAAATCGTCTTTAATACTGGTATGACAGGTTATCAAGAATCTATCACAGACCAGTCTTACAATGGTCAAATTTTGACTTTTACTTATCCACTTGTTGGTAACTATGGCGTTAACCGTGACGACTATGAGTCAATTAAGCCAACGACCAAGGGTGTCGTTGTGTCAGAGGCTAGCCGTCGTGCCAGCAACTGGCGTAACCAAATGACCTTGGATGAGTTTTTGAAAGCAAAAAACATCCCTGGTATCTCTGGTATTGATACACGTGCCTTGACTAAGATTATCCGTCAACACGGTACCATGAAAGCGACTTTGGCTAATCCTGGTGACAGTATCGAGCACTTGCAAGATCAATTGCGTGCGACTGTTTTGCCAACCAACAATATTGAGCAGGTATCAACTAAGACAGCCTACCCAGCACCAGGTGTTGGTAAAAATATTGTTTTGGTTGACTTTGGTCTCAAGCACTCTATCTTGCGTGAGTTTTCAAAACGTGACTGTAACGTGACTGTTGTGCCACATGATATCACCGCAGAAGAAATCCTTCACCTTAATCCAGATGGGGTGATGTGGTCAAACGGTCCAGGTAACCCTGAAGATGTGCCATATGCACTTGATATGATTCGTGGCATTCAAGGCAAAATTCCAATTTTTGGTATTTGTATGGGCCACCAGTTGTTTAGTTTGGCGAATGGTGCCAAGGCCTACAAGATGAAGTTTGGTCACCGTGGATTTAACCATGCGGTTCGTGAAATTGCGACTAGCCGTGTTGATTTCACCAGCCAAAACCATGGTTACGCCATTGACCGTGAGACACTTCCAGATTGCCTCATGGTAACACACGAAGAAATTAACGATAAGTCAGTTGAAGGAGTTCGTCACCGTGACTTCCCTGCATTCTCAGTGCAATTCCACCCAGATGCAGCACCTGGTCCACACGATGCTAGCTATCTCTTTGATGAGTTCTTGGAATTGATTGATGCTTTCCAAGCTGAAAAAGCACGTCGTTAATTGCAACTGTCTAGTGACTATAGTGGGGTGTGACTCTTGTTCGCCCCAGTCTACTACCTTATTTAATGACAACCAGAGAGTTGTCAAATAGAAAGGAGAAGATACAGGTTCACGGAAGTGAACACGCCCTAAGGACTGTGTGAAAAAGATAAACGGTGACTAGACGCTTAGGCGTCGTCGTCACGTTTCCTATTTTCACTGGGTCCTTAACGGGCTTTGTATCATAAATTATGCCTAAACGTTCTGATATTAAAAAAATTATGGTTATCGGGTCTGGTCCTATCATCATTGGTCAGGCTGCTGAGTTCGACTACGCTGGTACGCAAGCCTGCTTGGCCTTGAAAGAAGAAGGCTACAGTGTTGTTCTTGTTAACTCTAACCCTGCGACTATCATGACTGATAAAGAAATCGCAGACAAGGTTTACATTGAACCAATTACGCTTGAGTTTGTCACACGTATTCTTCGTAAAGAGCGTCCTGATGCCCTCTTGCCAACTCTTGGTGGACAGACTGGTTTGAACATGGCAATGGAATTGTCAAAAGCTGGTATTCTTGAAGAGCTTGGAGTAGAGCTTTTGGGAACAAAATTGTCTGCCATTGACCAAGCCGAAGACCGTGACCTCTTCAAACAATTGATGGAAGATTTGGAACAACCAATTCCAGAATCAGAGATTGTAAATACGGTTGAAGAAGCAGTTGCCTTTGCGTCAGAGATTGGCTACCCAGTTATCGTTCGTCCAGCCTTTACCCTTGGTGGTACTGGTGGAGGTATGTGTGCCAACGAAGAAGAACTTCGTGAAATCGCTGAAAATGGATTGAAATTGTCACCTGTAACCCAATGTTTGATTGAACGTTCTATCGCTGGTTTCAAAGAAATCGAATACGAAGTTATGCGTGATGCCGCAGACAATGCTCTTGTGGTATGTAACATGGAAAACTTTGACCCAGTTGGTATCCACACAGGGGACTCAATCGTATTTGCCCCAACGCAAACCTTGTCAGATATTGAAAACCAAATGCTTCGTGATGCCAGCTTGAAGATTATTCGTGCCCTTAAAATTGAGGGTGGTTGTAACGTACAGTTGGCTCTTGACCCTAATAGCTTCAAGTACTATGTTATCGAAGTAAACCCACGTGTGTCTCGTTCATCAGCCCTTGCCTCAAAAGCAACTGGTTACCCAATCGCCAAATTGGCAGCCAAGATTGCTGTTGGTTTGACACTTGATGAAATGATTAACCCAGTCACTGGTACAACTTACGCTATGTTTGAGCCAGCTCTTGACTATGTGGTTGCTAAGATTCCGCGTTTCCCATTTGATAAATTTGAACACGGGGAACGTCGTCTTGGTACTCAAATGAAAGCAACTGGTGAAGTTATGGCTATCGGTCGTAACATCGAAGAGTCACTTCTTAAAGCCTGCCGTTCACTTGAAATCGGTGTTTACCACAATGAAATGCTTGAGCTTGCGGACGTCACAGACGACGCCTTGGTTGAAAAGATTGTCAAAGCTCAAGACGACCGTCTCTTCTACCTTTCTGAAGCCATCCGTCGTGGTTATACTATTGAAGAATTGTCAGAGTTGACTAAGATTGATATCTTCTTCCTCGACAAATTGCTCCATATCTTCGAATTGGAACAAGAATTGGCTACTCACGTAGGCGATGTTGATGTTTTGAAAGAAGCTAAACGTAACGGTTTCTCTGATCGTAAGATTGCTGATCTTTGGAATCAAACAGCTGACCAAGTTCGTGCGACACGTTTGGAAAATAATATTGTTCCTGTTTACAAGATGGTTGATACCTGTGCGGCTGAGTTCGAGTCATCAACACCATATTTCTACTCAACTTACGAGTGGGAAAATGAATCAATCAAATCTGATAAAGAATCTGTCATCGTTCTTGGTTCAGGTCCTATCCGTATCGGACAAGGGGTTGAGTTCGACTATGCGACAGTTCATTCTGTGAAAGCTATCCAGGCTGCAGGTTACGAAGCCATCATTATGAACTCTAACCCTGAGACGGTTTCAACAGACTTCTCAGTTTCAGATAAACTTTACTTCGAACCATTGACCTTCGAAGACGTGATGAACGTTATCGAATTGGAACAACCTAAGGGTGTCGTGGTTCAGTTTGGTGGTCAAACAGCCATCAACTTGGCAGAGCCATTGTCTAAAGCTGGTGTGAAAATCTTGGGTACACAGGTTGCTGACCTTGACCGTGCCGAAGACCGTGACCTTTTTGAACAAGCCCTTAAGGACCTCGATATCCCACAACCACCAGGACAAACAGCGACAAATGAAGAAGAAGCAGTTGAAGCGGCTCGTAAGATTGGCTTCCCAGTTCTTGTTCGTCCATCATACGTTTTGGGTGGACGTGCTATGGAAATCGTTGAAAATGAAGATGACCTTCGTTCTTACATGCGCACAGCCGTTAAGGCTAGTCCAGACCACCCAGTCCTTGTTGATAGCTATATCATTGGACGTGAGTGTGAAGTGGATGCCATCTCTGATGGTAAGGATGTCTTGATTCCAGGTATTATGGAACACATCGAACGTGCAGGGGTTCACTCAGGGGATTCAATGGCGGTTTACCCACCACAAACTCTTTCTAAGAAAATCCAAGAGACTATCGCTGATTACACGAAACGTTTGGCTATCGGTCTTAACTGTATTGGTATGATGAACATTCAGTTCGTTATTAAGGACGAAACTGTCTATGTTATCGAGGTTAACCCACGTGCCAGCCGTACGGTACCATTCTTGTCTAAAGTGCCTGATATCCCAATGGCACAAGTTGCTACAAACTTGATTCTTGGTAAATCATTGGCTGAACAAGGTTACAAAGATGGTCTTTACCCAGAAAGCAAGCATGTCCATGTTAAAGCACCAGTCTTCTCATTCACAAAATTGGCTAAGGTAGATAGTCTCCTTGGACCTGAAATGAAATCAACTGGTGAAGTTATGGGTACAGATGCGACTCTTGAAAAAGCCCTCTACAAAGCCTTTGAAGCTTCTTACCTCCACTTGCCAACCTTTGGTAATGTCATCTTTACTATTCATGATGATACGAAAGAAGAAGCCCTTGATTTGGCTCGTCGTTTCGATGCTATCGGTTACGGTATCTACGCCACTGAAGGAACAGCTAAGTTCTTGAATGAACATGGAGTTCACGCAACGCTTGTTAACAAATTAGGTGAAAATGACGACAATGACATTCCAGCCCTTGTTCGTACAGGTAAAGCGCAAGCTATTATCAATACGGTTGGTAACAAACGTACTTATGACGAAGATGGAGCAGCAATCCGTAGCTCTGCTATCGAAGCAGGAATCCCACTCTTCACAGCGCTTGATACAGCAGATGCCATGGTGCGTGTGCTTGAAAGCCGTAGCTTTACAACAGAAGCTATCTAATCATAATATTGAGTCTCAGCCTTGCTGGGGCTTTTTTAGTGAAGACAAAACTTTCTTTTGAGACTTTTCTTGGGTGATGGCGGACGTCAGCGACCTTCTTCGAAGTTCCATGACTAAGTTTTGAGCCGAAAGTCTCAAAACTTCCGAACGTCTGAAACGATTAGTTTCAGACGTTTTCATCACTGCCAAAAGTCTCGGTCTAAGCTGACTAGGTTCGCAAAATCTATTTCATATTTAAAAATAGTTTAATTATGTTCTGAGTCTCAGCCTTGCTGGGGCTTTTTCTTACACAAATGTAAGCTAACAAGTTAAAAATGAAAGCTAAGACGATGGTTTTGTTTCCTAAGATTCTGCTATACTAGAAACATGATTATTACGACATCTTTACGTGAAAATGAGACCTTGATTGCGCGTGCCCAAGAATTAGCTAGCGAACTAGGAGCTGACTATCAGCCGCGACGCAAGTTGTCTTTATCCAAATGTCTGGAACGATTTGGCCCCTTTTATCTTCTATATAAAGACAGATTGTCTTTTGTCAATTCGGATGCTAGTGAGTTGACCTTCCATCCTATATCATCTCCGCTTATTTCTTTTGTATAAGCAGTATAGAGTTTGTATTTA
>OGKH01000795.1_pt1 | contig 14530 bp, 19 predicted proteins | sample 1572421 | NCBI WGS metagenome assembly OGKH01 (sample SAMEA2582084, study PRJEB24529) | metagenome | biome: Human gut stool | place: China | collected 2011
TACTTCATGCCACGAACGGACTTACTTAACCAGCAAGAACCGTCGTAACAACCCGGACCGTCTTGAACTGAACAAGTACTGCCCACGGGAACGCAAGGTTACGCTGCACCGCGAAACCAAGTAATTCAAAGCTAACCAAGACTCAGCTGCTGACTGGCAGTTGAGTCTTTTTTCTTTTCAAAAAGAAGCATGTCTGGCTGCTGATGCATCTTCTTAGCTTGATGATGACCTCTGATTATGATGCTGATCTGAAACGCTTGGTTGTTGAAGAAGGCGTTTGGCAGATCAATCGTTGGCATAGCTGGCCTTTAAGCTGAAGACTGCTTTTATGGATTGGGGGAAGCAATTTGGTATTTTGGTGCAAATTATGCGAACGGTTGCAATTTTTGCGCAAAAACGCTTGCATAAATTGCCATTAGCGGTGATAATTACTTTTTGTAAACGTCTGTCAATACGTTTTACGGAGGGAGAGAGAAAATTGACACATTCAAAAAAGGAAATGCGCAAGGCGTATCTTGCCCGGCTGCAGCAGCTGGATCAAAATACGCGGCTGCGCGAACAGCATCGCCTAGCGCAAAACCTTTATGATCTGCCGCAGTGGACCAATGCCAAGACGGTTGCACTGACCATGAGCCAGTCGTTTGAGCTGGACACGGCACCGCTGATTCTGCATGCCAGGCATGAGGGAAAAAGAGTGCTGGTTCCGCGCACGTTGCCGAAAAGACAAATGGAGTTTGTTCAAATTGATGAGGATACCGAATTTGAAGAAACTGGATTTGGCGTCTTGGAACCATTGGCAGGGAAGGTCTTGCAACCACAGGAGATCGATCTGATCGTTGTACCAGGAGTGGCCTTTACTGCTGATGGCAAGCGGCTGGGCTTTGGCGGCGGCTATTACGACCGTTACCTGGCAAACTATTTAGGCCAGACGGTTTCTTTGGCCTTGACTACACAGTTGGCTGATGCAGCTGAGTGGCCGGTTGAGGACCATGACGTTAGAATTGGTCAGGTCGTTAATCTAGAGCAGGAATAAACATGAAAGAAGCATGGCAAAAAGCACCGCTTACCAGTCTGATCATTTTGATTCAAGTCATTGTATTCATCTTGATGACATTGGCGGGCGGCTCGACTAATTCCCAAGTGCTGATTGAATTTGGCGCGCGCTATACGCCGCTGATCAAGGCAGGAGAAGTGTGGCGCTTGATTACGCCAGGATTCGTGCACATTGGACTCACGCATCTGGTAGTCAACAGCGTAACGCTTTATTTTATCGGCATGTATATTGAAAATCTGTTTGGGCACTGGCGGTTTTTGGCGATTTATCTAGTAAGTACGCTGATGGGCAATCTGGCCAGTGCGGTCTTTTTGCCACAGTCAATTTCTGCTGGTGCCAGCACTGGTATTTTTGGCCTGTTTGGCGCCTTTTTGATGCTGGGACTGGCCTTTTGGGATGAGCCGGCAATTCATTCGCTGGCCCATCAGTTTTTAATTTTGGTGCTGCTTAACCTGGGAACCGACATCTTGGTACCGGGAATCGATCTGGCCGGTCATCTGGGCGGCCTTTTAGGTGGCTTCTTTATGGCGGCTGTGGTTGGCGCACCGCGTTTGGGCAGGATGGACTTGCTAAAACGCTTTCTAAGTGGCACTATATTGATTGTAACGATTACAGTTTTTTTGGAAATGGGATTGCTAAAATGAAACCAATTCGTGAGATTCGCACGCTATATGATGTTCAACAGCTTTTAAAACGTTTCAACGTCTTCGTCTACGTTGGCAAAAGGCTTTGGGATATTGAGCTGATGGCTATCGAAGTTGACAATCTTTATCAAGCAGGTGTCTTGGACAAGGATTTGTACATGCAGGCTAAACTGGTTTTAAGAAAAGAGCATCGCATTGAAGAAGAACTGAATCAAAAAAACAAATCGCCTTATTGAGGCAAGGGATTTATTGAGGTTAAAGGAGAAATTAGAGCATGAACAAGAAGTTAATCGGTGTTGACCTTGGTGGGACCACGATCAAGTTTGCTATTTTGACGGATCAAGGCGAAATCCAACAAAAGTGGTCGCTGCGGACTAACATTTTGGATGAAGGTTCTCACATCGTTCCCGATATTATTGAATCCATCAACCATCACATTGATCTGTACAAGATGGACCGCAGCCAGTTTATCGGGATCGGCATGGGGACGCCAGGAACGGTTAACCGCGAAGAAGGAACGGTCATTGGCGCCTACAACCTGAACTGGAAGACGCTGCAGCCAGTCAAGGAACAAATCGAAAAGGGTACTGGCCTGAAGTTTGCTCTGGACAACGATGCCAACTGTGCCGGCCTGGGCGAACGCTGGAAGGGTGCTGGCCATGAGGGTGACGATGTGGTATTCATTACGCTGGGAACTGGCGTCGGCGGTGGGATCATCGCTAACGGCAAGCTGGTTCATGGTGTCAATGGTGCTGGTGGTGAAGTTGGCCACATTATCGTTGAACCAAACGGCTATGAATGTACCTGCGGCAACCACGGCTGTCTGGAACAATACGCTTCGGCTACCGGGATCGTTCACCTGGCTCAGGATGCTGCTGAAGAATACGAAGGCAACAGCCGTTTGAAGGCCATGATCGACAATGGCGACGAGATTACGGCCAAGATCGTCTTTGACCTGGCTAAGGAAAACGACTTTTTGGCAAACGAAGTCGTTAAGAAGGTTACGTACTACCTGGGGCTGGCATGTGCCAACATCAGCAACACGCTGAACCCTGAAACGGTGGTTATCGGCGGTGGGGTTTCCGCAGCTGGTGAATTCCTGCTTAAGCGCGTTCAGCAAAACTTCCAAAAGTTCGCCTTCCCAACGGTACGGACTTCCACGCAGCTTAAACTGGCTCAGCTGGGCAACGATGCCGGCGTGATCGGGGCTGCTTCATTGGCGCTTGACTTTATCGCTGATGAAAAATAAACTATTTATTTGAAAGCTATTAAAAGGCAAGGAAGCACGTTTAATACGTGATGAATTGCCTTTCTTAAATTAAAACAAGCATGTTTGGAGGAAATTGTTGTGGTACTGGGAATGAGTTCGGGATGGTTGATTTTTGACATCATCGTATTGGCAATTTTGGTTGGCTGGGGAGTAAGTGCTGGGATCAGTGCTTATCGGCGCAAGCATTATGCCACGGTGCTGGATGAAGATGCCTTCCGTGAGGGCATGCGTAAGGCGCAGGTGATTGATCTGCGGCAAAAGGATGCTTTTGATAAAGGGCACATTTTGGGCGCCCGCAGTCTTCCATACATCTATCTCAAGCAGCAGTATGGCGAACTGCGGCCAGATCTGCCGGTTTATCTTTATGATGACGGCATGCAGCTGAGTACGCAGGCCGTGACTTTCTTGGCCAAAAAAGGCTACCACAAGCTCTACATCTTAAAGGGCGGCTACGCGGAATGGCACGGCAAGACGAAGAAAGCCAAATACGCTGACTAGATAACAAAAGGCTGTTGCAAGCTTGCAACAGCCTTTTTTATAATCTTAAGAGAATTACAGTTGGTGAGAAGAGCGTCCCTTGCGAGTAGCAGCGCGACGGTTCTCGTCAAAACGATTTTCTTCTTCTTCGATGGGCTTAACGACCGTCTTGTGGAAAGCTGCTACGCTGCCTGCTACGGCACCGAGCGTCGTTAAGGTTCCCAGGATAAAACCACGTGTAAATTTTTTCAAAAGAGTAGCCCCCTTTATGTCATTTGGCTTTATTATGACCGATTTTTGATTGATTTACCAGTAATTTAAGACAAGGAAGTGTTAAATTTGACTAAAGCAATTGCGATCGTTGGTCCCACCGCAGTCGGCAAGACCGCGCTGTCGATTCAATTAGCTCATCATTTAAACGGCGAGGTGATTTCAGGCGATTCAATGCAGATCTATCGCCATTTGGATATCGGCACGGCCAAGATTACGCCAGCGGAAATGGAGGGCGTACCGCATCATTTGATCAATATTCGCGACCTCAACCAAAGATTCTCGGCTGCTGAGTTTCAAAAACTGGCCAACGAACAGATTGAACAGATTGAACATAAAGGGCATTTGCCGATGATCGTTGGCGGAACCGGATTTTACCTGCAGACGCTGACGGAAAATCTGGCATTGGGCGCGGATCATTTTGATAAAGAATCACAAAGAATCCGTGACTACTGGCATAAAATTGCAGAGCAGAATGGTTCTGAATACGTTTGGCAGCAGCTGCAGCAGAAAGATCCTCAGGCGGCTGCTCAGATTCCAACGGGTAATTTGCGACGCATCATTCGAGCTTTAGAGGTCATTGAAAAAACCGGTCATCTTTTTTCGCAGCAGACTCAGACTAAAACGGCAAATGATTTTTTGCTGATCGGCTTGACGACAGAACGTTCGGTTTTATATGAACGAATCAATCAGCGGGTCGACTTGATGATTAAAAATGGTCTGATAGATGAGGCACGCTGGCTGTATGAACAGGGCGGCGAAAACTATCATTCTGGCAAGGGAATCGGCTATCGTGAGCTGTTTTCGTACTTTAAGGGTGAGACAACGCTTGACGATGCGGTAGCTAAAATCAAGCAGGATTCCCGTCACTATGCCAAGCGTCAACTGACCTGGTTTAGAAATAAGATGAACGTTCAATGGTATGATCTGGTTAGCGGTCGGAATACGACTAATGAAATTGAAGCCGTCGTTAAAAACTGGTTAAAAAATTAAAGTTAAACGTTAGTCAAACTAATTAATCAACGCGATCACCCGTGAAAGCCCTATCAAAAATTGACTTATTTCCCTTCAATTGGTAGGCTATTAAAGTAATCAGAGGGAAGGCTGAACATAAGCATTAGCAATGACCAATCCCTTAATTGGTCTAGCCATCTGAAACTAGTTGTGAAGTAGCAATCGTGGAAGGAATGGAATAAAATGGCAAAACACGTATTCACTAAAGAAGAAGTTCATGAATTGGTTGAAAAGGAAAACGTTCATTTTCTGCGGGTAATGTTCTCAGATCTGTTTGGTACGACTAAGAGCGTGGACCTGCCTGTCAGCCAATTAGACAAGCTGATGAACAACAAGATGATGTTTGATGGCTCTTCAATTGACGGCTTTGTCCGCATCAATGAAAGTGACATGTACCTCTACCCTGACATGTCAACTTGGCTGGTCTTTCCTTGGGGTGAGGAACACGGCAAGGTAGCCCGCGTGATCTGCAGCGTGCACATGACTGATGGTACGCCATTTGCTGGTGACCCACGCAACAACTTGATCCGCGTTTTAGACGACATGAAGAAGGCAGGCTTTACTTCATTCAACATTGGTCCGGAACCAGAATTCTTCTTGTTCAAGACTGATGAAAAGGGCAATCCAACGACTGAAGTAAACGACAACGAAAACTACTTTGACATGGAGCCTGCCGATGCTGGTGAAAACTGCCGTCGCGACATCGTTTTGGCACTGGAAAAGATGGGCTTTGACGTTGAGGCTGCGCACCATGAAGTTGCTCCTGGCCAACACGAAGTCGACTTTAAGTACGCTAATGCTCTGGAAGCTGCCGACAACATTCAAACGTTCAAGTTTGTTGTTAAGTCAGTTGCTAAAAAGCATGGTCTGCACGCCACGTTTATGCCAAAGCCATTGTCCGGCATCAACGGCTCTGGGATGCACACCAACATGTCACTGTTTGACAAGGACGGTAACAACGCCTTCTACGATGAAAAAGGCGAACTGCAATTGTCTGACACGGCCTACCACTTCCTGGCTGGTATCTTGAAGCACGCGCGCGCACTGACGGCAATCTGCAACCCAACCGTTAACTCTTACAAGCGTCTGGTACCAGGCTATGAAGCACCGGTTTACGTTGCATGGTCTGCATCTAACCGTTCACCATTGATTCGGATTCCAGACGACCGCAAGATGGGAACGCGGGTTGAAATGCGTTCCGTTGACTGCACGGCTAACCCATACCTGGCAATTGCTGCTATTTTGGAAGCCGGTCTGGACGGTCTGCGCAACAACCTGACGCCAATGAAGGAAGTTACGGAAAACATCTACATGATGACGCCAGAAGAACGTGAAGCCAAGGGCATTGAGGATCTACCATCCAACCTGCACAACGCTTTGAAGAGTCTGCGTGCTGATGAAGTCGTTCGCGAATCGATGGGTGAACACCTCTACAAGAACTTCTTTGAAGCCAAGACGCGTGAATACGACGGTTACCGTCAACACGTTTCTGACTGGGAACGTGAAAAGTACATGCTCCAATACTAATTTGTGTTTTGCCAAAAAGGCCTGCCAAGCTGCAGGTCTTTTTATTTTAGCAACGAAAAAAACGCAGCGTTGCAAGTGACGCTGCGTTTTTTAAATCAGAATCGTGACAAAAACTATTCACTGAGCTTTTTGGCATCTGCATCCAGCTTAGCGAAGCCTGAACCACTAGGCTTTTTGTTGCCACGCTTTTCCATAGCCTTGCGGGCCATTTCTTTTCGTTCTTGCTTACTCAACTTACGTGCCATAATAGTTTCGCCTCTTTTCTTGACATTCAAGTAGTCCACATATGTGTAATACTCGAACAACTATATTATAGTCATTCTGGATAAATTTGCAACCGTTATCGCCAATGGTAAAGATTTTGCAACTACCTGGATTAATCGCTTTAAAAGTTGTCAAAAATCCGCTAAGATTAAATCAGTATTAAATTAAGGAGTTAAAGCTATGGCAAATGTTGAACAGACAAATGGTGCGCTTGATGTAAGCCAAGCAATCAATAAACAAATTGCTACTAAGATCAAGTATCTGCAAGAATTGGAAACCGCGGTCGATCATCATGATGACTGCAAGGTATATCAATTGCTGGACAATCAACGCTATGCTGCTGAAATTGAGCATCGCGAGCAGCAGCCGAATGAACAGGGCGTAATGAACCTGGTCGATGATCTGGCTGATCAGTTGAGCAATTTTTTGAGTGCCAACCTGATTCAATATTTGGGCAAGGCCTATCCATTCTTTTACTACGAGGAATACCAGACTGGTCACTACCGCATCTATTTTGGGAATTGGTGGGATCGGCGGCGGTTTGGCGAATTAGACGTGCTGAATATCCGCTTTGCCTTTGATCAGGAAGAATACCAAAAGCTGGCGCGCGCGTTTGAGCTGAGCAAGCAAAACAAGCGCTATAACAGCGATCGCATCGAACAGATCTCCAGTGAAAACGATCGTCTGCAAAAACTGATCGATAATCGTCAAGAACGTGAGCAAAAGCGGGCCGAACTGCAGAGTCAGCTTAAGGATGCCAGTGCGCACAGCGGTTTGTTTGAATCCAATAAAAACCGTGAAGCACGGCAGGTAATCGTTGAACAGATCAGCAAGTTGGAAGATGAAGAACAAGAATCGCGGACAGCAGCTGATACGATCAAAGAAAATGAGCGCGTAGTCCTGGATCTGTCCAAGGAAAACACAATCTTGAGCTACGAACAAAAGAGTATTGTTGATACGTTTGGCACGTTTGAGGACTTTGAACTGGCCAATCGGAATCTGTATGCCAGCTATCTTAAGAGCCTAGGCGGCAAGCAAGCGGGGGTGAGCGCAGATGAGCAATAATCAAATGATCTCAACGGCGGCCGATCGCGTTCGCTCGCTCAGTGATTCGATCGCCCAAGGCCTGGAAGTTGGTCAGCGCTATGTGGCTCTGCTTAATCAGCTGACTTCGACTAAGGATCCGAAAGAACTGCTTGCGGCAACGGAAAAATTGGAAGGGCTCAGCCTGGAAAATGCATTTGTCAAGTTCCCACAGCACTATCAGCTGGCCGACTACTATCTGCTTTTAATGGCGCGGATGCTGGAATTAAACAATGAGTCTGGCTTGACAATCGAAGAAAATGATATTCACCATCAGCTGTTGGCCAAGATTTCGCCAATGGAAGATCAAGAGCGATTTACTTTTGAGATTGATCCGCGTAATGGTGGGGCCTTCTTTGCCGAGCAGCATCATCATGAGCCACTGTTTTATCTGAATTTGAAGCACCAGATTCTGAAGTTCAGCAATCGGGCACTGGTTGACTTTTTCATCGTGCGTCAGACGCAGAAATTTAGTGATCTGGATCTGCAAGCCGTGGTGCAGCCAATGATCAAGTTTGCTCTGCTGCTGGAAAAACAGCTGGACTTCGTGATTGACCTGGGCATCTTAGAAACTGGCAATGGCGCGCGGTTCCGTCTGCAAAAACCAGATCTGCCGCTGACGATTATCGATCGCTTGTTTGTCAAGACCACGGATACCGACTATATGCTGCTGAGCCTGCCGCAAAACAATGGTGCCGAATTGCGGCTGGATCAAAACGTCCGTCTGCAATTGGCTTTTGATCCGGATGACTACAGCCAGGAATGGAGCTTTCGGGTATTAGACAGCGAGGAGCGCGTTTCATTTTTTGATGTCTTGTTGCACTATCCGCTGGTTCGCGAATGGTATCTTGACAACCGTGAATTTTTAGCAGTCCGGACCGATGCAATGATTTTTGCTGCTGATGAGCCGGAAAATCTGACGATGACGACGCCTGATCAGCCAGCCAGTCAAATCGAACAGCCGACTGCTGATTTGGTTGAAACAAAAGAAGCAGAAGAAAAGGAAGATTAGTTTGTTAGATATTACTAAGTTGCTGCACGAATCAATTGAATTTGACTGGCAGCTGGATGAGGATCATGATATTCAACTTGGCGCCGAAGCTCGCGTACAAAACGTTTTTACTGCCTTGGACGTTGAGCTGGCAGAGATTGCCAATGCCGCGGAATGGTTCAAAGTGTGGAAGGAACATCAAGGAAAGCAGCTTCCCGGCCGGACGCATCATCAGACGGTATTAGAAGAATACGTTGACGCGCTGAATTTCTTTTTGCTGTTTAGTGCCAAAAAGCAGTGGACGCATCTGATCGTGTTGGATGAGCAAATGCTGACCCGGATCAAAAATGGCAAACCGGCTGAAAAGGTACCAGATTGGAACAAGGAATATCTGGCAATCAAAAACTTCTTATATGGCAGCTACTTCAATCATCGGCAAGAAGATTTCCGTCATGCCTGGCATCTGTTCTTAAAACTGGGGCTGGTTGATTTTGGCTTTACTGAAGATGAAATCATGGCAGCCTATGAAGAAAAGCTGAAGATCAATATTCAGCGTCAAGAAGACAACTATTAAGTCAATCAAGCTCGCTAAAGCCGTACGTCATGCTTTTGCGAGCTTTTTTGCAGGATCGCAAAAGAAAGGCAGCGCTGATTATAATGCTTTAAGAACCGGTTTGTCAGGGACCAGCTGTTTCTTCAGATAATAAAAACGACATTCGCCATTTGACGGATGCCGTTTTTGTTGATAAGGAAAGGCGATGCTTCTTGCCGTTAAGCTATGGGACTTAGCGGCGGGGATTTTATTGCCAAAAGATTTGACCAACTACAGATAAAGAAAGAATCAACGAAATGATAAAGAGTGGCAACATTTTGTGATCCCATCAAAAGCATTGTCTATATGTTTCATTATTGTTACTTTTATTAAAAAATGCAATAGTTTTGTAACATAAAACTATATCTTAATAAAATCTTAAACTTTACATTAAATAACACGGCCATTGATATGATTGAAAAAAGGCTACAATCGGAGGAGAAACATGAAAAATCCAACTAAAATTAAATTAGGCCTGTTATTTTCAGTTCTTGCTATTGATAATATCAATCTATAATTTGCTAAGATGATTTCAAATGAACATAAACTTAAATGATAAAAACATTATGACGGCAGTAGAGGCTTCAAAAATTTGGGGGGTTAAGTGACAGTTATGTTAAAACCAGCCTCCGTCAAAGTAAGCAAAAATGGCCAGAGGGTTCTTATCGAAAATTTGGTCATACTTTGGTAGTAACAACTGATGACATGGAAGCTGTTACTGGGATTAAAGATCCACGAAAAAAATAAAACGACTGTCGTATGACGGTCGTTTTTTAGTACGTTGGGACACTATTGGGACACCTATGCAATCAAGAATGCCTTTATATCAGTATTTTTGACGCTTTTTATATGGGGCAAGTGGGAAAAGCATGGATTGCCCCAAAAAAACGTCTAATCCATTGATATAAAAGGGATCTCAAATTCTGAATAGTTTTTAGGTAACAAAAAAGGTAACAAAATTAGTCATTAGCTAATGCAGCTAGAGTATTGGCAGCCTGATGACTGGTTACCGGGTGTAAGTCAATATAAACTTGCATCGTTGTAGCGACATTGCTGTGGCCTAATAACTTGGAAACATCAGTAATAGGTGTTCCAGCTTCCAAAAGCAGTGTTCCATAAGTATGTCGGAGACCGTGGGGCGTGACATACGGTAGATTATGATCCTTTTCTAATTGATGCATCCATTTGCCAGGTTTACTTGGCGTTAACAGTCCACCATTGATATTAGTGAATAGCAATTGTTTTTTGTTCTTAAAGTCTAGTCCAAGAATTTCCATTTCCTGCTTTTGATGAGTGTACCATTCACTAAGTACCTTAACAGTTTGCTTGTCAATTGGTATGTGTCGCACTGAGGAGCTGGTTTTAGTTTTGCCAATTTTTAAACCGTTCTGTAGATTACGGGTTACTGAATGATGAATATAGATATAGCCATCATCGAGATTTATATCTTGCCATTTTAATGCGGCAACTTCAGATTTACGGCAACCAGTGAAAGCTAACAGCCATAAAAAGGCAAAAGCTCGTGGCAGCTTGGTCTGATAGTCAGATTTTAGGGCTTTAATGAAGATCTGAAATTCAGATTTGGTAAAGCTCTTTGGTCGATGATTTGGCTTTACACGAGGGTATTTGATCAGACCATTAGCCATTGGATTTTCGAAAATTAAATGCTGGGCAAGCGCTTCGCGGAAAATCATAGCTGCTTGCTGCCCTAGCTTAGCAACGTTCTTACGGTGTTTGGACCATTCCATTACCGCAGCTTGACATTCGGCAGTCGTAATCTTTTTAATAGGTCGATCGCCAAGAGTCGGTAAGATATAACAACGGAAATCTCTAGTAAATCTAACAACCGTTGATTCCTCACGACTGGCAGTATATGGGCCAATGAAAAACTTTTCATAGACTTCGCGATAGGTCATATTGTGGTCAATTTCGCGACCTCTTGCACGTTCAACTTTAATATTTGCAGCGAATAACTGGGCTTCTTTCTTAGTACGGAAGCCCTTTTTTTTATACTGCTTGCCAAGACTATCTCGATACATTACAAGCCATTTTATTTGGCCGTTTTTAAGTTGATATTTTTGATAAAAAGCCATTTTCTCCTCCATGTACGCATGGTTAATCGGCATTGGTTGTGCGTTTTGAAAGAGTGACTGAAAAGCTATTTATCTAGATCTTGGGTAATTTCACGTTCTAACATATCGCTGAAGTCATCTAGGATCTTTTTCTTTTTGGCTGACGTTAGATTAGCTTTGTTTTTTATAAAGTCAAGACTTACTTGGCCTCGATATTGCTGATAGGCCAAGCATAGCATATCAACTAAGCTTTGATTCGTAATCGGTAGTTCATCACTATTTAGCTGTTGATGATTCCGTACTCGATCTTCAACAGTAGGTGAGTAAGCAGATGGGAGTGCTTCAGATACCAATTCTTTTGTCTTACCATCTGCAACAAGTTTTTGTGCTTCTTCAAAAGAAAAATGATCCTGTAATCCAACTAAAACTTTTAATTCGTTTGCATTAGGTGGAGTGATGTTGGTTACCCAACCATTAACTATTTTTCTGTTAACTGGCTCAACTTTTATATTGTGGGCGAGTGCATACTCATTGTATCTAGAGAAATTTTTCTTTCGATTTTCTTCAACAAATAAGTCGTAATTTGAAAGATCCTCATTAATACCCTGCAGATATGAAACCGAAACCCCAAAATAATCAGCTAGTTTTTGCCAAGTCTTCAACTTTGGCTCACGACGTTCGTTTTCATAATTATTAATAGATTGTTGAGAAATTCCAACTTTTCTACCTAAGGCATTTTGAGTTAAACCATTCTTCTCGCGTAGGAATCTAATGTTATTCATATGGTCTATCCTCCATGCAAATAGTTTAACAAAAAAAATATACCAAAACAACAAAATGTAGTCTTAACAACGATAAGGAGTTGATATATTGTTAGCTCAACAACAAAAAGTTGTTGAGGAGAGATGAAATTTGAAACTAACAGAAAAACAATTACATCTTTTGCGAAGGCGAAAGGGTGAATTGAATATTTCAATCAATACATTAGCTGGCCTAGTAGGGATAAGTCGGTGGACGATGGCAAAGATTATTAATTTTAATGCCAATGTGAGGCCAACGACCGCGTCTAAGGTTAATGAATGGTTGTTGGATCAGTATTCTGCTGAATATTTAAAGGAAGAAGGAGGGTGGTATTAATGCAACTGACAATTAATTTACCGGATGATTTTTTCGATCAGGCGTTAGCGGAATCGGTTGCAAAAATTGCCAATAAATCTCAAACAGACGATTATCCGCCATTTATGGATAAAAAAATGGCGGCTAAGTTTCTTGGCTGCAGTCGAGGTACTTTAGATAAATGGATCAAGACCGAGCATCTTCCATTTATAAAAATTGATAGCGTTTATCGTTTTTCAAAGGAAAAATTAATCATATGGCTTAATAATCATGAAGCATAAGAAGCATGGCTAGTCGGCATTGGTTGTGCATTTTGATTAACGGCATAAAAAAAACGCCCAACAGGGACGTTGGACGAAAGAATGTGTTTGTGTGATGAAACGTAATGAAAGATATTTATCTTTTCCCATCGAAATAATAGACCTCGTTGACGAAAGATGCAGCGCTAAAGAATTATATGCTTTAATTCTGCTGCGCTCTAAAAAATACGGTTATTGCTATATGACAAATCAGCAGTTAGCTGAATATTTTTCAACAACACCAAGAACTATAGTTAACTTGTTGAAAAAATTAAAAAAGTCCAATGTTATTCGTGTTGAAACCGTTGATAAACGTCATAGACGAATATACCCCTTGTATGTTATTAAATCTCAAGAAAATTTTCAAGAGAAAAAATCTTCCCATAAAACAAATTTAAAGGAAGGAATTTTCCTTAAAAACCAATCAACGGGAAAGAACTTTCCTGTTATTCAGGAAAAAAGTTACCGCAATTTAGAGAAAGAAACTTCCCACTATAAAGCTAAAAATATAAGTATTAATAATAAACTAGCTAGCTTAGCTGTTGAAATCGAAAAAAATTAGGAAGAAAATTAACAAAAAAAGAGCAATCATGGCTTAACCAGTCGGCCAACCGAGATATTGAAGTTGTTGAATATGCTATAGATCAAGCTATCAATGCAGATGCCCAGTCAATTACTGGATATGCACAGGCAATTTTGACAAGATTTGATGCTCAGTCAATTAAGACAATTAATGACGTTATGGTTGATAGGGCTGATCGACAGAAGTTTGTTCGTAATCATAATCGACGTGTCAATATCAACGAACAGTTGCCAGATTGGGCGGAAAAACATGAAAAATCTAGCTCGGCTGCTGATAGTCAAGAATTACGCCGCTTGAATGAGCAGCTGGATGCTCAGATGGCCGGCTTTGATCTTTATAAACGATTGCGCCGTGCAGTTGACCTGGCACAGACATTGGATGAGTCTGATGTGCAAGCTATCCGAGATAACCTTGTGCAGCCAAATGGCTATGGCAATCTTAGTGTTGATGCGCCAAAGCTTTTTGATCGGTATTGTCAGCAACATCCTTCAACTCAGATAGGAGCAAAAAATGTATCGAGAAATAATAATTAAAGATGAAAATGGCAATATTAAGAGGCATACGTATGAACATCTTCTCACGGAAAAGCAATGGTTGAATAAGCAGCGTCAATTGAGAAAAAACGCTGTTGGCGAGTGGATTCGTTGGTCTAACCATTATGGTGGCGGTCAGGCCTTGTACTTTTGCGAAGAGCAAACAAAAGTAATCAGTAAGACAGAGCAGCGCAGGCGGAAAAAGGCAAAATTGGAGGAAAAGAAAAAACGACAGTTGGAACTCGAGTATGAGAATGCAAGAACATCATATCAATGGCTGCATGATTGTCACCGCAAGATTATTCATCCTAATAATGGCTTTCATCTTGAAAAATACCGCTATGACAATGGTGCAATAAATGATGATCCATTCTATTTGGCTGCCATGCCATACTACTACTATCTCGAACGCGATACAGAGCCTGTTAGCGATGAGGAATATGAACGCTTGAAGCAGGCATACATTAAAGAATATGGAGGGTGGGAACATATTGATTTAGATAACACAAAATACAATGGGAAACCTTGGTATTAATATCCAATTGACAAAAACTTCAATACTTCTTTAATGTCAGAAGATGATTTTTTACGTGACGAAAGTTTGAAAAATCGAAAAAAGGATAGAGTACCATTAGACGCGGCACGGGCGCGTTTTGGAAAAGCAAAAGGACGCATTGTGGACGCATTATAGGCGCAAGCTGAGAAAATTAGGTCCACGGCTAAAGCCCCGCCACTGGCGGG
>OGKH01000799.1_pt1 | contig 14429 bp, 15 predicted proteins | sample 1572421 | NCBI WGS metagenome assembly OGKH01 (sample SAMEA2582084, study PRJEB24529) | metagenome | biome: Human gut stool | place: China | collected 2011
ATATTTGGAAATTATGCCAAATTACGCCAAGTTAAAAAATAAGAAAAATCCGACGAACGCTGGTAAATCAACGTCCATCGGCTTTAATCCTTGATTTAATAATCATCGCAAATCAAATTTGAAAGGAGAGTACAGGATTTGAACCTGCGCGCCCATTCAACATGGGTTCGCCGGATTTCGAGTCCGGTGCATTACCACTCTGCCAACTCTCCGTAACAGCTATGCAATTATATCATTACTTACATAGACGTGCAAGCGATTATTGGTCAGCAATGTCGTAAGTTTTGCTCCCGTTCTTGGTTGTGTACATTGCTTGGCTGGTGTCGTTGGGGTTCATCAAGCTGATCGAGTAGTCGCTGCCCAAGAGCTTGGACACTTGCGTCGACGTCTTATCCAGCGAATCGGTCAGAGAAGACCAGCCCATGCTGCTGGCTTGGGTTGGGTTTTGGGCCAGGTACTTGAGCGAGTCGGCCTCGTCGCCGCTGGACGGGTCGATTTGAAAGGTCTTGGAGCCCGAATCAAAGGCCACGCTGCCGAACTTAGAATAGGAAGATTGGAGCTGCTTTAAAACGGCGGCTTCTTTTTGTTCCTGGGTCATGTTGGCCGTCGAAGAGGACAAAGCGGGGTTGTTAGAATAACCGCTGATGCTGTTGCTACTGGTGCCCGACGACGAACTCTTGGCACTGGTCTGACTGCTAGTCTGGGCGCTGCTGTTTTTATGCCAATAAGGCAGGTTGATAACCCCGTACACCGTTACCGCCAAGCTCACCAGCACCAAGAGGGTGGCAAACTTCCACTGGTGGTACTGTTGCCAGGAATTAACCAGGTAAAAGCACCCCAATACAAAAATTAACCCACCGAAAACCACTAAAAGTATCATGATTGAATTCAACCTTTCAAATATTTTGTCTTAATCTCAATTGTGCCGCCTTGCTCAATTCGCTACAATAATTATATTAACCATTAAAGGAGAACAGCTTATGCGCATTTACTTAGCAGGGCCTTTTTTTAGCGATGAACAAATTGACCGCATCGCCCGGGCCGAACACGCCCTCACCCAAAACCAAACGGTCGACAGTTTCTTCTCCCCCCGCCTGTCGGATGAAAATAGCACACCCTTACTCAAGGAAGGCACGCCGGAATGGGCGCAGATGATTTTCAAAAAGGACGTCGAAGAAATTGACGACGCCGACCTAGTGGTGGCCGTGGCCGATTTTGTCCACGCCAACGTCGATTCCGGAACCGCCTTTGAAGTTGGCTACGCTTATCACTCTAACAAGCCGATCGTGATTGTGCAAGAGCTGGACGAGCCTTTGAACTTAATGCTTGGCCAAGCGCTGACCCACTACACCACTTCCGTTGCCGACCTCGCCACGCTTGACTTCACCAATTTGCCCAACCAGCCCTACAGTGGCCAGACATTTTAGCAGTGCAGTCGAGGTGCTATCTTGGAAAAACGCAGACAAGTTAAGTTAGAAGATGTGGCGGCCCTAGCCGGGGTCTCCAAAACAACGGTTTCCCGGGTCCTCAACAACCGTGGCTACCTGAGCGAAACCACCAAGCAGCGGGTCCACGAGGCGATGGAACAGCTCCATTACCGCCCCAACGCAATCGCCCGCCAGCTCTTTACCCAAAAGACCAACCTGGTCGGCCTGGTCTTCCCGACCGTCAACGACCCCTTCTTTGGCCAGCTTGAAGCCGGGTTGGACGGGTGCCTGTACGAGAACGGCTACCGGACCCTGATGGGTAACAGCCAAAACAACCCGCAAAAAGAAGAGCAGTACTTACAATTGCTCTTAAACCACCAGATTGACGGCCTAATCGTCGGCGCCCACAACCAGGCGATGCCGGATTACTTGCAGACCAACTTACCGATCGTTTCGATTGAACGCACGGTCGCCCCGCAAATTCCGGTCGTCGCCTCGGATAACCACCGCGGTGGCCAGCTGGCGACCCAGCGGCTGCTAGACGCCGGTTGCCAACACATTATCCACACCAATTACCCTAAGGACGTCATGACCACCAACCAGGACCGCCGCAAGGCCTACGAGGATCTGATGAGCCAGGCCGGTTATCCCGCCATTACCTACGAGGTTAATTACGACACCCCGATGGAGGAAAAAAAGGCCATTTTCGCCCGCCTCTTTGACGAACACCCCGAAGTCGACGGCATCTTTGCCGACAACGACACCAACGCCGGGCTGATCATCCAAGTGGCCAAGGCCCGTGGCCGCCGGGTCCCCGAGGACCTCAAGGTGGTCGGCTTCGACGGCGCGGACGGCACCCGGATCCTGTTCCCGGAACTGACGACCGTCCAACAGTCGATCGACCAAATGGCGGCGGTCGCCGTTAACCTGTTAGAACAACAGATTGCCGGCCAAACCAACGTCGAATCCGTGACCCTGCCGGTAACCCTTTTGGAAGGCACCACGGGCTAGGAGGCGCGGTTTGAAGCTCTACGATTATTTTTTGGGTGACTGGCAATTGACCGGGACGTCCCGCATCTTAACGGGGCACGCCACCACCATGCACGGCACCTGGCGTTTTTCTCCGCTCTCTCCCGATAGCCTCCTGTTGACGGAGAACGGCGAAATGATCATGGGTAAAACGGCGGCGCCCCTCTCCTTTTGGCGGGAATACCGCTACCAATTTGCGGGTGACCGGGTGCTGGTCTACTTTCACGACCAACCGTCTGGTAACTATGAACTTTACCAGGCCTACCGCTTGGACGAGAACGGTCACCTCCTCGTCCCGGACAACACCTACCTGTGTGCCCTCGACACTTACGACGCCCGTTTTGAACTGGACAATGCTCACTTCGCCCAACACACCTGGGTAAACGGTCCCCAAAAGGATTACCGGTTAGATAAAGAGTTACAGCGAATATAAGAAACAAGGGGCTGGAAGAACACCGTTTTCTTCCAGCCCCTTGTTGTATTTCAGTATGCTCAATGGGTGCCGCAACCCTGATTACTGCTCCTGGTCTTTTTTCAACAGTTCCAAAAGTACCTTATCCAGGTCAGCCACGATCTGCTTGCCGGCGTCTCCTTCCCAGTCGAAGAAGCCCCGCCCGGTCTTTAAGCCGAGTTTGTTCGCGTCCACCTTTTTCTTTAAGAGCGGATCTTCCCCGGTGCCGTTTACTAGGTCTTGGTATAGGTAGGTGGTCAACTTTTCAAAGATGTATTGCCACGAAATGCCCCGCCAATTGTAGCCCTTATATGGGTACACAGTCGTACCATCGTTAACAAATTGAGAAACTGAACCATTTATTTCTGCCGGTGACTTAACTAACTTGAAGTGCTCAAACTCTTTGGTGTTAGAAATCTTATACGTTTACCCCGTCAGTGACTGCGTTTCAAACGGAGCCGCTAATTGTTGACCAGTGTCGATGTCAACGTAGTATACCTTCTGCGTCAACAACTTCGGAACAATATCCATCAAGAAGTTCGTTCTTCACCCCATTTTGGCCCCTTTTTTGGTTGGGGCGTTACACTTTTTTCAAAAAAATCTCTTTAGGGGCTTGCCAACTTAAATAAAGTTCGCTAGAATTGGAAAAAAATAAATAAGAGAAAAATGAGAAAGACGAGTAGGTCGTTGATTTGTCCAGTGAGTCAGGGCTAGTGGAAACCTGACCAACCCTCTGCGATTGAATAACACTTTCGAAGATTACTAACCCAAATGCATTGCAAAGTAGGCTTAGTCGTGACCGGAACGTTACCACCGGATGAGTATGTTTGTACTCAATGAAAAGTGGGCTAGTAATACCCTAGCCAACTTGGGTGGTACCGCGGAAATAAGCCTTTCGTCCCTTGTCAAAAGCAAGGGGTGGAAGGCTTATTTTTTTCATCCACGGTTTAACCACAAAGGAGACTTTACAATGTGCGGATTTTTAGCTGTTGATTCTAAGGAATTTGATTTAACGACCTTTTGCGACGCTCTGGAGAAAAACGTTGACCGCGGCCCGGACATGACCGAAACCATCGAAGAAGACGCGGTGATGTTTGGTTTTAACCGCCTGTCAATCATGGACCTGTCCGATGACGGGATGCAACCCTTCAAGGGCGAAGATTGCACCCTGGTCTGCAACGGGGAAATCTACAACTTCTTACAGCTCAAGGAGAACTTAAAAGACGGCTTCAGCTTCCAAAGCTCTAGTGACTGCGAAGTTTTGATCCCGCTCTACCGTAAGTACGGGTTGGACACCATGTGCAAGATGCTCGACGCCGAGTTCGCCTTCGTCTTATACGACAAGGTGGCCAAGAAGGTCGTGGCCGGGCGTGACCCGATCGGGATCCGGCCAATGTTTTACGGCTACACCAAGGAGAGGGGCGAAATCGCCTTTGGTTCCACGGCCAAGACCCTGATGGACTTGTGCGACCAAATCTTCCCGTTCCCACCGGGCCACTACTACGACGGCGAAAAGTTCGTTACCTACCGCGACCCGGCCATGGTTACCCGGATGCACACGCCAAGTTTTGCAGAAGCCACGACCGGCATCCGTGATTACCTGGTCAAGGGGGTGGAAAAACGGCTCCACGCTGACGCTCCGGTCGGCTACCTGTTGTCCGGGGGGCTGGATTCTTCCCTCGTTTGCTCGATCGCATCTAAGTTAATGCCGGGCAAGAAGTTACGGACCTTTGCGATCGGGATGGACCGAAACCCGATCGATCTCAAGTACGCCCGTGAAGTTGCCGACTACTTAGGCACTGACCACACCGAATTCATCATGACTCGCGACGATGTTTTAGGGGCGCTACGTGAGGTCATTTATACCCTGGAAACCTGGGACATTACGACCATCCGGGCCTCGATCGGGATGTACCTCTTGTGCAAGAAGATCCACGAAACGACCGACCTGAAGGTGATCCTGACCGGGGAATGCTCCGACGAAATGTTCGGCTACAAGTACACCGACTACGCCCCGAACGCCGAAGCCTTCCAAAGCGAATCGATGAAGCGGGTCCGCGAACTCTACATGTACGACGTGCTGCGGGCCGACCGCTGCATCTCGGCTAACTCGCTTGAAGGCCGGGTGCCGTTTGCCGACCTCGACTTCGTGGAATACGTGATGTCCTTAGACCCGGACATGAAGATGAACCACTACGACAAGGGGAAGTACCTGTTGCGGATGGCCTTTGCCGGACAAGACTACTTGCCAGACGACATCCTGATGCGGGAAAAGGCGGCCTTCTCCGACGCCGTTGGCCACTCCCTGGTCGACGACTTAAAGGAATACGCCGACGCCAAGTACACGGATGAAGACGTGGCCAAGGCCAGCGAAAAGTACGCCTACAAGACGCCGTTTACCAAGGAATCCCTGCTCTACCGCGACATCTTTGAAGAATTCTTCCCGGGCAAGGCCGAATGGATCAAGGACTACTGGATGCCAAACAGCGACTGGGAAGGTTGCGACGTTGACGACCCGTCCGCTCGCGTCCTATCCAACTACGGGGACTCGGGCAAGTAGTGAGTGCGGACCAACCATAAGGCAGGTCGTGGGATTAAACTACATTGAAGATTAAACAAAGGGCTCCAACCATGTTCTTATGCGAACTGGTGGCGCCCTTTTGTAACTGTTATTTTATTTGACCATCATGGTCGTCATGCCATAATAACAATATAAAAGGGAGGCTGTCGGAAGCCTCCCTGGGTAGAGCCGATATTTCGGTGGCCAACTTTTAGTTATTTAATAACCGCTAGCCGGTGCAAGCTAAGGCGGTTATTTTTTTACGCTAAGTTTGATTAGCGCAACGATCAGCATCAGCAGGCAAATGTCAAAATCGTCAAAAATAACAACGAGGGTCAACTCAATCAAGAGGGCATCCTTTCTTCCAACTTGCATCAATCGGCTCCAGCAGTTCACACGTGAACTGCTGGGGTCTTTTTTCATCTTGGGCGTGCGGACGTTTTTCTGGACTTTAACCATCAAGCTATCTTGCTCTGACGGTATTTTTGTGGGCTCTTTCCTCCTAAAACTTTTTTTCTTCTCTTGGTGTTATACCACCCAATATATTCATTAAGTGCTTGTATGAAATCATCAATTGACTTTCCAATCCAACTTCGATTGTAAAAGAACTCCGTCTTGAGATGACCAAAGAAGCTCTCTGCTTGTGCATTATCTGGAGTGCTGCCTTTCTGCGACATTGATCGTGTAAAGCCAAACTTGTCCATTAGCCCAATCCAACCTGGCCAGCGGTAATGAGCGCCTCGATCGGAATGCACGATGATTTTTTCATTGGAAGGTAATCTTTCGGCCGCTACGCTAAGCATTGTATTGACAAGCTCTGCGTTTGGACTAGTACTGGTAGTCCAACTCGTGATTTGACCATCAAAGCAATCAATGAGTGGTGATAGATATACTTTTCCGGCTTGGATAGAAAACTCTGTAATATCTGTTACCAGCTTTTGGTTTGGGACGTCTGATTGAAAATCTCGATCAAGTATGTTTGGCACAGCCGGCGTGATTTCACCCGCGTACGAGCTGTATTTTCGACAACGTGTGGTGGTAACTTCTAATCCTTCTTCAGCCATCAACCGGCGAATCACCTTCTCAGAAAGTTGGATCCCTTCATCATCTAGCTCCATCTTCATTCGACGGTACCCATAGCTTTTGTAATTTTGCTTAAAGATGATTTTTAAACGTGGACGTACTGCTTTATATTTATCGCCTTTGGCGATGGCATCACGTTGATAAAAGTAGCTGCTTTTGGATAATTGAAGAGCCTTGAGTAGCGTATTAAGCAGATATCTATCACGCAGGGCATCAATCACCTGAACCTTTTCTCGGTTAGTCAGATTTAGTTGGTTGATGCCCAGATCTTTTTTTAGGAGGGCATTCACCTGCAGGAGAATGTCGTTTTGAAGCTCAAGCTCTTTAATACGAGCTTGGAGATCTGAAACTTCTGGAGTGAAGTTTTCTCGATTCTTTTCATCACCTGATGAACTAGGCGTCTGTTTAGCTGGGAAGCTTTCACCGAGTACATCTTGCTTCCAACCGTAGAGTGTTTTGCGGCTAACCCCAAATTCATTCGCAATTTTTTTGGCAGGGACTGCTCGTTTATAGAGTGCTTCTACAGCTTTGACTTTAACATCATCCGGCGTGGTGGGCTTAGCCACAACCGTGCGGTTCCTTAATGAAGTATCACAACGAGGATCTGCTAATAACCACTCACGGAGAAGCTGTCGCGACGGGTAACCAAGCGCTTTGACTGTCTTTGTGATGAATTGTCCGTGTTCAAAGAAGTGATCCACTGCTGCTTGTCGTTGTTCATTGGAGTACTTCGGTTTTCTCTTTCGTGGAGTGTCACCAAGCGCGGCTTTGGCGTCTTGTTCGTAATCTTTAATCCATCGCTTCGTAAGCACTCCATAACAAGACGTATATGAAAATCAGGGAGTGTCAAGAATCTTGTGTAAATGAAATGCCTTCGTACATATAATATGTATCTAACTTAAATAAATGATGCTTCCAAGGTGTCCTGGAGTCCTTTGAACCCTCGGTGGATCCGCTTCAGAGACTTCTCGTTGTAAACATTAAACTGAGAAACCAGGAAGCGATCCAGTGAATCTTCCGTTGGAAATTGTTCTTTGTGGTGGGTGGTGCGCTTGAGATGCTTATTAAAGTTCTCAATCAGGTTAGTGGAGTATAGTGATTGCCGGATAGCTGGTGGAAAGTCCATGAAAGTGAGTAAATTCGGCATTTTAAGCAGATCTTTGATTAATTTGGGATAGGTCTGATGCCAGTTGTTGGCGAACTCATTCAGTTTCAGTTCGGCTGCTTCACGGTTGGCGGCCCGATGAACTTGTTTAAAGTCACTGATCACGGCCTTGCGGTCTTTTACGCGAACTTTGTTCATCAGATTCCGCCCAACATGAACCAGGCAACGTTGTCGTTTGGCTTTAGGGAAATACCGATTCAAGCCTTCATCCAAACCAACTAACCCATCTGCCACAAACAACAGCACATCTTTAACGCCCTGCTTGATCAAGGTTCCCAGCAGTTCAGTCCAGATTCCAGTCGATTCCGTTGGCGCCACTTGGTAGTTCAGCACTTCTTTCGTACCATCTGGACGAATGCCAATCGCAATATGAACGGCTTCTTTTTGAACGGTATCCCGCTTTAACGGCAAGTAAGTGGCATCTAAGAAGATGGCCGCATATTGTGAAGCCAGTCGACGTTGATGGAAAGCTTGAACCTGTTCATTGACGGCTTTAGTCATATTGGAAACCGTGGCTTTGGAGTAGTGAGCACCGTACATTTTCTCAATGAGTTCGGCAATTTCAGCAGTGGTAATTCCCTTGGTATACAACTGAATGACCGTTGTTTCTAAATTATCACTGTGCCGACCGTAGGCTGGCAAGGTATGATTTTCAAACCGGCCATTGCGATCTCGAGGAATGGTTAAGTTAAGTTGGCCGTACTTCGTATCAAACGAGCGCTCATAACTGCCGTTGCGGTTATTACCAGTGTTAATCCAAGCGTATGAGTAGCGTTCGTAACCCAAAAACTCTGCCAATTCGATTTGAAGCAGCTGGTTAATCGCAATTTCGAGGTGGTGACGAAAAACTTCGTCCAAATCTTGCTTTTGGGCTAGTGCAGCGATAATTTCTGTGGTAAGTTCATTCATAGGGAATGCCTCCTGTGATGTTTTCTGTGATTACTAAATATCATAAGGGAAGGCATTCCCTATTTCTATACAATTCAGAAATCTTTTATACATTTACACAAGATATTTTACGCTCTCTATAAGAGATTTAGGGTAATTAGGCTAATACATTGATATTAACTGCCTACACTTATTTAGAAATGTGATTTAAGAATTTAACATAATCAAACTGTTGGTAAAAATAATAACCTGTTTTTTTATCAACAGTCCACCACTTGCCTAAGTGGCCATTTTCACAACACCTTTTTATAAAAAATGTATTATGGTAGTTTGATAGATCTTTTCCCGTAAACATTACTTTATTTTTATAAGGCAATTTATTAAATTCTTTTACTACATCAACATTATCTCCTCCATTCATATCTGTGAAAAAAATATAAATTTTATCGTAATTTACTCTTTTCTTTCTCGAGTTCCATTTTTCTTTAGCAATTTTAAAATTGGGATAATGGGTAAAATGAATTGTAACTTTTTTATTTCCTTCTCCTAAAATTCCAACAGGATTTTCCTCATTAGAATCTTTAATTTCGCTTAGTTCACAATCTTCTAAATAATACTTAAGATCTTTTACAAATTTAAGAAAATCTTTTGCACCAATCCATAAATTAATAGTAGGAGATGTAAATCTCAATCCTAAGTCATGATATATCTTTCCACCCACACATGTAGAAGATATAATAGTAAAATTTTCATTATCCAGTTGTTCTTGTAATTTTTTTCTTAGCATTAATTGTCGCAAATGTGTTACTATTTTCATTATTTATTCCACCTTATTTTTTCTTATTTTTAATGTCTTAAACTGTTTAGTAATATTTCTATCAAATAATACAACTGATATACATACAAATACACCAATTATAGAAACTAAAATTATATTTTTACAAGTTAGAGAAATAAAACTTATTGAAAAAAATAATAAATGGTATATAACAATTCTCTTAATATCAATATTTAAAATTCCTATATTATGTATTTCAATTATCCTTATTAAAATAACTATTAAAAAGGAAATAACATTGGCAATTGCTGCGCCATAGTATCCCATTAAAGGGATTAAACCTATTGTTATAAAAATATTGATAATAGCTCCACAAGTAGTTGTAACTAATACAGAGAATGTTTTTTTGTATGCAGTATAAATTGCTTCTAAGAAAAGAGCAATTCCGTTGTAAATTACAGCTAAAACTAACAATGATGTTAATTTCCATCCCTCATAATATGACCTATCAAGAATCCATAAAAATATAGGTCTAGCAAAAGTTACAATTAGAATTCCAACTAAAAATAATACGCTTATAAAAGAAATAAAAACATTACTTACAAATTTTTTGTTACCATTATGATTATATTCTTCAACAATTGAAATCTGCCATGATTGCGAAAAAATAGTAGTTACAACGTTAATAAAGTTTGGTATTTTGCTTGCCATAGCATAAAGACCATTAGCACTTGCTCCAATCATCGTGATAATAAACAAACGATCAGAAGAAGCATTTAACCACCATGCAAAATAATTTGGTATTAAGGGAATACTATACTTTAACATAGCAATTATCTTGACTTTACTAGTTCTTTTTATGTTAATGAATTTAAAGAGATTTGTTGATATTATTATATAGATACAACCTGATACCAATCCAATTGTAAAAGAAAGTAGATATCCAGTTAAATTCATTTTAAAAATGACTAATAGAAGATAGCTAGAAATCCCCATAAAAATAGTATTAACTATTCCTGCAATAGCAAATTCTTTTACATATCCTATTGCTCGAATAAAATTTGATAAAAAGGCAAAAAAGACATTAGCCATTAAAAATATTCCAGTTATTAAGACTGGATAGTTATTAAAAATTGGTTTTATAAGTAAGGCAATCAAAACAGTAACTAATAACATAATTAACAATGGGAATAATGTTGAATTAAAAATAACTATTTTATTTTCTTTTTTATCAAGTGCAAATCTAAAAGCAGCATCAAATAACTCTAATCCTATGATTGGGGTTAACAAATACACTAACTGAGTCAGAAAATCAGCATCCCCAAAATCACTAGTTGTTAATGTATAAGAGTATAATGGGATTAATATAAATTGTACTAATTTACTTCCCATATTTCCTACTGCAAATATTAATGAGTTTCCCACTAATTTTTTATACTTATTCATATTTTTCTCCAACACAAGAATTAAGAATACTTTGGTTAATTTACTTTAGATTTAAAAAGGGCGTGCGGACGTTTTGGATTGAAGTCAATATTTGAGACAGGTTTTAAGAGACATTCAGAACCGCGTTTACCTTCCACAGCTCAAATAAATCATTAATCGTGATTAATAACTTATTTGAACCATGGAAAGCATTAAATCAGGCGGCCATTTGGCTCGTAAGTGTTGCGATTTCAACTTGTAAGGGGGTCTGGTAGCCCAGTGAACTATGAATTCTCTTCCTATTGTAGAAAGCATGCACATATTCAAAAAGGACAGCAGCGGCAGTTTCATAATTCTCAAAGACCGGCACTGGATAAACACATTCCTTTTTGAGGGAAGCATGAAAAGATTCCATTGGTGCATTATCGTACGGACACCCCTTACGGCTGTAAGAGTGGCGGATATGTAGTTCTGTTAACCGTTGGTTGTAATCATAGCTGGTGTACTGTGATCCTAAGTCTGTGTGGATAATCAGGTCCCCAGTAATGGTTCGATTTTTAACCGCGCTTTCCAGGGTCTTTAAGACTAAATCAGTATCCATCTTTTTTGAGAATGAATAGCCGATAATTCGTCTTGAGTGCAGATCCATGATGGTTGATAAGTAACACCAGCCATTACGCTTCGTTTGAATATAGGTCATATCAGCGGTCCATTTTTGATTTAAACCAGTGGTCGAGAAATCCTGCTTAAGCAAGTTGGGACGCTGTTCAACCTTGGTTTTGGAAGCCGAAGCCGCTTTCCATTTATTGACGGTAACGGAGTGGATATCCAGTTCCTTCATGAGCCGGGAAATCCGTCTTGGGCTGTACCGACGCTGCAGTGGTTGAAGTTCCAGATTCAATTCATGGTGGATCTTCATAACGCCGTATCGCTGCTTGAATTCCGCAAAGATCCGCAGAATCCGTTGTTTTAAGTCCACATCTTCGGCCCGGCGTTTTGAAGGCTTTGGGGATCGATAACGATAATACTGAGCTCTGGAAACACCGAGGATTCGGCACATCTTAGTTACCTGGTGGTGATGGCTTTCTTGGTGAATGTAATCAAAAATATTGGTTACTTCTGCGCAAGGAAGCCCAGGGCTTTTTTTAGGATTTCGTTCTCCTCAGACAGGGAAGCCAGCCGCTTTTCCATCGCTTTAATTTCGTCTGGCGATTTACCGGATTGAGTTTTGGCTTGGCCCTGGATCCACTTATGAACGGTTGAATAGCCAATGCCATATTCTCTGGCCAGTTGGGCGGCTGATTCGCCTTGTTTATATAGGTTGATGATGTTTTGTTTGAATTCTTTGTTGTAACGAGTTGGCATGTAAAAATTCCTTCCTTTTGAGAAGACGATTTATTCATTATACGCTCTCTTAAAAGTTGTCTCAGGAATCAGCTTACATCCAATATCATTGATAGAGGAATTGCTAACATATTTGGATAATCCTACTGAACTATTTTAGGTGGCATCAGTTCATACAGCCAAGTAAAGCCAATAAGGTATACCCTAGTGGCCAGATTGGTTTAGTCAAATAAAAATTTTAATTGGTTTCTCATAAGTGCATATAATTCCATTATCACTACTGTCCTGCTACAATGATGGTAAAGGTGGTGATGATTTGCGAGTTATATTTAAGGCTTTAATAGTAGTTGTTATTATCCTTGCATTTCCTTTGTCCATAGTTCTTGTCTTTAAAAATTGGTCAACGGCCATTGGCACTAGCACACCCATGCAATTAAAGTTTGATTGGTTGGATCAGTACGAACCGATATACCTTTTTTGGAGTGGGATAATTCTGGCGGCGGTGTTAATTGTTTTATTGATTATCACACTTTTTTGGCCACGGTCACAGTCATTATATCTTCATCAAAAGTCTGATGGTCAAGTTACCATCAGTAAGAAAGCTATTGAGCATTTTGCTCTTTCAGCACTTCAACATGAACCCTTTATTGGTAACCCCAAGGTATTAGCTAAGTTATCACGAAAAAGGATCACACTTAAAATATCGGGTGATCTACTAAATTCAGTCAATGCCAAGAAACAGACTGCAAATTTTCTCAATCAATTAAAAAAGATTTGCGTATTTGTCTTGGAATTTCTGAACAGAAAAAAATAAAAATCCGACTCGTTGATTTCAATGAGTCGGACGCTAATGTGCATCAATCTCGAGTTGTCTAGGAGGTGATAACGTGACCGAACTCATTAAAGACTATTTTTGGCCACTAATTGGTGGAATTATAGGATTGCTCTTAGCGGTCCTTATCATCACTTTTGGATTTTTCAAGACGCTTTTTGTTTTGATTTTTATGGCAATCGGGATTAGCGCGGGTTATTGTATTCAAAAAACTGGTATCTTAACAAATGTTTTTAAATAACTGTTTGAATTATAAGGAGGAAAAATTATGCAGAATGGAACACCAAGTGAAAAAACAACAACTAACGAAAAGTCTGGTGTTAAAGGCAATTTAACATTTGATGATAAGGTTATTCAAAAAATCATTGGTATCTCACTTTCTGAAGTAGATGGCTTATTAACCGTAGATGGCGGCTTTTTCGCAAATGTTGCTGAAAAACTAGTTAATACTTCCGATGTCACATCAGGAATTGATGTAGAGGTTGGAAAAAAGCAGGTTGCAGTGGATCTAGACATTGTTGCTGAATACGGCATTGATATTTCTAAACTGTATGACAAGATCAAAAATGTTATCGTTCGGGAAGTAAAGAATATGACCGACTTAGAAGTAATTGAGGTAAATGTGAATGTTGTTGATGTCAAGACAAAGGAGCAACATGAAAAAGATTCGACTTCTCTGCAAGATCGCGTGAGCGATGCTACAGATAAAACGAAGGAAGCCTTTAGTAAGGGCGCAAATAAATCGAAGGAAACATTAAGTGACAGCGTTGATAAAGTAACGTCTGACAATAAATCTAGTCGTGTTAACTAAGGGAGTGAGTAAATATGGGACTTATTTGGTCATTAATCGTCGGGGCAATCATTGGTGCCATTGCTGGCGCAATCACTAACCGTGGTGCTGCTATGGGCTGGATTGCAAACATCGTAGCTGGTTTGATTGGTGCATGGATTGGCCAAGGGCTCCTTGGCACTTGGGGCCCTTCATTAGCTGGCATGGCATTGATACCATCGATCATCGGGGCAATTATTTTAGTTCTGATTGTTTCATTAGTTGTTGGTCGAACCGGTAAAAAGTAAGGGGGAATTTTATGGACGTTTTGAAAAGTGTATTTAAGTTTATGATCGCTTCTACGCTCATTGTAGGTGGTGTTCTCATCGGCGGCACCGTCTTGGCTGCTAAGAAGGTAGATGGCATTGGTGATACGTTGCAACAAAAATTACATGGATAATTAGCCAAATTATCTATATTAGTCATCTTAGAACGTAAATAATTTGACAATTAAAGGTCAGTTAATCAATATTTCAATTGTTATGATAACCTTTTATAAATATAGATGGGAATTTTTGGCTCTACACTAAATCTTGTTGATGGATTACCATAGTGGTGATTCGTTGACAGGATTTTTTGGTTTTGAGGGCACAAAAAAAGGCCCCACCAGCCTTAAAA
>OGKH01000801.1_pt1 | contig 14401 bp, 10 predicted proteins | sample 1572421 | NCBI WGS metagenome assembly OGKH01 (sample SAMEA2582084, study PRJEB24529) | metagenome | biome: Human gut stool | place: China | collected 2011
AAGATCTGCAAGAACCTTAGCGATATGGCTATTTAAAATGCCGTGTCGTTGCATGGTAAACTCCTTTTATATTTTGATGGCTGAGGTTTAACACCTCAGTCATTAACTACCTTTGTTATATAGAGGACAGATGTATTTGTTGCATGAGAATATATAGTTTGTATTTAATAGATTAATTCTCTGCTAAGAATGCAGCGACCTCGTCCTTTGTTGGCATGCCACCTTGGGCTCCTAAGCGTTGGATGGAGAGGGCTGCGGCCGCGTTGCCGTAGTGCAATGCATCGGCTAAGCTTTTACCATTAACGATAGCCGTTGCAAAGGCACCGTTAAAAGTATCGCCAGCGCCTGTTGTATCTACGGGTTCAACCTTGAAGCCCGGTACGATGCGGATTTCACCGTCGTCAGCATAACCTACGCCCTTGCTACCAAGGGTAACGATGATTTTGTTTTCGTTAGCTAGTAAGGTCTCCTCTGTAGATTGGTTAGGGTAGAGCGCAGATAGCTCATGTTCGTTTGGCGTAATATAGGTTGCTAATTTTAACCATTCCGAATCGAGGTCGGTTGCAGGAGCAGGATTTAAGAGGACTTTCACATTCGCCTTGTGACAACGACGAACGATGTATTCAATAGTTGGAATAGGAATCTCGTTTTGCACCATTACGAGATCGGCTTGCTCGATAGCAGACCAAGCGTTATCTACTACGGACTGGTCTATCTTAGCATTAGCACCTGCAATCACGATGATGCTATTATCGCCTTCAGCTAATGTAATGTGTGCTGTACCGGTTGTAGTATTCGGTACCGTAACGATGTAATCTGTATTGATGAAATTTTCTTTTAAATTATCTAAAATCATTTGGCCGTATGCATCCTCACCGATACAGCCGACCATTGTGACCTCTGCATCTAGACGAGCTGCAGCCACCGCTTGGTTTGCACCCTTGCCACCGTGCGCGATGTGCAATTCGTTGCCCATAATTGTTTCGCCCGCAGTAGGGCGTTTATCCGCGAGGACTACAATATCCATGTTGCAACTGCCAATAACAACAATACGATTCATAATAACTCCTTAATAAGCCTCTGCCCTAACTGGGACTAAAAATGACTATCATTTATTTTTATACATAGAATCTTGCATATTTTATACAACGAACTGTATATATAAATATAATTGATAATCTAAGAGACATTTGCTTTCACATACCTATAAGTGTATATTAATCATTTATTAGTATAGCGTAAATACGTGAGTTTATCTATATAAATATCTATAAAATGTAGGAATAAAAAAGGTATATCCAAAATCTATGTTACATGAGTAAAAATGTACCGATTAGATTTAGGATATACCACTTTGAAGGGTATTTAATTTTTAAAGAAGCACTGGTTTAGTTCAAATGTTATAATCCGTTTAGTATATTTACATAATCCTGTCGTTGATCAAGTATAGAGATTAAATAAATAGTTCTAGTTTCCTCTACAACTGTGTAGAAAATAATAAGCTTTTCTAAAATCAACATTCGAAAGTCACTGTCATTAAGTGCTCTAATTTTAGGTGTAGTCCCCATATATGGATGGTTCATAAGATTTGAAATTGAATTTTGAATATTTTCTTTTACTTGTATAGCTGTTTCTTTTGAAAACTGCATAGCTATATAAAGTATTTGTTGATGTAGCTCTTTATTGAACTTTTCAGTAGGAATGATTGTGTAGGGTTGGGATTTCATAGAGTTACCCCATTTGATCTAGCATTTTATCGATACTGTTGAAAGCTTCATCAAGTGTAGTGGTGCGACCTTGAATGATATCGTTTTGTCCTTCTACAAGAGAGGATAATAATTCTATTTTTGACTTTAACATATTATATGTATTATAGCCGAGACTTACGGTATCTCCACGACCATTTACAGTAATAATGGCAGCCTCATCTTTAAGTTGTAAGGTTTTAGAAATTTCAGGATACTTATTTCGTAAATCAGAGGATGGACGAATTGTTTCGCGTAATATTCCCATAGTTATCTCCTTATAGTTTTAAAAGTATTTGTTCATCATTCTTATACTGTAATTATATCATTTAAACGATATAATTGCAGTATACAAATATATATATGAGATATTTAATTCAAATGAGGTTAACTAGATACTTTAATCATAAAATGATATATAAAAAGACTATCTTCAAGCGTATTGAAGATAGTCTTGTATTGGTATATAGTAATTTCTCTTTTTTACAAAATATTTATTTATATATTAGTGAAAGCTTGGTTTGTCATAGTGTGTACCTGGTTCACCTACACCGATGCTTGTGCGGTGGAAAGGCGTTTCATCCGCAGCGTGTAAGATATCAAAGATGGCTTTTACCACTGCTTCGCGTGAAACTTGGGCATCGTTGAATTGAGCCCCTTCAGGGATGAGTTCGTAATCAGTTTTCTCTGGATCATTGTAAAGCCATGTGAGGCGCAAGATGGTGTAATTTAAGTTGGATTCGCGTAATACATTGCGTGCTTGGCGCTCACCTTGAACATAGCTAATCGGCAAGTTGTCGAAGGTCCATTTTTCAAGTGCTACAGGGAATTCACCAGAAAGTCCAGCCATGGACACACCGATAACACGGCGTATATTTTTGCGGCTCAATGCTTTCACGATGGAAGCCATATCACTGCCAGACTCCATAGCACCTACAAATACAACCTCCGCATTTGTTACAGCTTGTTCTAATTTACCAGGATTTTGGAACGAACCTTCAATCACTGTAACACGTTCATGGTCGATAATCTCTGGAGGTATACGTGTTTTCAACTGACGACCGTATAATGTAATGTGCATATCTGTATATGTTAATAGTGTAGCAGTCAACTTTTGAGCTATTTGGCCCGCAGCTCCTAAAATCGTAATATACTTATACATAAAAAAGACCTCCTATGTTCGGGCATAAATATTTAATAAAATTTTAACATACATATATGACAAATACGTGAGAAAAAATTATAAAAATCTTTGTATTATTTTCGTAATTTAATTGATGCTTAACATTTCATTTGTTGTTTTTAGCTGTGCAAATCGATTCCGCCAAATCTTTTCTTTGTAAAAGGATAAGATTTGATTGGCAGATAGATGGATGTTGTCAAAGGTTGAGATCGCATCTTCGACGATGGTGATTTTATAACCATATTCAAAGCCTACTTTCACAGATGTATCAATGCAAAATTCCACCTGCATTCCTACGAATGTTAAATCGGTAATATTTTTTCGGTTTAAATATTCCTTTAATTCAGTGTCCTTGAAGATACTATTGTAATATTTATTGAAAATCTTTTCGTTTTCTTGCGGTTTTAATTCGTGATAGACTTGCCAATTATCGCTACCTGTTGCTAATAAGCCTTCATCTTCAGAATGTCTGATAAAAATGACTTCTATATTTTGATCTCTAAAATGTTGAATGATTGCTTTTGTATTTGAGATAAAGTTTTTGGCATTGTAAGGGTTTTCCTTAACTAAGCCTTCTTGTATATCGATTACGATTAATGCCTGTGCCATTATGAACCTCCCTGATAAGGTAAATGATGAGTTTATTATAATTATAGTGAAATACTAAATAATATATGGCGATTATAATAATTATACACCAAGATAGAGGAGGTATTTATTATTGCCTTTAGACTGGTTCGCGACGTAGTCGCGAATTATAAAACCATCCACTATGCGGGTGCGGCAACAAAAGTTATACAAAAAGTCACTTTGCTTAAGTAAAATGTAGGTGTTTAAGCCATATTATATGTAAAAGAAAGATGATCTTTCAATAGAGTAGAATATATTTAAGAAGTGGTATAATTGTATATATAAATTTTGCTTTTGTTTTGTGTGTGGTTGGTTATTTTGAAGGGAGCGACTGTATGTCAGATGGTCCGTTTTTAACACCAAGAGAACAGATAGAGCATAGTATATCTAAAGGTATTACTTTTAATAATATTACTGAAGCGGAATCAGAACAATATTTAGTAGAGAATAATAACTACTTTAGACTTAGAGCTTTTAGGAAGAACTTCTTAAAATCCACAAAATCTGGAAAATATGTAAATTTAGATTTTAGCTATTTAATAGATTTAGCATGTATTGATAATAGATTGAGACGAATCATGTTAGAGATGGCTATTGGGATTGAGCATTTTTCAAAAGTTCATTTATTATCTATTTTACAGCAGAATAATATTGATCCTTATGATGTAGTTGAGGAATATATGAATCAGCTAGAGGAATCTAATTTTGAACAATTACAGCATGACTTATGGAAAAATAGTGGTAGCTTATATTGTGGTAATTTATATGCTAAATATATTGATGATCAAAATAAACGTTGCCCAGTATGGGCTTTTCTAGAAATGATTTCTTTTGGACAGTATTTATACTTCTACAAATATTGTGTAGAATTATTGCAAAATACTGAAATTACTGAACGATTATACTTAATGTATACCGTTAAAAGTTTACGGAATGCATGTGCGCATAATAATTGTATTATTAATGATATAAATTCTACACATAATAAACGTATTAATGCTGATTTGCAACGTGAATGCACTAAATTTATAAAATCACCATCAAGTAGACGTAGACATTTGGGTCATATTTCTACCTATCAAATCTTAACTACGATGTATGCTCATCAGAGAATATGTATTAGTACTGGTGTTCATAAACATATATGTGGTGAATTAGATGAACTTAAGAAACGCTTTTTCCGAGATAATAATTATAGGTTGAATGATAATATAAAAGCTACATTTGATGTGCTTATTAGAGCTATTGACACATGGTTCCGCATAAGGTAATATTTAAGTACATAGAAAAACCATTTTTGGTTTCAAGCGGCAGCATCGTTAATTCGGTGTTGCTTTATTTTTTATATAGGCGCCCTCAAGGGTGCTTTTTTGTTGTATTGAAATCTATAAAAGTGGTATAGAGCTTTTGCTTGCAATGGTATAATACACATAACAACTGTATTACTTGAGGTGGCATATGGATAAACAGCAATTAGCAAATAAAATTTGGGAATCAGCCAATAAATTGCGCTCTAAAATTGAGGCGAATGAGTATAAAGATTATATATTAGGATTCATGTTTTATAAGTTTTTGTCTCAAAAAGAGGAAGAGTTACTACGTACACAGTATCAAATAGCAAAAACTGAATATAAATCTGTTTTAGTAGAATCAAATGTAGAATTGCGTGATGCTATTCGAAATGATTTGTACTATTTTATACCATATAATCATTTGTTTTCTACATGGATTCAGGATGGTAATCAGCTTGATGTAGGTAGAGTGCAAGATGCATTAAATTCTTTTGAACGATTATTGAATGATCAATATAACCGGATATACAAAGGTATCTTTGATACATTGCAATTAGGTTTAACTAAGTTAGGCGATAACTCTGGTGCCCAATCCAAAGCTATTCAACAATTAATCTCATTGATTGATGAAATACCAATGGATGGCTCTCAAGATTATGATGTTTTGGGATTTGTATATGAATATCTGATTTCGAATTTTGCTGCCAATGCAGGTAAAAAAGCGGGTGAATTCTATACGCCTCATGAAGTTTCTGTTTTGATGTCAGAAATTATAGCTCATCATTTACAGGGCCGAAATGAAATTTCAATTTATGACCCTACAAGTGGATCAGGCTCTTTGTTGATTCATATTGGTAAAAGTATTGCAAAATATAGAAGAGATAAAAATAGTATTAAATACTATGCTCAAGAGCTAAAAGAAGCAACGTATAATTTGACGAGAATGAACCTTATCATGCGTAATATTCAACCATCTAACATCATGGTTAGAAACGCAGATACATTAGAAGATGATTGGCCTTATTTTGATGAAGCAGACCCTCAACAAACGTACAATCCGTTATACTTAGATGCTGTTGTATCAAACCCTCCATATTCTCAACACTGGGATCCCAAAGGAAAAGAAAATGATCCTAGATACAGTCGATTTGGTTTAGCACCTGCTACAAAAGCTGACTATGCTTTTTTACTTCATGATTTATATCATTTAAGACCAAATGGTATTATGACAATCGTATTGCCACATGGTGTATTGTTCCGTGGGGATAGTGAAGGAGAAATTCGTAAGGCTCTTATTGATAATAATCATATTGATGCAATTATTGGTTTGCCAGCTAATATTTTCTTTGGTACAAGCATCCCGACAATCATTATGGTATTACATCAGAAGAGAGAAAATCAGGATGTACTAGTTATTGATGCTTCAGAATATTTTGTGAAAGCTAATAAGAATAACAAGTTGCAGGCATCAGATATTCGTCGCATTATAGATGCTTATTGTAAGAGAGAAACGATTGCTGGATATTGTACAGTTGTATCTCGTGATGAGATTATAGGTAATGATTACAATTTAAATATTCCTCGCTATGTGGACATATCTAAAAATGATGAAATATATGATATATATGGTATTGTTCATGGGGGGATTCCATATAATGAGATAGAAAAATTATCCCTATATTGGAATGTGTTTGAAGGACTTGATAAAGAAATCTTTAAACAAGGTCAAGATGGATACTATTCATTGGTAGAGGGGGATATTGCTAAGATTGTACAGGATTATCCTGCTGTAAATGCATTTACAGACTCCTTGGGGTTAAAGATTAATCATTATATAGAACACGTCTCGCAGTCTGTTATTGATAATTTTAAAGTTGGAATGGATGAAACTGTTTGGCATACCTTGTCAAACGAGTTATTCGAACAATTTTCTAATATACCATTAATCGACACATATGATATCTATCAAATTATGAGTGATAATTGGTCTAAAATTATATTAGATATCGATAAGATGGGATATAATGGTAAAGCCTTGGTTGCTTCTGTAGAGCCCAATATGGTAATGAAAAAGAAAAATAATAAACAAGTAGAGGTTCAAGACGGGTGGAAAGGGGCCATTGTTCCTTTTGAATTAGTACAAGAATTATATTTGCAGAATGAACTTTCAAATGTAACGCATATAGAGAATGAACTTGAAGCAATTAAAGAGCGAATCGCTGAACTTGCTGAAGCTGTACCAATGGACTATCAAGATATGGAATTCCTGAATGATGATAGAACTGGGTTTGTGAAGACGCCATTGAACGCCGCTGTTAAGATTTATAAAGATGAACCAGAATTATACCCATTATTAAAGGCTGTTAAAGATTTATATGCTGAAGAAACAAAATTAAAAAAATGTCAGAAAGAGGCTGTAGCTGAGTTAGCTGATGCTACAAAATATTGTATGGAGAATCTTACTGATGAACAAATAGATGAATTGTTATATCAACATTGGATTGTGCCAGCAATAAATGAACTAAAAGCGTATTCAAAAAAGGTCATCAATGATTTTGTTCAATGTTTAAGTGCTTTATCCAATAAATATGGAACTTCACTACAATCAATTGATAATGATATTAGAGTTGTAGAGCAAGAGTTGATTACATTATTGCGTGAGTTAGAAGCTAATGACGATATGGGGATATCCGCCTTATTAGAATTGTTAGGAGCAAAATGATGAATACTAATAAAAAAACTCCTAAGTTACGATTTAAAGGCTTTACTGATGATTGGGAACAGCGTAAGCTAAATGATTTTGGAATAGCGACAGGTGGAACATCAATTGAATCAGAATTTGTTGATGGAGGAACTTATAAAGTTATTAATATTGGTAGTTATTCAGAAGAATCAGTTTATAATGATCAAGGATTAAGGGTTAATAAGACAGACAAAACTAAGTCTAGGATTCTTAATAAATATGATTTAACAATGATCTTAAATGATAAGACCGCTTCAGGGAATATAATTGGCCGGGTACTATTAATCGATCAAGATAATACATATGTATATAATCAGCGAACAGAACGAATTGAGGTTGATACAAAGAATTTTCTTCCTATGTTTTTATACCATATGTTAAATGCACCAGAACAAAGAAAATATATTGTTAAAGCGAGTCAAGGTAATACCCAAATTTATGTGAATTGGTCAACTATTAGTAATATTGATTATATGATTCCACAACTCCTATTAGAGCAAGAGAAAATAGCAAATCTTTTTTCTTTGATTAATAAAGATATTACCCTTCATCAGCGTAAGCTTGAGAAACTGAAATTAAATAAGAGTGCACTTTTACAAAAATTATTCCCTCAAAAAGGATGTACGATTCCAGATGTTAGATTCAAAGGATTTACTGATGCTTGGGAACAGCGTAAGTTGGGTGATGTAGCAATTATTACTGGGGGAGGAACTCCAAGCACTAATGTTCCTGAATATTGGAATGGAGATATTGATTGGTATTCTCCAGTAGAAATAGGTAAGAATCGCTATGTTAGTAAAAGTACTCGAAAAATAACAAAGTTGGGTCTAGAGAAAAGTTCTGCTAAATTACTTCCAATTGGAACTGTTTTATTCACATCAAGGGCAGGTATAGGTAATACAGCAATTTTACAAGCTGAAGGGTGTACAAATCAGGGGTTTCAATCGATTACTCCTGATTCAAAAGAATTAGATACGTATTTTTTATATACTATGACACCGAGATTAAAGCGTTATGGAGAAGTAACTGGTGCAGGATCAACCTTTGTTGAAGTTTCTGGTAAACAAATGGAAAAGATGAGTTTAGTACTCCCTTCATTAGAGGAACAAAAACAAATAGGCCGATTTTTTAGGACTATAGATGATTCTATTACCCTTCATCAGCGTAAATTGGATTGCCTTATATCAATAAAAAAAGGTTTACTTCAACAGTTATTTGTGTAGATTTAATAGATTAGGTGAATTATGATTTTTACAAAAGAATCTGATTTTGAATTAGCCCTTATTCAGCAGTTATCTAATCATGGTTGGGAAGCAGAGTGTATTGAATATCCAACAGAAGAGGCGCTTGTAAAGAATTGGGCAGATATTATTTATAAAAATAACTGTTCTCCTGACAAGCTAGATAAATATCCGTTGACTGATAGCGAGATGAATCAAATCTTAATGCAAATTAAGATGTTGAAAAGTCCTGCCATGATAAATGATTGGATAAATGGCAAAGTAGTTACTATTAAACGTGATAATCAAGATGATGCGATGCATTTGGGGAAAAATGTATCACTTAAAATTTTTGACCGTAATGAAATTGCTTCTGGACAAAGTGTTTATCAAATAGCACGTCAACCACAATTTAAAGGGCTTAATGATGTTTCTAGAGATAGACGTGGAGACGTCATGTTGCTAATTAATGGGATGCCTGTTATTCATATTGAATTGAAACGTTCAGGTATTCCGGTTGATTTCGCAATTAATCAAATTGATTTATATAATCGTCGTGGTTTGTTCTCTGGATTATTTGCTCTAATACAAATTTTTGTGGCTATGACACCAGAAGAAACGGTATATTTTGCTAATCCTGGAAATGGAGAAGCTTTAAAGTCAGAATTTCAATTTCATTGGGCCGATGTAAACAATGAAATTATAGGGGATTGGACTCAAATTGCCGGAACATTGTTGGCAATTCCTTTAGCACATGAATTATTAGGGTTTTATACAATTCCAGATAGCTCTGACGGTGTCCTCAAAGTGATGCGTAGCTATCAGTATTATGCAGCAAGTCGTATTGCAGATATAGTTAGTAAAGCTGATTGGGGATATACCAGTCCTTTAGGTGGGTATATTTGGCATACAACAGGATCTGGTAAAACTATGACATCGTTTAAAACGGCGCAGATTATTGCGAGTGTAGGAGATGCTGATAAAATCGTATTTCTTGTGGACCGTGTTGAATTAGGAACACAGTCTTTGCAGGCATATCAAGGGTTTGCCGACTCTGCTACATCCGTAGAAGGTACAGAAAGTGGTACTGTATTACTGAAAAAACTAGATAGCATTGAACCAAAGGATATGATAATTGTTTCCTCTATTCAAAAGATGAATCAATTATCTAAAGATGATACACGCGATGATATGTTAAACCGTGTTAAAGGAAAACGGTTGGTTTTTATTTTTGATGAATGTCATCGCAATACTTTTGGCGATATGTTGAGAGCAATTAAAGAAACATTCCCACATGCTTTATTATTTGGGTTTACAGGCACGCCAATTTTTAAAGATAATGCAAAGAAAACATTAGCGACTGCCGATTTATTTGGTGATGAATTGCACCGGTATAGTATTTCTGATGGTATTCGAGATAAAAATGTGTTAGGGTTTGATATTACATCGGTGCCAACATATAGTGATGAAGATTTACGTAATGCAGTTGCATTACGTGAGGTTGGCGCTAATACCGTTAGTGATGTTATGGAATCTCCCGAAAAACGAGAAGCCTATTACCATTTTATAAATGATGTACCTATGGTTCGAGATTATGAACATGGATATACAAGAGGTATTGAGGATTATATAGAAAATGGGCATTATGATAATGATGATCATCGTAGAGCTGTAATTGAAGATATTCATGGTAAATGGTTGGTACAAAGTTATAAAGGATTATTCCATGGTATTTTAGCAACCCATAGTATATCTGAAGCGATTTCTTACTATCGATTGTTTAGACGGAGTGCACCTAATTTAAAAGTAGTGGCCTTATTTGACCCTACTGTAGATGGTGAAATGGATCCTACAACCGCTGTTATTAAAGATGAAGCATTGGAAGAAATCTTAGAGGATTATAATACATATTTCAATCAAAAATTTACTGCATCAAGTTATGCTTCATTTAAGCGTGATGTTTGTGCTAGACTTGCGCATAAGCTGCAATATCGTTCTAATGATGTAGAAATTGATACAGATAAATACATTGATGTTGTAATTGTCGTTAAACAATTACTGACAGGTTTTGATTCAAAATATGTAAATACACTATATGTTGATAAAATTATGGCTTATGAAGAAATAGTACAAGCTTTCTCTAGAACAAACCGTTTATATGGTCCAGAAAAACCATTTGGTAGCATTAGATATTATCGTAAGATACATACTATGTCTCGTAATATTCAAGATGCTTTTAGGTTATATTCTGGATCGGTACCTGAAGGGTTATATGCAGATAAAAAAGATCAGAATATTCGCAAAATGAATGTTATAGTAGAGGATATTTCAGATTTATTTATATCAGAAGGCATAGAATACTATTCAAAATTACCGGATAATATAGCGAGTAGACATAAATTTGGACGCTTATTCTATCAATTGCGTAGCTTAATGGAAGCTATTCGGCTACAGATGTTTACGTGGCAAAAGAATATTGATGAGAAACTAGGACTAAATTTAGATGAGGAAACGTATAACACATTAGCAGTTCGATATGGCGAATTATTTAGTTCTAGTACACCTGATGGTAAATCTAATCCAGTGATTCCTTTTGATATAACTGCCAAAGCTCATAAGCAAGAATCTATTCGGATTGATGCTGATTATATGAATAAAAATTTTGAGAAGTATATAAGAGCATATAATATTGATGACTTTGATAGTACTTTAATTGATCAATTAAGAATGATGCTTCATAAAAGCTTTGCTCAATTATCTCAAGAAGAACAACGTGCTGCTAGACAAATTTTGGTTGATATAGAACATAAGCGGTTAGTTGTTGACGAGAATAAGACATTGACTGATTATATCAATGAATATATGAATGTCGATTGGAACGCGAAGATACAGTATTGTATTAATTTGTTGGGTGTTGATGAAGCTAAGTTGAGGGCATTGTTAAATGCTCATGTTAATGAAACTAACATTGATGAATATGGACGCTTTAATGAGTTGATTTCCACTGTAGACATCGAGCGAGCTAAACAAAATTTAGGAATTGTAGATCAACCTCATTGGAAATGTATTATTAAAATTAAAAATATACTTAGGGAGTTTGTTATTTATAATAAGCTTGATGGTTATAAATCGTAAATTTGCTTTAGAGTATATTATAAAAATAGCAGGATTAATCCCCTGCTATTTTTTGTTGCGCTCTAAACTTTCACAATACCCGTATAAATGTTAAAATAAATCCATATATATTTTTATAGAAATGAGGCTATTATGGAACGGATTCAGGATCTTGTGTACACACATGTGCAGGGTGGCCAGTTTAGATGGGTTACTGTTAGCACATTGATGCTCGCATTGGGCACGATTTTGCATTTGGTAAGCCCTAGTGTGGCTGGGGTAACTCCAAACTGGACGATTGCTACGTACTGCGTAGCTATTTTATTGACTCGTCCTAGTTTGAGTCAAACCTTGGGGATTGGCCTCGTGGCGGCCCTCATCAATGTATTGACGTCTAAATCAGCGTTCCCTTACGGCAATTTGTTGTCTGAGCCAGGTGGTGCTTTGACGGCGGCTCTCGTAACGCGCGCTATGTTGTCCATGAAGTTCCGTAAAATTGGTGGTTTTGATTTAACGCCTGTCGTGTCTGGCTTCTTAGCAACTGTTGTATCTGGTGGTATCTTTGTTACTATTTTGTGGCAAGTGCTTGGGTTGCCAAATAATGTGTACATGTACGGCATGTGGCCATTGGTACTCATCGTAGGGGCCTTGAATGGTGCCATTACACCAATCTTGTATATTCCGGCACAACGTTTATTCTCTAAACGTGGCATGTTGCCAAATGCGGACCAATTGACATCTGATCATAGTCGCTTGACTATTTTGCCTGAGCGCCAAGCTAAAATATCCATTGAGCACGTAAATTACTATCATCCAAAGGCGACTACACCATCCCTTGAAAATATCAATCTCGATGTAAATGAAGGTGATTTTCTCGTTGTTACAGGCCCTGCAGGCTGTGGTAAAAGCACCCTTTGTATGGCAATGGTAGGGGCGGTGCCTAAATTCTATGGTGGACGCCTAGAAGGCATGGTCTTCGTAGATGGTCATGCGACTACGCAAATGGAAATTCCAGAACTAGCGAACCATATCGGTGTAGTTCTAGCCGACTACGATACACAGCTCGTAACGATGACTGTTCGTGAAGAAGTGGCCTTTGCTATGGAAAACCGCGGTTATGACCGTGAAACTATTAAAGCTCGTTCTGAAGAGGTGTTTAAGCAAGTTGGCCTCGTAGGCTTAGAAGATCGCAAGATTACAAGTTTATCTGGTGGTCAACGCCAACGTTTGGCTATCGCTTCCGTATTGGCTACGAATCCAACCGTACTTGTTCTTGATGAACCGACAAGCTCCCTCGATCCAGATGGGACCGCAGAATTATATCGCCTCGTAGGCGATTTGAACCAAAAACACGGTATCACCGTTGTCGTTATCGACCATGATTTGCATGCCGTATTGCCGTACGCTAACCGCATGGCTCTCATGGTAGATGGCGCTATCGCCTGTGATGACGATGTACCTACTACGCTTCGTTATATGTACGAGCACAATATTCATGTCGATGCATTGCCATCTGTATTTACAACCTATATGGAATTGGAACAAGCCGGCTTCCACAGTGATGAACCTTGGCTCAGCATCGAGTCTGCTATCAAGGGCTTGCACCAAATTGAAATGGCTCACGCAATACAAACAGAGGTGCATGGTAAAAGCAACTCTCTAGCTAATCAAAGAAATACAGTAGATAATCTTGCTGATCAATCTAATATAGTAGAAAATAGACAACCAGTTCAACGTGTTGATGATGTACCAGGAAAGGACGGTGGCGCTCATGCTTAAGGTTGAAAACATCCGCTTTGGCTATGTGCCATCCGTAGATATTTTCCGAAACGTGACTTTCACTATCGAAGGAGGCGAATATATCGCCATCGGTGGTCGTAATGGTTGCGGCAAAACGACTATTACGCGTTTGCTCGTAGGACTCGAAAAGGCTAGGGAAGGCCACATGTATTATAACGGTAGGGACATTACGTCCATGCCGCCGTCTAAACGGGGACAATTTATCGGCTACGTATTTCAACAGCCAGATCGCCAAATGTTCAGACCTACCGTAGCCACAGAGGTTGCCTTCGGACCTGAGTCCTTGGGGCGCAGTAAAGCCGAAGTGAAGCGTATCGTTGATGAAGTATTGGAGCGCACAGGCATCGGTTATTTGCGTGAAGCCTATCCTCCAACATTGCGCCGCGGTGAAAAGCAACGCGTTGCCATTGCTTCTGCGTTGGCTATGCAATCTAAAATCCTCATCCTTGACGAACCAACCAGTGGTCAAGATGGTAAGGAAACTAAAGAGCTATTAGCATTATTGCGTCAGCTTAATTCAGAAGGTATGACAATCCTTCTTATTACCCATGATATGGAAATCATGGCTAGCGAATGTAGCCGTGCTATCATCATGGGCAACCAAACCGTTGCCTTTGACGGCAGTCCAGAAGAATTATTCAAGAAATCTACGGATGAATTGCAAGACCTAGGCC
>OGKH01000805.1_pt1 | contig 14298 bp, 8 predicted proteins | sample 1572421 | NCBI WGS metagenome assembly OGKH01 (sample SAMEA2582084, study PRJEB24529) | metagenome | biome: Human gut stool | place: China | collected 2011
ACAGGGAGTCGCTGTTGGGGCCGCGGCCAGCAAGACGCAAGCAAAGCGCTGCGGCGGCTGGGTGCCGCAACCCGGGCAGTGGCACCGGAGGTGACTGAGAGGGCAAGGACGCTGACAGGCTTCAGATGACCTGAAACAGGAAAAACTTCAGATAGTTCGTCTCCGGCACGCCCCAGAGGATGGGGTGGTCGGGGGCCTGCTGGCGCACTTCGATCTGGCGCAGCTGGCGGTGAGCGTCCTTTGCGGCGGAGCGCAGCATCCTGATGAACAGCTCCTCGGTGGCAAAATGAGAGCAGCTTGCCGTGGCGAGGTAGCCGCCCCGGGGCAGAAGCTTCATGGCCCGGTAGTTGATCTCCTTGTAGCCCCGCATGGCGTTTTCCACCGTGCGGCGGGCTTTGGTGAAGGCCGGCGGGTCGAGGATGATGAAATCGTAGGGATGGCCTTCTTTTTCGAGGCGGGGCAGCAGCTCGAAGGTGTCCTCGCAGAGGAAGTCCATGTTGGTCAGGCCGTTGCGCTCCGCGTTCCGCTGGGCCATGGCGATGGCGTCGGCGCTGATGTCCGCTGCCGTGACCCGGGCTGCGCCGCCGCTGGCTGCGTTGAGGGCAAAGCTGCCGGTGTGGGTGAAGCAGTCCAGCACGGTGTGGCCGGCGGCGAGGCGGGCGACCGCCCGGCGGTTGTACTTCTGGTCGAGGAAGAAGCCGGTCTTCTGGCCGTTCTCGAAATCGACGTGGTAGTAGACGCCGTTCTCGCAGATCTCGGTCTGGGTGGAGGCGGAGTGGCTTTCACCCGGCAGCTCGAACCAGCCCTTGCTCTGCTCGAGGCCCTCTTTGGCACGCAGGGCCTCGTCGTTCCGCTCGTAGATGCCGTCGATGGTCTGGCCGTCGGCCCGCAGCACTTCGGCGAGAAGGGGGAAGAGGACGGGCTTCAGCTTTTCCATGCCGACGCTGAGGGTCTGGGTGACGAGGATGTTGTTGAAGCGGTCCACGGTCAGGCCGGGGAACTGGTCGGCCTCGCCGAAGATGACCCGGCAGGCCGACAGGTCGGCGGGCTCGAGGACGGTCTTGCGGTAGGCCCAGGCGTACTCAACGCGGCGGCGCCAGAAGCTGGCGTCGAAGGTGTCGTTGGCGTTGCGGGAGATGAGGCGGACGCGGATCTTGCTCTTGAGAGAGACGAAGCCGGTGCCGAGGTAAGCGCCCTTCGGGCTCACCACGTCGGCGAGGGTGCCGTTCTCAGGCTCTGTCTCCGGGAACTCGAGGATGTCGTTCTCGTACACCCACGGATGTCCGCCCACGAGGCTGGCCTCGGCTTTTTTGTTTACTTTATAAATAGGATAGCTGCGTTCTGATTTCATGGTTGCTCCTTTTAGAAAGAATGCTGGCCCGGCAGAAGCCCTCTCAGGCGCTTCGCGCCAGCTCCCCCAGAGGGGGAGCCTCTGGCGTGTCGGACGGGCCAACACTGGACGAATAAAATACGATGTATCGGAAACAGTAGTGCTCCGCTGTCTGGATTCACGGCAGCTTGACAAGGTGCGCTTGTTCAGAAGCTGCTGCCCTCTGTAGCAAGGCCCGCCCTTTTGCGCTCTATTGGGCTTTTGGCGTCCAGCTCAGAGTGGACCGGCCCGCCAGTGGCTCCCCCCTTGGGGGAGCTGGCGAGCGAATGCGAGACTGAGAGGGCTAACTCGCCATTTATAATACCATAAAAATATGTTAGAATAAATACAAAACCCACCGAAAGGAAGGAAAACATCATGGAGATCGAGCGCAAGTGGATGGTAAACGGCTGGCCGGAGGGGCTGCCGCTGAAAGATGAGTTTGCCATGCGGCAGGGCTACATCAGCGTGCGGCCCACCGTCCGCATCCGGGAAGAGGCCCTGACGGGCGGCAAGACCCACTACGTCCTCTGCTTCAAGTCGGGCAGCGGGCTGGCGAGGGAAGAGATCGAGCGGGACATCGACCCTGCTCTTTTCAATGACCTCGAGACCAAGATCATCGGCAGGCCCCTTATCCCGAAGCTCCGCCGCAGCTACCTGCTGCCGGACGGTGCGGTGCTGGAAGTGAATCATGTGGACGAGGGCCAGCCGACGGAGTTCTGGTACGCCGAGGTGGAGTACCCCACGGTAGAGGCAGCCCGCAGCTGGCAGCCCGCAGCCGTGGGCCTCGCGGACTACCTCAGCGACGAAGTCACCGACCAGCCCGGCCAGAGCATGGGGGCTTACTGGGAGCAGACTCGGGGCTGAGACCGAACCGTCAGGGCCGTAAAAATCAGAAGCTGGGCGGCGTCACCGCAAAGATGACCCGGACCATTTTGTCACCGGTATTGAACCAGCGGTGGCCTGTCCCGGCCGGGATACGGACGGCATCGCCTGCGTGCAGCTCAAAGGGTTCACCGTTGAGGGAGATGGTCACATCGCCCTCCTCCACATAGGCGGTCTCTTCGCCCACATGGGAGCGGTCCTTATCAGAAGTGACGGTCTGGGGCGGGATCTCCATCAGCACAAATTCGATGCTGGCTTTGGTGTCGGCCGTGAGCAGGTTGTAGGCTACCTCACTGTTCCGGTTCCCGATGGAGCGGTATTCGCCTTTGCGGACGATGAGTTCCTGCTCGGGGTCGCTGTCCTCCTGGAAGAGAACATAGAGCGGGAAATCCAGCGTCTCGGCCAGCGTTTTCAGGGTGTTGATGGAAGGATTGACAGCATTGTTTTCGATTTGGCTGATCATGGAGGCGGTGATGCCTGTCTTTTCCGCCAGTCCGCGGAGACTCAGCCCCCGCTGGGTCCTGTATTTTTGAATCTTTTGTCCGATGTTCAGATTGACCATAACATGTTCCTTACTGTTGTATTTGCCGCAGCAGCCCCAGCAGAGGGGCATACTCCTCAATACTATCATTATAGCATGTTTGGCCGGGAAGACCAAGTGGCAAAGCGATGACAAAACGGAGTAGAAAACACAATAAAATATAAAAAATCGGCAGACATGGAGAGGTACAGCCATGTCTGCCGATTTTGTTGTGGAAAGCAGTCTCAGCAACCGGAAGCAGAATGGGATGCTCCCGGAAAATCAGCACTTAGTGCAGGAAGATCAGGCTCAGGACAAAGACGACGACCAGAGCGGTGAGGGACTGCAGAACGCTGATGATGGGAATGGTCTTGTAAGCCACGGAGGTATCCATCTTGGAGGTGGTGGTGGTGACCCAGAAGAAGTCATCGTTGCCGTGGAAGACCATCATACCGCCAGCGGCGCAGGCCAGCATGGCGATGACGCGGCCCATCGGAGAGGAGAAGCCCAGCACATCGATGAGCGGGGTGATCATGGTAGCTGCCGTGACCATAGCGATGGTAGCGGAACCAACGCAGGTACGGAAGATGAAGCCGATGAGGAACGGAGCCAGGATGCCGATGGTCAGGCCGGAGAAAGCGTTGGTCAGGACAGACTGCATGGCAGAAGCTTTCAGCACGCCGCCGAATGCGCCGCCGGCGCCGACGATCAGGACAATCTGGCCAGCAGTCTTCAGGGAGTCGGCCACCAGGCCGTCAAAGCTCCAAGCCAGCTTGTCTTCGGGGTGAATGGTGTGGTAGGTGTAAGCTGCGATCAGCAGGCCGACCAGCAGAGCCACAGCCGGGGTGCCGATGACGTTCAGGATGGAGAGGATGATGCCCTCGCCGCCGATCATATCGCCGATGGTCTTGAGGAGCATGAGCAGGATGGGAACCAGGATGGGCAGGAAAGCGGCCAGTGCACCGGGCTGCTTTGCGTTCTCATCAGGGGTCTCTTCCTCATCATCCTGCGGGATGTAATAGTAGCGCTTGCCTGCGGCCAGAGAGGCGAAATAGCCCGCCAGCATGACAGGGATGGAGACCAGAGCGCCGAACAGGATGACCATGCCCAGGTCTGCGTTCAGGATGCCTGCAACGGCCAGAGGGCCCGGCGTAGGAGGCACGAACATGTGGGTGGCGTGCAGGCCCATGGCCAGGGAGATCGCCATAGTGGTCATGGAGATCTTGGTGTCCTTGGACAGGCGGCGGGCAATGGGGCTCAGCAGGACGAAAGCGGAATCACAGAAGACAGGGATGGAAACGAAGTAACCAGTGATGGCCAGGCCAAGAGCAGCGTGCTTTTTGCCCGTGATCTTGAGGATGGTCTTGGCCATGGTCTCGGCAGCGCCGGATTTCTCCAGCAGGGTGCCGGTGACGGTGCCCAGAGCAATGACAAGGCCGATATCGGCAATGGTGCCGCCCATGCCGCTGGTAAAGGCGCTGAGCATATCTTCCATGTTCATGCCGGAGACGATGGCAAAGGTGGCGGAGGTGGCGATCAGTGCAAAGAACGGGTGAATCTTCAGCTTGACGGTGAAGAGCACCAGGACCAGAACGGCCAGTACCAGGCCGATGATGACCAATGCGGTAGAACTCATAGCGTTGTCCTCCTCTTATTTGATGGTCTTGACGAGGTATTCTTTCCAGACTTCATCCGGCACCAGGCGGCCGCCCGTTGCCCAGCAGATGTGGGTGGCATTCTTCAGGACGTCAGCGGTCAGGCCCTGCTTGGCAAGGTAAGCCTTGCCTGCCTCGGTGCTTTCCAGATGAACAGGTCCGATGAAAGCGGCGCAGCTGGAGGGCTCGATGAGGACATCCTCGGTGGTGTGGAGCATCCGCATGAAGTCATACAGCTTGGCGTCCTCGATGGTGAAATCGCCGGAGACCAGGTTGGAGTCGATGCGGGTGACAAAGCCGGAGGGGCTTGCACAGGCCAAGCCATCGGCCTCAGTCAGGCCGTCAATGCCGAAGTCATGCACATTGACTTTTTCGTACAGATTGGTGGCAAAGCCCAGCAGGACCGAGGGGCAGAGAGTGGGCTCGGCAAAGAAGCAGTGGACAGCGTTCTTGTACACCCGCTTCAGGCCGTAAGCCACGCCACCGGGAGCGCCGCCCACACCTGTGGGGATGTAAACGATCAGCGGATGCTGCTCGTCCACGACAACGCCCTGCTCTTCCAGCTGCTTCTTCAGGCGGGAAGCAGCCACAGCATAGCCCAGGAAGAGGTTGACGGACTTCTCGTCGTCCACAAAGTAGCTCATGGGGTCGGCGTCGGAGAGCTTGCGGCCCTCGGCCACAGCCTTGGAGTAATCGTCTGCGTACTCGATGACTTCCACGCCCTTGCTGCGCAGCAGGTCTTTCTTCCACTGGCGGGCATCTGCGGACATGTGGACTTTGACCTTGAAACCAATGGCTGCACTGCTAATGCCGATGGACAGGCCCAGGTTGCCGGTGGAGCCCACCTGCACGGTGTACTGGTTGAAGAATGCGCACATCTCATCGCTGCACAGCTTCTCATAGTTGTCGGTCTCGCTCAGCTTGCCTGCTGCAATGGCCAGATCCTCTGCGTGCTTCAGCACTTCATAGATGCCACCGCGTGCCTTGACCGAGCCCGCCACGGCCAGATGGCTGTCCATCTTGAGGAACAGATTGCCGGAGATGGGACTGCCTGTTGCCTGGATGAGGGCTTTCTGCATTTCGGGGATGGGCTTGAGGGGAGACTCGATAATGCCATTGGTGCACTCGGTCTCCGGGAAGCACTTCCGGATGAACGGTGCAAAGCGCTCCAGACGTGCTTCTGCGTCGGCAATGTCTGCATCCGATACCACCAGCTGGCAGACAGCGTCCGTCAGTTCAAAGGGCAGATACTTGGGGTTGATCCAGAGGGTCTCCTTCTGCTCTGCAATCTCCTTTAAAGTGGGATCCTGCTCGATCAGCTTTGCAGCATACTCTTTGATTGCCATAGAAAAACTTCTCCTTTCACATCGGTACGGGGTGGTGCCTGGCCGGGGCACTGCGTGGGGCCGTACACTTTGCCGAATGTTAAGCGACGCTTATTCTGAGTTCAATTATACTGAATATCTGTTAAATTACAATGCACATTGTAAACAAACAATGAACGTGAATATTGTACAAAACGCCCGACATCGATTTTAAATATGGATATTTTCCGTAAAAATATGATAATCAACCTCAGAATATGGAAATTTATGGCAACAATGAGCGTTCAACGGTGCTGAACGCTCATTGTGGCTGTACAGTCCAATAGAACAACCGGGCAACAAAACAGCGCAGCCGAAGCTGCGCTGTAAAAATCAAAGGCCAGAAAAACTTAGGCGGTGGTGTGGGCGTTGATCCGCTGCTGGATATAATCCGGCACGGATTCCTTGGGGATGTTCAGGGCAGCGGCCAGCTCACCGTACAGGTTCTCTTCGGCCTGACGCATGAAATGCTCGTCCGCCCGGCCGAACTTCTTGTTCTGGCGGGTCAGGCTCTGCTTCTTTTCATAGATGGACATGGCCAGCTCCAGCAGGTCCTTGCAATCATGCGTTTTGAGCGATTCTTCATAGTGGGCGGCAAGCTCCTGTGCGCTCCGGCTGTGGAACGCTTCCCCGTGCAGAGAGGGGATGGAATCGATGAGCTGGTTTGCTTCGTCGGCCGTCAGGACAGCCCGCAGTGCAATTTTGGGATTGTCTGCGGGCACATACAGGACACCCTCCTAGTACAGTGGTTTCAGCACATAGTAAGGGTGTGCTTCGTCCAGCCCCTCAAACTGACGGGTAACAAGATCGTTGATCTTGCACACACCCAGGTTGCCATACACAACGGAATCACCTTTTTGGAACATGAAAGCCTCCAAAATTCCGCGTACCGCGGGTTATACAAAACGGAGAACCTTTCCAGAGCGCCCGGCAGTACGGCGGAACAGGACGGCACTCTGACAGCAAAACTAGATGCGAAAAGACGTATCTATGAAAATTACACCACAGAATCGGAAAGCTGTCTAAGGGCAAAACGGCGAAAAAAACGAGCATTTTTATAGATTATACTGGGCGGAAATCCTACGACAGACTGCGTCAGGGCGAGAAAAGCGTGGAAATGGTGATGAGAGTGTGATACAATAAGACCACTTGAAAAGATATGACTGAATTTAAGGGCCTGCGGCGGCGCTGCAGGCTGAGAAAGGATGAAATGCCTACGAAAAAGCCGAAATTCACGCTGCAGCTTCAGTACAACTCCCCGGTCATCCTGACATTTTTCCTCCTCTCACTGGGGGTGCTGTTCCTGGGCCAGTACACCGGCGGCTGGACGACCACCCATCTGTTCAGCGTCTACCGTTCCTCGCTGAAAGACCCGCTGTTTTACATCCGGCTCTTCGGCCATGTGCTGGGCCACGGCGGCTGGGACCATTTCCTGAACAATATGCTGCTTCTCCTCGTCGTCGGCCCGCCGATGGAAGAAAAGTACGGCAGCCTGCCCCTGCTCAAAGGCATCCTGCTCACGGCCCTCATCTCGGGCATTCTGCAGTGTGCTTTGTTCCCCCGCACGGCGCTGCTGGGCGCGTCGGGCATCGTCTTCATGCTCATCATGCTGGCATCCCTGTCCGGCTTCTCGGGCGGCATCCCCGTCACCATGCTGCTGGTGGCGGCGCTCTATCTGGGCCAGCAGATCTATGACATCATCTTTGTGCGGGACAACGTGGCCAACTTCATGCACATCGTCGGCGGCGTCTGCGGCACAGTGTTCGGCTACGTCAATGCGGGGCCGCGCAGGAAACGGAAACACTAGCCCTCTCAGGCGCGATGACGGAGAGGGCGGCTAAGAACAAGCAAATTTTATCATTCGCGCGGTTTTGCCGCTTGCTTTTTGATAGGCAGCGCTCTATTATATCATTTGTACAAATATTTCCCTTCGAAATTTCACAAAATCACCAAATGTAGTTTATCGGACGGAGGTTGTTTATGAGACGACTGCGCAGCCCATCCCCGGGGATGAAACTGCAAAAAAATCACGACAAAGGAGGACGGACGCTTTGAACGAACACGAAAAACCACAGATAGACTTCATGCACAAGCTTGCGCGCCAGATCGTGGAACGCCGCAACCTTGTGTTCCTGTTTGTCATTCTGGCTGCCATCTTCACGGTGTTCTCGGTGCGGTGGGTCAAGGTCGAGACCGACATGACCACCTACCTGCCCAAGACCTCGGAGACCCGCATGGGCCTCGACATCATGGACGAGCAGTTCACGACCTACGGCTCTGCCGATGTCATGGTGGCCAACATCACGCCCGCTGAGGCCGATGAGCTTTCCGACCGGCTCGCCGAGCTCAAGGGCGTCCAGATGCTGGACTACGACGACACCACCGACCATTATAATAAGGACGCGGTGTCGGCCCTTTACTCCATCACCTTCGACTACCCCGAGGACGATGACCAGTGCCTCGAGGCCCTTGACCGGGTGAAGGAATACCTCGCCGACTACGACATCTACGTCTCCACCTCGCTGGGCAACACCCAGCAGGAGACCATTGATGCCGAGGTACGGGTCATCATGGTGTACGTTGCAGTCATCATCCTCATCGTCCTGCTCCTGACGTCCCAGACCTACGCCGAGGTGCCTGTCCTCATCCTCACCTTCGTGGTGGGCATGATCCTGAACATGGGTACAAACTTCATGCTCGGCACCATCTCCTTCGTGTCCAACTCGGTCACGAACATCCTGCAGCTGGCGCTGTCGCTGGACTACGCCATCATCTTCTGCAACCACTTCAAGGAAGAATACCAGACCATGCCTCTGAAGGAGGCCGTCATCGAGTCCCTGAGCAAGAGCATCCCCGAGATCAGCTCCAGCTCCCTGACCACCGTCGGCGGCCTTGTGGCGATGTTGTTCATGCAGTTCCGCATCGGCTCCGATATGGCCGTCTGCCTCATCAAGTCCATCCTCTTTGCGATGCTCTCGGTGTTCGTGGTCATGCCCGGCCTGCTGATGCTCTTCGGACCCTACATGGATAAGACCAGGCACAGGAACTTCGTGCCGGAGATCCCCTTCGTGGGCCGCTTTGCATGGCGCACCCGCAAGGTCATCCCTGTCATCTTCCTGGTGGTCATCCTCATCGGTTACCACTTCTCGAACCTTTGTCCCTACGCCTACGGCTACGATGTCATCAAGGTGCCGAAGATGAACGAATCCCTCATCGCGGACCAGATGATCGAAGAAAACTTCACCAAGTCGAACCTCGTGGCCCTCGTCTACCCCAAGAACGACGATTACAGCATCGAGAAAAAGATGCTGGAGGAGCTGGAAAGCTATGATGAAATAGACTCCACCAAGGGTCTGTCCAACATCGAGGCCCAGGACGGCTATATGCTGGAAGACAAGCTCACCGCCCGCCAGTTCTCCGAGATGGCCGATCTGGACTACGAGGCCGCCCAGATGATCTACACCGCCTACGCCATCGAGAACGAGGAGTACGGTCAGGTCATCGGCAACTTCGCCTCCTATAAAGTGCCGCTCGTGGATATGTTCCTCTACGTCTGCGACGAGGCCGACACCGGCATCGTCTCCCTCTCTCAGGAAGACCTGGACGACCTCCACGACGCCCGCGACCAGATGGAGAGCGCACTGGCCCAGCTGCAGGGCGACGACTACAACCGTGTCCTCATCTACCTGAGCCCCTCTCTGGAACCCGGCCGGACTACTTATGAGTTCACCGACACCATCCGCTCCATCGCCCGGAAGTATTACCCGGACGGCGAGCTCTACATGGCCGGTGACGCCACCAACGAGTACGATTTCCAGAAGTCCTTCGCCATCGATAATGTCGTCGTCAACGTCGTGTCCATCTTCATCGTCCTGCTGGTGCTGCTGTTCACCTTCCAGTCCGTCGGTATGCCCATCCTGCTCATCGTGGTCATCCAGGGCGCTATCTGGATCAACTTCTCGTTCCCGTATTTCATGGGGACCAACCTCTACTTCATGGGCTACCTCATCGTCAGCTCCATCCAGATGGGCGCGAACATCGACTACGCGATCGTCATCGCTACCCGTTTCAACGAGCTGAAGGATAAGATGGAGCACAAGCAGGCCATGATAGAGACCATCAACTTCGCGTTCCCGACCATCCTGACTTCCGGCACCATCATGACCGTGTCCGGCCTCCTCATCGGCCAGATGACTTCCGACGCCTGCATCGTGGGCATCGGCCAGTGTCTGGGCCGAGGCACCATCATCTCCATCCTCCTCGTCCTCTTCGTCCTGCCCCAGATCCTGCTCATCGGCACCCGCATCGTGGACCGTACCTCCTTTGCCGTGCCGAAGCTGGTGGCCCGCAGCAGCGGCAATGGCCGTATGCGAGTCAACGGCATCGTGCAGGGCGAGATCCACGGCTCTGTGGCCGGTACGATGAACGCCATCGTGGACGGCGACGTCCAGCTGACCGTCATCTCGGGCAACGTCTCTCAGGAACTGGACGACAACGAAAAACAGGAGGTGCAGAATGAAGACCAGTAACCATCTGCTGCGCCGCCTGACGGCTGCGCTTCTGGCCGCTGTGCTGGCGCTGAGCATCGCACTGCCGGTGTTCGCGTCCGACGACGGCGATACCGTTTACATCAACAGCGTCTCGGACCTGCTCTCGCTGGCCAGGAACTGTGCCTACGACCAGTGGTCGGTGGGAAAGACGGTTGTTTTACAGAAAGACCTCTCCCTCGAGGGGATGCTGTGGGAGCCCATCCCGTCCTTCAGCGGACAGTTCAAGGGCAATGGCCACACCATCTCGGACCTGACCATTACGGGCCAGTATTCCCCGGCGGGCCTCTTCGGCATCGTGGAGGAACAGGGCTCCATCGAGTCCCTGAGCGTCCGCGGCGTCGTGTCTGTCTCTGACTCTGCCGACACCACCACCGGCGGCATCGTAGGCGTCAACCACGGCACCCTCATCAGCTGCCAGTTCACCGGCGTCGTCACCGGCGACAGCGAGGTGGGCGGCATCGTGGGCCGCAACGAGTCCGAAGGCACCATCGACCACAGCACGGCCCGCGCCATCGTCACCGGCAAATCTTCCACCGGCGGCATCGCAGGCTATAACCTCGGCGCCATCACCGGCTGCACCAATGTGGGCAGCATCAACACCGAATATCCGGAAGCCTCTCTCGACACCGACGGCTTCACCGCCAAGATGGTGGACTACATCAACAACAAGATGGCCGCCGCCGATGACGACGCCACCAATTCCGTCACCAATGTCGCCACCGACACCGGCGGCATCGCAGGCCGCTCCTCTGGCATGATCTTGACCAGCGTCAACACCGGCACCATCGGCTACGAGCATGTTGGCTACAATGTGGGCGGCATCGTGGGCCGCACCGACGGCCTCGTATCCGGCTGTGTCAACCAGGGCCGTGTTCTGGGCCGCAAGGACGTGGGCGGCATCGCCGGTCAGGCGGAGCCTTACCGGGAGCTGGACCTCTCCAAGGACACCATCAAGCGTCTCCGTTCGGAGCTGGAGGTTCTGCGCGGCCTTGTCGATGACACCACCGGCGTCGTCGAGAACTCCACCACCAGCATCTCCAACTCCTTCAGCGCCATGACCAGCCAGATGGACACCGCCATTGCAGCGGCACGCCAGCTGGACGACCAGGCCAGCGACTACGGCGACGAGGTGGCCGACGAGATCGACCGCGCCTCCACTCTGCTGGCCGATACCCTCACCAAACTCGAACCCGTCATGGACACCGGCGAAGATGCCATGACCAAGCTGACCGACGCCACCGGAAACCTCAAGTGGGCCATGCGCGAGATGGCCGCTGAGATGCTGATGGCATCCAACGCCCTCAGCAAGACCAGCTCCGGTCTGGACAAGGTGAGCGACGCGGCCGAGGATGGCCGTGACGGGATGTCGGCTATCTCTGAGGGTATCAAAAAGCTGTTGGAGTCTGTCGATACCGGCGATGACAGCGCTGCCTCGCAGGCCATCTCCACCATCCTGACCGGCTACGACTCTCTCTCTGCCGAGAATAAGTCGGATAAGTACCTCAAGAATGGTATCGAGCTGCTGAAGGTGGCCAACTCCGTGGCCAGCGTCTTCACGCTGGGCAGCGGCATGGCCCCGGCAATGAAGGCCGTCACCGCAGGCATGGGCCTGCTGCGCACGGCGTCCCTCCTGTCCAACGACAGTGACATTGCCCGTGCTACTTCCCAAATCGCAAGTGCCATCGGCACCATCTCTACCATTGCCACCCAGATGGGCGGCATCGTGGGCAGCGCTGCCAAGTCCGTCTCGGCCTCCGACCACCCCGAGCTGGCTGCGGCTCTGACCAAAGCCTCTGACGCGCTGGATGGCATGGGCAGCATCACCGACGGCATCATGGACAACATCAAGGACTGGATCGGCAATAACGGCGGCGGCAGCATCAAGGATGGTCTCGATCAGCTGAGCGATGCTTCCGACAAGCTGAGCGACGCCATGGATGACCTGAGCGACTCCCTCGACCTGCTCAAGACCGACGCCGCCCTCACCAGCGCAACGCTGGCGCATACCTCCGTGGCTCTGGGCCAGATGCAGGACGGCCTCGGCGGCCTGACCGATATGATGGGCCAGACCCGCGACATCCTCCACTGGCTCAACCAGCAGGACCCCATCAAGGTGCCTCGTCCCTCGGCAGAGCTGACCAACACCAAGGACTCCCTCTTTGATGCTGTCAGCGCCATCAACGACAAGATGGACGACATCAACAGCACCATGCGCACCGCCAGCAACCAGCTGACCGACAAGATGCGCGCCGTGACCGCACAGGTCAGCGTCGTGTCCAACCTGATGCTGGACGCCGTGGAAGAGATCAGCGACCCGGGCAGCAAGACCATCTACGAGGATGAGTCGGAAGACCTCATCGCCTCCCAGTCCGACGGCAAGATCGAGAACAGCATCAACCGCGGCAGCATCGACGCCGACATGAACGTGGGCGGCATCGCCGGTACCATGGGCGTCGAGAACCTGCTGGACCCCGAGGAGGACAACAAGGACGACGGCACTTCGCTGCTGCGCACCTCCTATACCGTCAGCGCCGTCCTCATCGGCAACATCAACGAGGGTAGCATCACCGCCAAGAAGGACATGGTCGGCGGCATCGTCGGTCAGGAGGAGCTGGGCCTTGTGACGGCCTGCGAGTCCTACGGCGACGTCACCGGCGTCAATCAGGTGGGCGGCATTGCCGGTGCGGCCAGCGCCAAGCTTCGCAGCAACTGGGCAAAATGCGCCCTCAGCGGTGAAAAGTACATCGGCGGCATCGTCGGTCAGGGTACCGACAGCGACCTCACCGACGGCAGCCTCATCGCCATCAACAACCGCGCCATCGTCTCTGTGCTGGAAGGCCAGCAGTACGTGGGTGCTGTCTCCGGCGGACAGGACGGCGGCTTCTATGGCAACCTCTTCGTCTCCGACGATCTGCAGGGCATCGACCGCCTGAGCCGCGTCGGTCAGGCAGAGCCGGTCACCTATGAGACCCTGCTGGCTCAGGAGAATGTGCCGGACTCCTTCCGCAAGCTGACCCTGACCTTCAAGGCCGACGGCCATATCATCAAGAAGATCAGCTTTGACTACGGTGCGTCCTTCACTCTGGCCGACTATCCCGAGATCCCCCAGAAGGATGGATACTACGCCGAGTGGAGCACACCCGTCCTCGACCAGCTCCACACCGACACCGTGGTCAATGTGGAGTACACGCTCTACATCCCGTCTCTGAGCAGCAGCGTCACCCGTGAGAACGGACGCCCCGTCTTCTTCGTGGACGGCTTCTTCGGCGGTTCCAACGCCGTGCAGGTCACCCAGCAGGACATCACAGCCGATGTCCACGGTGTGACAGAGCAGTGGCTGCTGGAGTTCACCGATGACGGCAATGAGACCCATCAGATCCGTTATCTGACCCCCGGCAGGGCCAAGGGCAAGGTCTACGTCAAGCAGGCCGACGGCAGCTGGCATAAGGTGGAGACGGGCAGCTTCGGCAGCTACACCACCTTCACCACCACCGGCACCGAGGTCGAAGTGGCTTTCGTCCCCGCAAAGCTCCCCGTCTGGGCCTTCTGCGCCGGCGGCGCAGCCCTGCTGGTGCTGCTCCTGCTGCTGGCAAAGCGCATCAAGTCGAAGCGCGGCCCGAAGAGCGAAAAGCCCCGCAGGGAGAAGAAGGGCAAACAGCCCGAGACGGCGGACGCCCCCGCCGAGGAGCTGGATACCCCCATCTCTGAGACGGATATGCAGTAAGCAATAAGAAAAACAGGAGCTCCATCCGAATGGATGGGGCTCCTGCTTTGTTTGTAGGTTAGGCTCGTCTTCGTACAACCTCTCAGTCTCGCTGCCGCTCGACAGCTCCCCTAGTAGGGGAGCCTCTGGCGAAGAGGCGAAGCTTTATGGAATGCCAAAGCCTCCCCTCGATAGGAGCAACAACGACGACCGCCGCCAGTGGCGGAAACAGGGAGTCGTTGTTGGGGCAGC
>OGKH01000809.1_pt1 | contig 14199 bp, 11 predicted proteins | sample 1572421 | NCBI WGS metagenome assembly OGKH01 (sample SAMEA2582084, study PRJEB24529) | metagenome | biome: Human gut stool | place: China | collected 2011
GGTGGTTACACTCGTGTAATCAAAACTGGTCTTCGCAAAGGTGACGCTGCACCTTGCGCTATTATCGAGTTAGTTTAATCAAACTCATACGGTGTTGTAACTTCGGTTGCAACACCGTTTTTTTATTGTCAATTTTATGGTACAATCGACTAGTAAAAATATCGTTATATAGTAGCAGTTATCGTAGTGATGGAAGATTAATTGTTAACTTTCACATAAAACGAAATTGACTAGAAAGATACGAGGCTATTCATGAAATCAAACGAAACAATGATTGAGGTCAATCATTTAAGCCATTTATATGTTGATGAAAATGGTAATGACGTGCGTGCCCTAGATGATGTGAGTCTTACCATACGGCGCGGCGAATTTGTGGCCATTATAGGTACTAACGGCAGTGGTAAAAGTACATTGGCTAAGCATTTTAATGTGTTATTGCAACCTACAGGGGGAAATGTTACTGTATGTGGTTTTGACACATTAGATGATGAACATATCTGGAATATTCGCCAACATGTGGGCATGGTATTCCAAAATCCAGATAATCAAATCGTAGCAGCTGTGGTAGAAGAGGATGTAGCATTTGGTCCAGAGAATTTGGGCGTACCTAGTGCTGAAATTCGTAAACGTGTTGATGATGCTTTGGCTGCAGTAAACATGACTGAATATGCGGAACATGGTCCACATTTACTATCTGGAGGTCAAAAGCAACGGATTGCCATTGCTGGTGTACTTGCTATGAAACCAGATTGTATCGTATTAGATGAACCTACTGCTATGTTGGATCCAAAAGGGCGTTTAGAGGTTCTTGAAACAACTCATAGACTCAATAAAGAAGAAGGTATTACCATTGTAATCATTACCCATTTTATGGAGGAAGCGGTAACCGCAGACCGTGTTGTGGTTATGAAAAATGGCGTTAAATTACAAGAGGGCACACCGCGTGAAATCTTTACTCAAGTGGATACGTTAAAAGATTTGGGCTTAGATGTACCTGTTGCAGCTGAGGTTGCATCGAAACTCATTCAAAAGGGCGTAGATATCCCTAATGATATCATTACTAATGATGAACTTGGTGATGCATTAACGACGTACTATGCGAAGGAGGCACACTGATGGCTATTGTATTAGATAATATTACCTATACCTATGGTGTGGGTACTCCTTTTGAGAAAACAGCGTTGAAGGGCATCTCGGTGACCATTGAAAATGGTGAATTTCTTGGCATTATTGGACATACTGGATCGGGTAAATCCACATTTGTGCAACATCTCAACGGTTTATTGCATCCAACGACTGGTAAAGTGACGGTCAATGGTGTGGACGTAAGTGAAAAAACTGATGAAGCAAAACACATGCGTCATAAGGTAGGCATGGTATTCCAATATCCTGAACATCAACTTTTCGAGGAAACGATTGCCGAAGACATTGCATTTGGGCCAAAAAACTTAGGCCTTGATGCAGAAGAGGTAGATCGTCGAGTGCGTGAAGCTATGGCCTTTGTAGGTCTAGATTATGATACCTATGCTGAACGTTCTCCGTTTCATTTATCTGGCGGTCAAATGCGCCGCGTTGCCATAGCTGGTGTAGTGGCGATGGAACCGGATTTTCTTGTACTCGATGAACCTTCTGCAGGCCTTGATCCATTTGGGCGTGAAGAAATCTTTGATGAAATTATTAAACTACATAAGGAAAAGGATGTAACAGTCATTCTCGTATCTCATAATATGGAAGATATTTCACGCATGGCGAATCGCTTAATTGTATTAGATAAGGGTCAGATTGTACTGGATGGTAAACCGTTAGATATCTTTAATCATCATCGCCATGTATTACAACAGGTTGGCGTAGATGTGCCACCTGTGTCCGTATTGATCGAATCATTGCGGAACCGAGGCCTTGATGTATCAAACGAAGTATTAACCGTAGATGATGCTGTACAAGCTATTCTAGAAGGAGGTCAACATGTTAAATAATATTACAATTGGCCAATTCTTTCCTGGTAACTCGTTATTACATCGCATGGACCCACGGGCAAAAATTATAGGCACTACTATTTTCGTTGTTGCCATATTCTTGGCGAACACACCATTGGCATATGGCATTGTGGCGGCTTTCACCATTGGAGCTATGTTATTATCTCGTCTGCCATTACGTTTGATGTGGAATGCGATAAAACCATTATGGATTATCATTGTATTCACAATGGGGATTCATATTTTTACAACTCCTGGTAATAGCATCATCTCCTATGGCATCATTAATATTACGGATAATGGACTGGCTATGGGCTTGCAAATGGCGGCACGATTGGTATTCTTAATCTTATTTTCGTCATTGCTAACCTATACGACATCACCTATACGGCTGACAGATGGCATTGAACATTTACTAAACCCATTTCGCCGCATCGGTGTGCCGGCTCATGAACTAGCGATGATGATGACCATTGCATTGCGTTTTATTCCTACTTTGCTTGATGAAACGGATCGTATTATGAAAGCCCAATCGGCTCGTGGTGCTGATTTTGTAACAGGTTCGATTATTCAGCGAGCTAAAAATATGGTACCTCTCTTAGTGCCATTATTTATTAGTGCATTCCGCCGTGCTGATGAATTGGCTATCGCTATGGAAGCACGTTGCTATCGCGGCGGTGTTAATCGTACGCGTATGAAAGAACTCAGCATTACATGGGTTGATTATGTAGGCTTGGGAGCCGTATTTATTGTAACGGCTATCTTATTACTCCTATGGTGGTTAGGATAATGCGGAATATACGATTAATTGTGGCCTATGATGGTACTGATTTAGCGGGTTATCAGAAACAATCTGCTGATAAGGGGATTACTGTTCAGGGGGCTTTGGAAAAGGCATTATCTATTATTTGTGCTGAACCCATCCAAATTTATGGTGCGTCGCGTACCGATGCGGGTGTACATGCGCGCTTTCAAGTCTGTGCATTTCAAACATTGGGATCCATACCGGTAGAGAATATTCCACGGGCGACAATTGCCCATTTGCCAAAGGATATCGTTGTAACGGAGGCTCTTGAGATACCATTAGACTGGAAACCTCGTCATAACATTTATGGTAAGGAGTATATTTACTCCATTTATAATCGTGAAATTGCGGACCCTATGGGGCAGCGGTATCATTGGCATATAAAGAAACCTCTAGATGTTAAAGCTATGCGTCAAGCAGGCAAAGCTCTTGAAGGAACGCATGACTTTTCTACATTGAAAGGGGCAAACACGACACCCGTAGATCCGGTAAAAACTATTTATGCCATCGGTATCAAAGAGAAGGCAGGCCGTATTGATGTTTCTGTTGTGGGCGATGGATTTTTATATCATATGGTTCGAAATATAGCTGGCTTATTGGTGGATATTGGGCTAGGCCGAAAATCAGTGGCTCAAATTCCTGAACTATTGGCCGCAAAGGACCGTAAGCGAATTGGAAAAACAGCACCGGCTCAAGGTCTAGTATTAGAGGAAATTTTCTTTACTACTGATAGGCTACATGCAGTAATAGAACGTATTAAAGAAGAATAATTATGAAATGTTACATTGTAAAACGTCTACTATACATGTTACAATTGCACTATAAGACAGGTTTATTACTTAGCTGTAATTAATATACATAGGGTAGACTCTTGTCAGCATTGTAATTATATCCTAAGGAGGGTGAATCTCTTGCAAAAACGTAAAGATTTTATCTGGAAAATGGGTGGGCAACAAGGTGAAGGTATCGAGAGTTGTGGCGAAATCATGGCTACAATCCTTGCAAAAGAAGGATATTCTCTATACAGTCAACGTTTGTTTGCATCCCGTATCAAAGGTGGTCATACTACCTTCGCATTGCGCGTTGCATTGGAACAAGTTATGTCCATTGGTGAAGGCGTAGACTTCTTGTTGGCTCTTGACCAAGAAACTGTTGATATGCACGGCGGTGAAGTGCGTGATGGTGGTTATATCATCTGCGATAGTAAAGTAAAACCAGATTTTTCTAAATTTGAAGGTTCCAAAGTTAACTGCTTATCCTTGCCAATCTCTGAAACGGCAATGAAACAAGGTTCCTTGTTGATGCGTAATATCGTAGCACTTGGTATGTCCGTAGCGCTTCTTGGTTTTGACACTAAGATGTTTAAAGATGCAATCGCTGCAAAATTTGCGAAAAAATCCCAAGAAATCGTGGATAAAAACTTGGCAGCTTTTGATGATGGTCATAGCCTTGTAATGGAAAAATTAGGTGATGTAGAAATCGATACATTACCAGCTCCTGGTAAGAAAGATCAAATGTTCTTATTAGGTAATGAAGCATGTGCTCTTGGTGCTATTGCAGCAGGTTCCCGTTTCATGGCATCCTATCCTATTACTCCAGCATCTGAAGTAATGGAATACATGATTAAAAACATGGATAAATTAGGTGCTACTATCGTTCAAACAGAAGATGAAATCGCAGCTTGTATGACAGCTATGGGCGGTGTATACGCAGGTGTTCGTGGTTTCACTTGTACTTCTGGTCCTGGTCTATCCTTGATGGCAGAATCCTTGTCTATGGCATCCATGGCAGAACTTCCTATGGTTGTTATCGACGTACAACGTTCCGGCCCATCCACAGGTATGGCTACAAAGGTAGAACAATCCGATATTGATGCGGCTTGCTACAACGCTCATGGCGATTATGCAGGTATCGTTATTTCTCCAACATCCATCGAAGAATGTTTCTATGAAATTCAAAAAGCTTTCAACTTGGCAGAAATGTATCAATGCCCAGTTATCTTCATGCCTGATTTACAACAAGGCTTGAATAAACAATCCGTTCCTTCCTTCGACTTGAACCGTGTGCCTATTAATCGCGGCAAAATGATGAAGGAAGCAGACCTTCCAGAATTGGAACAACCTCACTATTTCAAACGCTTTGAATTGACTGAAGATGGTATTTCTCCTCGTACAATTCCTGGCATGAAAAATGGTCTATTCCTTTCTACAGGTCTAGAACATAATGAAGAAGGTAAACCAGCAGAAGCGCCTACAATGCACGTAGCGCAAACTGATAAACGTTTCCGCAAATTGGAAACTGTAGCTGATAACTATGAACCATTCTTGAACAATGCAAAATACGATGAAGCTGATGTACTCGTTGTAGGTATGGCTTCTAGCCGTGGTGCTATCGAAGAAGCAGTTGCTGAATTCGATCAAGAAGGCGTTAAAGTTAACCATTTACAACTTCGTTTGATTAAACCATTCCCTGCAAAACAATTGCAACCATTCATGGATGCAGCTAAAAAAGTTGTTATTGTAGAACATAATGCAACAGGTCAATTGACTAACCTATTCAAAATCAACATGCATAAGAAATCCAAAATTTCTAGCTGCTTGAAATATGATGGTAATCCATTCACAAAATCATATGTGAAAAATGCAATTAAGGAGGTCCTATAATATGACAACAGCTAAAGATTACAGAAATGATATTCGCCCTAACTGGTGTCCTGGTTGTGGTCATTATGGGGTACAAGCTGCCATTACTGATGCAGTAGTAGCAAAAAATATTCCACCTGAAAAATTGGCAGTTATCTCTGGTATCGGTTGTTCTAGCCGTATCGGTGGTTATTTCTATGCATATGGTGCACATACAACTCATGGTCGTGCGCTTCCATACGCTCAAGGCGTTAAACTTGCTAACCAAGACTTAGAAGTTATCGCTTGTTCCGGTGATGGTGATGCGTTCGCTATCGGTATGGGTCATACTATTCATGCTTTCAAACGTAATGTAAACATGACATATATCGTTATGGATAACCATGTTTACGGTTTGACTAAAGGTCAAGCATCCCCTCGTTCCGATATCGGTTTTGTTACAAAAACAACTCCTCGTGGGGCATTCGAATCTCCATTGTCCGTTTGTGAAACTGCAATCGCTGCAGGTGCTACATTCGTAGCACAAGGTTACATGATTAACCGTGCAGAACTTGTTGATTTGATTCAACAAGCAATGGATCATGAAGGCTTCTCCTTCATTAACGTATTCAGCCCATGTGTTACATATAATAAACACAACAGCTATGACTGGTTCAAAGAACACTTAGTTGCATTGCCAGAAGGTTACGACCCAACAGATCGTGCAGCAGCACTTAAAACTTTGGGTGAAACAAATGGTTTGGTTACTGGTCTTATCTACCAAGATACTACTAAACCTTCCTTCGAAAAAGCTATGGCTGCAGCAAATGGTGGTCCACATCCTCGTCCATTAACTGAAGATGTTGTAAAACCAGATCAAGCGCTATTTGATAGCCTTTGCAATCAATTTAAATAATCTTATCTAAATTGAATTATGTATAATCTGAACCCCTCTTTACTGAATGTCCGGTAAAGAGGGGTTTTACATTATCACATTATGAATCGTATGATTACTTCAGAGTGTTATGAATGATATGGTTATTTTATAGTGTTATGAATGATATGGTTATTTTATAGTGGTATGAATCGTATTATTACTTTACGGAGGTTTTCTTAATTGATATACTAATTTATAATTTAGGATATTTATAATTAAGTAAAATTTGAACGCTTATAAATATAAGAGGCTATTATTTCAGAATATGAGGCATAATGGAAACGTATAGAAGTATCATTTACTATGCGATTCATTAAGGAGAGGGAATGAGTAACGTGTCGAATGAATATAATGAAGCATTACTAGAGCCACTTAAGTATTATCGGGAAGAGTTAAAGGACGCGTTTCAACACGTAACCGAAGAATACTTTCAACAATTAGTAGATCACTCAAAGATTGATATAGATAACAACAAAGTATTAATAGATAAGTATACTGAGGTATCAGAAAATCGCAATCAATCAAACACATCCTATAAACGATTTGGCCTTATCAAAAAGGTTGATATTGTTATTGGTATAGGTGCCATTATTTATGGTATTTATCAGTTTTCACAAGTTCATATTAATATTGTAGCGGTTATTGTTTCTATACTTATATTAGTTCTATGTGTAGGGCTTTACCTATATTGGATTAAGCCTAATAGTAAGAGTCTTGAAGAAAAACTTAATGATTTAGATGCTACATTAGCTAACATGCGTCAAGAAGGCTATGAGATGATGGCCCCTTTAAACGATCTATTTCATAGTGAAATGACTGTAGAACTTATAAAAAAGGCGATTCCTTTTATTCATATGGATTCTAACTTTAATATTGAACGATATGAACAGCTCGTTAAAGATTATGGATTCTTAGAAAAAGGTGATGTAAATCATTCCACCTTAGATATTGCTTCTGGTGATATTTTAGGAAACCCCTTTGTTTTTCTGAAGCGCATAATCCACTGGATGGATGATTATACGTATGAAGGCACCTTAAATGTTACGTATACAGAAGAGTATGTTGATTCTAATGGGAATCTAAAAACTCGTGATGTTAACGAAACATTACGGGCCGTTATAAGACAACCAGGTCCTTATTATGCCAATAAAGTATCTTTAGTGTATGGTAATCATGCAGCACCTAACCTAACATTCCATAGGAAGCCACCGGAAAAAGGATTCTTTAATTTCGGTAGCGCTAAGAGTAAGATAGCAAAAGGTATTGCTAGTCTTAGACAGAAGAGTCAGGATTCATTGGAGAATGGCGGAAGCTTCCAAGCTTTAGCCAATGAAGAGTTCGATGCACAATTTAATGCATTAGATCGCAACAATGAGGTTGAGTTCCGCGTACTATTTACGCCATTAGCACAAAACAACTATAAGGATATTTTTGAAAACTCTCCATATGGAGATGACTTTATATTTAATAAAGAGTGTAAAATTAATGAGATTAAAGCTGACAATTCTCAAAATTGGGACTTTGATACATCACCATCTCAGTATTATGATTTTTCATTCCAAAAGATTAAAGAGAAGTTCATTAATTACAACTGTAGTTACTTTGATCACATGTATTTCTCATTCCTGCCAATTTTAGCAATTCCTGTGTATCAACAGATGGCATCTAATGATTATATTTATGGTAAATCTTATGCTTTCAAATATAATGATTACATTACAGAAATGCTAGCGAATAAAATGGGACTTAATTTATTTGTTCCTCCTGATGCGGCTCAGCGGAATAATGTGAAAACAATCCTTAAGACTAGCCACCATAAAAATGAAGGTGACTCGGAAGTGATTAAGGTAGATGCCTATTCGTATAGAGCGATTGAACACATAGATGAAGTACCTGTACGAGCGGGTAATGGTAGGACCTATTATGTGCCAGTCCGCTGGGATGAGTATGTTCCTGTAACAAAACAAGAATTTATAGAGGTGACCGACATACAATCCGCAGGAGATGATTTCAACCATATTAAAGGTTTAGATCATTATCAAAAATCTGAAGATAATAGGGATAGATCCTTTGCGTATGATCACTTTATGGCAGGTAAACTATATCGACAAAATCAGTCTCTCGACGATTTATTAAATACTATTTATGAACAATGTGGAGGTACTAAAAATGGCTAATCAACTCGACGAAATGAATCCGGAAATTATGTCTGAAGGCAGAGATGTAAATGTTATTGCGAAGGTAATCCCTGTAGAAACTAGTGGTTTTGAAAAAATGTTACCTACTATTCTTATGGCTATCGGTGTTATTGGTATCGTTTTAGGCATAGTTATTGACAAGTATCTGGTATCCATTATTGGTGCAATCGTGCTAATTTATCCATGGTGGAGATTAAAACAAATTAGCTCAGAGTTTAATATGATGGAACAAAGAATCCAAAATGCTGCTTCTGAAATCGACAATTATATGGAGCAACGTGTGGTGATTCTTTCCAATGCGGCTAAATTAGTGGAAAAATCTATTGAAGTAGATAAAGATATTCTTGTAGATATTGCTAAGTATAGAAGTGGTAATTTTTCTGAAGAATCTAGAAGTGATGTGAATGCACAACTTAACAAGGCTACAAGAGCCCTCAACGTAGCTATAGAAAATTATCCAGAATTACAAAGCCAAGATACAATTCGTGATGCAATGCAACAAAATTCTTACTTACAAAAAGAAATTACTGCAGCTAGAACGTTGTATAATGATGCTGTAAATACTTGGAATAGAGAAATCTTTGAATTCCCATTTAAAAAGATTGTAGCTGCAAAAGAAGGTAGAACTACTAGAATTCCATTTATTGCAGATCAAGAAACTAAAGAAAAAGCTAAGGGCGTTTTCTTTTAAGGGATAGGCAATTGGACGTTAGTATATAAAGGGCATACTATAAAATCTGACATTAGTATATAAGGGGATACTATGAAGTCTTATGAAAAAGGGATTAGCTTGTCTATCTGGACTTTGAGTTGGCCTATGTTTATCGAAGTGTTCCTACAGCTGTTAGTAGGTAATATAGACCAAGTGATGATGAGCCATTATTCTCCTCAAGCAGTAGCAGCTGTGGCTAATGCCAATCAAATTTTAAATATATTTATTATGCTCATCATTGTTATGAGTACAGCTACGACGATTTTGATTGCCCAGTATTTAGGGGCTCGAAATCAGTCTAAGCTATCAGAGGTATGTACGGTCAGTTTGGTGTTGAACTTCTTATTTTCATCTGTTGCGGCCGTATTCTTTATCACCTGTCATGAATGGATTTTTACATGGCTAGGTATACCTCCCGAAACGATGAGTGATACGTCGATATATACGACCATTGTGGCCGCAGGATTACCGATTCAGGCTATGTATTATGCGCTGGTTGCCGTATTTAGAGGCCATTCATTAACGCGTGTTACTATGTATATCGCGTTAGTTATGAATGTTATCCATATCACAACTAACTATGTATTAATATTTGGTCATGGTCCCATACCAAGCCTTGGTGTACTAGGGGTATCAATTTCTACCTGGTTATCTAAGGTGGTAGGCCTCGTAATTATTGGCTATACCTTTAAGAAGTTGCTTACTTTAGAGGTGAGCTTCAAATTTTTAAAACCATTCCCGTGGCATACGGTTAAGTCTTTACTGAATATCAGTGTTCCCTCTGGTGGTGAAACCTTAAGTTATCAGTTATCTCAGACAACGATTATGAAAATGGTCAACATCCTAGGGCTAGCTGTTATTAATACAAAGGTGTATGTATCAGTTATTGCCATGCTTTGCTATGTATATACCATAGCATTAGCAAATGCATCTCAAGTTATTGTGGGTTACCTGATGGGGGCTAAACGACAAGCTGAGGTGACAAATCGCGTATGGCATTCTATGTTGTTAGCCATTGCCATTAGTGTAGGACTGGCTACGTTCTTTTATATTACTAGTGATATTGTTTTGTCTGTATTCACTACAGATCCAGAAATCCTATCGTTAGCACATAATGTATTGTTGGTTGAGATTTTCCTTGAATTAGGCCGTGCCGTCAATATTGTTATGGTTGGCTGTTTACAAGCGGCAGGCGATATTCGGACACCTATGCTGGTAGGCATTTTTGGCATGTGGTTATGTGCTGTACCATTATCTTATCTCTTTGGTATTTACTGGGGATGGGGGCTTGTAGGCATTTGGGTTGCCATGGCTGTCGATGAAATTTTACGCGGTTTATTATTTGTGTATCGCTGGTATAGCGGTAAATGGAAAAATAGACGTCTTATTGAGGCGTAGTTTTATATTTTCGTAATCGTCGTTAATTATTAATAGTTTGTAAATGTAGTTAGCCTTACATTGGAGAGTGTAAGGCTAATTATTTGTGAAAGTAGGTTTATATGAGTAAGACTGTAGGTATTATTGGCTTAGGTCTATTAGGTGGTTCGTTGGCGAAGGCTTTAAAGGCCTATACCGATTATGAGGTAGTAGGTTATGCGCGTCGCCAAGAGGTTTGTGATGCGGCCATTCAGGATGGGGTGGTAAAAGCTGCTTGGACTGAGGTAGAACCATTGATTGAGAATTCGGATATTGTCGTATTTTCACTACCTCCAGATACAAATGCAAGACTATTTACAGAAACGGCACACCTCTTTAGACCTGGGCAAGTAGTAACGGATGTGTCTAGCGCAAAGGAAAACTTTGTACGAGCTGTATACAGTTCTATTCCTAAAGGCACTATCTTTGTATCTGTCCATCCTATGGCCGGCTCTGAAAAGGGTGGCTACGAAGTATCTCATAAAAACCTATTTAAAGGTATGGGCTGGATTGTACTAGAGGATAAGGCCTCTGATGTATATAGTGAAGAGGTTGCTCAAGAACTAGCTGAAATGGGACGCGCTGTAGGGTCACGTATTGAATTCGTCGATATCTATGCTCACGACGCGTATTTAGCTATGGTGAGTCATATGCCACATTTATTGGCATCCATTTTAACTCAAGTTTCCGGTGGTGATGAACTAGGCGAGTTGCGCATGAAATTATCTGCAGGGGGCTTTAGAGACTGTACACGTGTTGCCGGTGGTTTGCCATCTATGTGGCGTGAAATCATCTACGGTAATAGACACAATGTAATTGAAGGCCTTTCACAGATCGAATCCGAAATTCAACGTGTAAAAGAGATACTTTCAGAAGAAGACGAAGGTCAAGCCTTAGAATCCTATCTTGAACGGGGCAGAGAAATCCGTGGTAAATTACCATATTTAACAGGACAAATCAAAAATAGCTAATGACAATTAACGATTAGCTAGAAATATATACTGGTTAGTAATCATGGATACTGACAATGATTAGTTAACATTTATTTAATACTTATGCATATTTATGTAGCTGAAGCAACATGATTTATGCAGTATAATGTGTATACTAGAGCTCTAGAAGAATATACATGTAACATATGATTTAGTTAAGGGAGATATTATGAGTTTGTTACAAGAAACTTGTGACGCTATTACTGGGCGCAGTCATGAGATTGAACAACATATAATTGATAGTTGGAATGCAGGTTCACCTGTAGAGCAATATGGACGACTTGTAAATGTGGTGGCTCAATATGGGGCGGCTACGAATCAAGAGCAGTTAACGGTACCAAAGCCTTGTATGATTATTGCCTCTGCAGATCATGGTGTGGCCGATATGGGTGTTAGTGCATATCCAAAGGAAACAACTGTAGGGATGACACAAAATTACCTAATTCCTAAAGGGGCTGGCGCCAATTCCTTAGCTAACTACTGCGGTGCTCAAATGGAAGTCATCGACATGGGCATTGATGCGGATATGAGCTGGGTGCCAGGATTACGTACTCATAAACTTGGTATGGGCACAAAGAATTTTGTGGAAGAACCGGCCATGACACGTGAGCAAGCTGTTGAAGGTATTGAAACAGGTATTCGTCTTGTAAAAGAAAAAATCGACGAAGGCTTTAATGTCTTCTTAGTAGGGGAAATGGGTATTTCCAATACTACAGCGAGTGCTCTTATGACTGCTAAATTTGCAGGACTCACTGCAGAGGAAGCGACAGGTCGGGGCACTAATATTTCCGACGAACGTTTGAAGTTAAAGCAACGCATTGTACATGATGTATTAGAAAAATATAAGGATATACCGAAAGACGATGCCATCGGAATTTTATCCTCTGTGGGCGGATTTGAATTCTCCTGTATCGTAGGTATTATTCTAGGTGCCGCAGCTAATAAAGCATTAGTTATTATTGATGGCTTCAATACATCTGCTTGTGCGTTAGTTGCTAAGACATTGGCGCCACAGGCGATGGACTATGTGATGGCATCTCATTTATCTGCTGAAAAAGCGGCTAAATCGTCCTTAGAAAATCTAGGCCTTGAAGCCTATGTTGACTTAGGACTTTGCCTCGGTGAGGCATCTGGTGGCTCCATTCAAATGGGCATGCTAGACCTTGCCGTTCATATGTATTTGGCTGTTACAGGAGGTAAGGCATGAGAACATTTACAATCGAACCATTACATGCGCCATCCATGGAAGCATGCCGATTACGTATCGATAATTTAACAAAACCTATTTATAGCCTTGCAACATTAGAGTTAATAGCTGAGCGTTTTGCAGGCATTCTGGCTGAACCTCAACCAAATCATTTGCGATATGGTGTACTTGTGGTGGCGGCGGATCACTTGGTAGATGGTCCTCAAAATAGTCAGCATGGTAGTGAAAGCTACGCAGCTGTTAAGCGTTTCAATGATGGTAGAACGGCTACGCAAGGTGCGGCATCTAAGTTACAAGCACCTGTGCATGTAGTAAATATCGGCCTTGAACAAGATATAACAGAGTTGACGAATATTGACCAAAAGGTTATTCGTAAGGGTTCCCATTTCTTTGGTGTAGAACCTGTTATTTCTCGTGATGAATTAGAAGAAGCTATTGAACTAGGCTTTTCCTATGCTGATAAACTGCACAACGATGGCTTACAAGTCGTAGCTATCGGCAATATAGGGGAAAGGGCGTTCCTTGATTCCCTTGTAACGACCGCTACTATTACAGGCTGTGCCTATGATGATATTCTCGTTCATACCGAATGTGGCCCAACAGTAGAGCAAAGGGCTGCTCATATTCATTCCTTTGTAGATCGTTTCAATATTGCCGTTAATGATTGGTCTGCTTTGAGTGAAAGTGAGCGCCGTGATGCGGTATTGCATTTGCTTCATGTAGCAGGTGGCTTAGATATTGTATTCTTAACTGGATTTATTTTAGGTGCTGCTAGTCATCGTATGGCGGTAGTATTTGATAATGCTGTAACAGGTGCAGCAGTATTGGCCGCCGTTACTATTGAGCCATTAGTTAAGGACTATGTATTCCCATCGGCTGCCTATGAGGAACCAATCCATAAGGAGCAATGTCGATTCCTAGGTGTAAAACCATGCTTACACTATAATTTACAAATTGATGAAGCATTGGGCTCCACAATGGGACTATCCATTATCGATGCTTCCATGCATATGTTAAATGATATGAAAACCTTCGTGGAAGCTGAGGTTAAAGCAGCTGAAGATGGAGCCGGTAAAGGTAGACAAAAGAATAAAGAGTAATCTATATAAAAGAGGGAGTACTAAATCCCTCTTTTTATATGTTTTATGCTCAATTATGCAAAATTAACTGAGAATTTCATGGAAAAACCATTGACACTATATGTGTAAATTGATATTATTATAGGGCAGTCAGGACAGACTTAAATTCTTCTTGACGACAGATTGATGATTATGTTATATTAATTATCGGTTCTGTATGCGGGAATAGCTCAGCGGTAGAGCACCGCCTTGCCAA
>OGKH01000815.1_pt1 | contig 14056 bp, 16 predicted proteins | sample 1572421 | NCBI WGS metagenome assembly OGKH01 (sample SAMEA2582084, study PRJEB24529) | metagenome | biome: Human gut stool | place: China | collected 2011
GGATGTCTTCTGATATGTCTGCGTATTTTTATCCGGATATCGATAGTCAGCTATAGCAGTCATTCCCACCAGCGCAGTCAACATAACTACTGCCACTGCGGCAGCTGCAGATTTCAGGATTCTGTGAGTCCTGTTCCCGTCATACTCAAGACTTTCAAGTTTTTCCTTTGCCGCCCTGGTGCTTCCTGTCTTTTCAGCCCTGGCTGCTTCATTGAAATCCCCTGTTTCTCTCAGTCGGGTGATCAGCCGATTATACCCCGCCCGGATCTTCTCCTCGGATTCTTCCGGAAATTCATCCCATGAGATTTTGCCTGCTACGTTCAGCAATGCGGATTCAAGTATTTTGGTTTCCGCATTATACTGCTCTTGAAGTATTTTGTCTATCTGCTGATTTTTTGTCTGTATATCTGTTTTGTTCTTCATAATATTTAACTTTCCTTGACAATTTCTCCCCCTGGGTTCATATTAAATAGTAACGTATAGCAATTCCATAAAATAATGAATCCGGACATTTTCGCAGGATTTCACATATTCCCGGATTCCCTGCAGTCTTTTATAGAATTGTTGTAACTATTCAGAATAAAACAGGAGGAATCTCTATGAAACATATTGTGCTCACCGGCGGCGGCACAGCCGGACATGTGACTCCGAATATTGCTCTGATCCCACGCCTTAAGGAGCTTGGATACGAAATTTCCTATATCGGATCCTACGATGGAATCGAAAAAAAGCTTATTGAAGAAATGAATATTCCTTATTACGGAATCTCATCCGGAAAGCTGAGACGTTATTTTGATCTGAAAAACTTCACAGATCCATTTCGTGTACTGAAAGGATTCGGTGAGGCCAAAAAATTATTGAAACAATTAAAACCAGATGTGGTTTTCTCCAAGGGTGGCTTCGTGACTGTCCCGGTTGTAATCGCTGCCGGTCGACGTAAAATTCCTACCATCATTCATGAATCAGATATGACTCCCGGACTTGCAAATAAGATCTGCATTCCATCTGCCACAAAAGTATGCTGTAACTTCCCTGAGACTGTAAAAAGTCTTCCTGCTGACAAAGCAGTACTTACAGGTACTCCTATCCGTCAGGAATTATTAAACGGAAGTAAAGAGGCAGCCCGCGAATTCTGTGGTTTCACAGATGACAAACCGGTTCTTATGGTGATCGGCGGAAGTCTTGGTGCTGCATCTGTCAATGAAAATATCCGCAAAATCCTTCCGGAACTTTTAAAAGAGTTTCAGGTTATCCACCTGTGTGGTAAGGGAAAAATGGATGAAAGTCTCAAAGACACAAAAGGATATGTACAGTATGAATATATTAAACAGGAGCTTGCCGATCTGTTTGCTCTGTCTGATATCGTTATCTCCCGCGCAGGTGCCAATGCAATCTGTGAACTGAATGCTTTAAAAAAACCCAATCTTCTGATCCCGCTTTCTGCAAATGCCAGCCGCGGTGACCAGATCCTCAATGCACGTTCATTTGAACGTCAGGGATTCAGCATGGTACTTGAGGAAGAAGAGATTACAGAAAGCACACTTTTAAACGCAATCCGCGAACTGTACCAGAACAGAGAGTCCTATGTTCATGCCATGTCAGAAAGCAGTCATATGAATTCTATTGAAAAAATCACCGGGCTGATCGAAGACTGCGTAAATAAACAGTAATCACCGGGTTATTTTCTTATATTCCCTGGCAAGCCAACGTCTCGTCCTCATGACTCTGTTATTCACATTATTTTCTGTGATATGATAATGTCTGGCAACGAGACGCGTTGGTATGTCATATAACGTTACACTGACATAGATTTCATAATTTGTCCTGTTCTTTTCTCTCAGTTTTTCAAATATCGACTGCAGGTATCCTGCTGCCTCCAGATTCAGAACAATCTCATCTACACGATTACCTTTTCTTACCCGCATATCTGTCATTTCCAGAATCGCATCTGAGTTCGCATATTCATATTTCCTGAAGGCCTTTTTGCGATGATCGGATGCTTTATGGTAGCTGATTCTGACAATCAGATTCTCCAGTTTCTTTTCATCTGAAAAATCCACACTCCGGCCCATATGAAACAAAGTCTCAAATACATCCTGACAGACATCTTCTGCTTCGTCTTCATCGCCAAGGATAAATTTTCCAATATTGAACGCCCGCGAACGGTATTTCCTGTAGATACTTACAAAATCTATATTCTCCATCTTTTGTAATGTGCTGTATCAGAATATCAAGACAGCTGCTCCTTTACTTTTAACAGGATTTCTTCTTTATCTGCATCACTGAGTTCACCCGGGTGCCATGTGATTCCCACCTGATCTCCTTTATATCTCGGAATCAGATGCATATGAAAATGAAATACTGTCTGCCCTGCACACTCGCCATTATTCTGTACAATATTAAATCCATCACATTTCAGTGCTTCTGTCATTGCTGTTGCCATTTTCTTTGCAAGAATCATTACCTTTGCAGCCATTTCATCTGGTAATTCATAGATATTGGCAGCATGAAATTTAGGCAGAATCAGGGCATGTCCCTTACTTGCCGGGCCCAGATCAAGGATCACACGAAAATTCTCATCTTCATAAAGTGTTGCAGCGGGAATCTCTCCATTAGCTATTTTACAAAAAATACAATTATCCATTTTTAATCCTTCTTTCTTAATAATTGAGCCTCTGTAATCTGACAGAAGCTGAGTTAATGTGTTATTACTATTCACCGAGAATATCAGTGAATAATATCTGAATGTCGTTTTTTCGCGAATTTTTCAGGACGAAATCAGTTGCAGTCAAAAATCCGCAATGATACACTTTTCCTGAGGTGATAATATGCAGATTGAAATAACAAAACAATCAGAAAAAGATTTTCGTTTTCTTTTATCCAGACTTTCACATGAAATCCGTAATCCGGTCACGCTGATCAACAGTGAACTTCAGTTGATGGCTTCCTCTCACCCGGAACTGTGCAGTTACAGACAATGGGACAGTCTTATGGATAACCTTGAATATGTAAAAGAACTGCTGAAAGAACTCTCTGACTTCAGCCATGCGCAGACAGTTACTCTTGTTCCCGTAAATCCCGCGGAATTTCTGACCACTGTTTTATCCTGTCAGAAAAACACTCTGGACTATCTGGGAATCCGGCTGGAAATACATGTGGAACATACTTCTTCACCTGTTTTTCTTGACCGGATAAAAATGCGTCAGGTCATATTTAACCTGATCAAAAATTCCTGTGAAGCCATCGATCAGCCAGGCGGAAAGATTATTGTAAATCTCACCCCTGCAGATTCCGGCATCTGCATCTGTATTAAAGATAACGGATGTGGTATGACGCATAAGCAGACTGAGAATATCTTTCATCCCTTCATTACATATAAACCGGAAGGAACCGGTCTCGGGCTTGCAGTAACAGCAGAAATCATCTCTGCACACCATGGTCAGATCAGGGTTTCCAGCACTCCCGGTCAGGGTTCTGCCTTTTATATTTATCTGCCGGCATCCCCTGAATAAAGGTCGGTTATCCTGCACGCTGCGAAGGGTGATAAAGCAGAACTGCAAGCAGGAATCCACAGATAAGACCGCCTACATGTGCCGCACTGTCCAGTTCCAGGAACAGACACAGCAGATTTCCACCCATTCCTCCCAGAAGATAGATCAGCAGATATTTCAGTTTTCCAACTGTACGCTCCAGTCTGCCTCCAAGCACAAACAGTACCAGCATGTTATTTCCAAGATGCTGCGGTCCAAAATGAAGGAACATACTTGTAAAGATCCTATAGTATTCTCCCTGCATAATGGCGGGAGTATATGCCGCTCCGCACTGAAGCATATGCATGGTATCCTCTGATCCTCCGGTAAATTCCACTGCAGTAAAAACGAGAATATTCGCCAGAATGAGAAACACTGTAACCGGTGCCTTTTTCAGTTCTTCCAAGTTTTACCTCTTTTCTGTTTCTTTATCTCAAAAACAATGTACCATTACTAATTGTAGCAGACCTCCTGTATTTTGTAAAAACATTTATTCCAGAAATATATATCTTGCCTGTGCAAAATCCACTTCATCTTCCGGTTCAAGCTGATATTCCTCATCCGGACGAAGTAATCTTCCATTTACAGACGTTCCGTTTCTGGAATTCATATCACTAAGGAAATAGTTTTCTTCTTTTTTTCGTATTTTTGCATGGATACGGCTTACGGTAGGCAGGCTGATCACCGCATCACAGGCAGTTTCCAGCTTTCCGATCACAGTCAGATCTTCATTGAGATAAATGGTCGCCAGTTCTCCCGGTTCTTTGCTCACCAGACTTGCAGGTCCGCTTAATGTTCCGGCAGATAGTACTACTGTTTCACCATAGTCCATATGTATCCGGGATGATTCGGAAGTTTTTTGTCCACAGTCTGACATTTTCTGCCCATTCACCGGCTGACTCTGATTTGTTTGCTGATTTCTCTCCACTGTCTGGGACAGGTTTTCATATAATCTATCCTCCCATTTCTGCTCTGACACTTTTCCTTCTGCTTCTTTCCATCCCGATCTTTTCCCTGATGTTTTCTTTTCTGTTTTATTCCATGATGGCATATTTCTTATTTTTTCTATGTGTCTCACTGTTTCTCCTGATGCATACGCCTGTTCCGGGAGATGCAAAACTTTTTTTGTCTTTATAATACGCAGGCCCAGCATGATACCCGCTATAGCTATAACAATTACACCAAGTATGGTTTCCATTTCCACATGTGGCAGATATCCCTTCAGGATAGCAGCTGCCAGTCCACAGATCAGAACAGCAGCCAGCACAATAACACCGACCGGGTTCAGTCGGCCGGGTTCTTTTGAATCTTCTCCTTCTCTTACAAATTCATTCCGGTTTTCATTATCTTCCGGGAAAGTCTCTTCTTCTGCAAACTCCATCTCCTGCTCTGTCTTTTTTGCATTTATTTTTTCTTTCTTCTCCCCATTTACATCTGAACTCTGAGTTTTATATAATTCTTCTTTAATATGCTCCAGATGAAAACTGTCTTCCATTGCTCTTTTATATACTCCATATCCAAGGATTACCGCATCCTGATCCTGATGGTCTATTTTCGGCAGAATATATTCTGTCAGAAGCTGAAACTGTTCTTTAATATCCTTCTCATATCCGGGCATCATGCAGAAATAAATTTGTCTTTTTTCAATATCTGTATAAATATATTCCGGCGACATTATAAACTGTCCGGGATTGATCAGATATTCCGCCGCATCTTCCATAGCCTTTACAAAACCACCGAAAATAAGCCTGAGATCTTCAACTCCCATCTTCTTTTCTTCATACAGCACATTCACCGCCTGTTTCGAAGTAATATCAAAATAGATAAGAAATCTGCCATCCATCCCCTGTATCCTGCACTTCAGAAGAGAGGGAATCACATTTCCCGCAAGCATCCTTACCTGATAGGAATCTGTATTGATCTCATTCTCACCATAGACAATGAGATAATTATGATTCATATCCCTCTTATATTCTGTCCGCATACTGTTCTATTCCCCCATTTCTCTCAGTACCGCCTGCGCCGCCCGCAGTCTGCGGATATGTTTCACCGGATTTATCACTGCGGATTTCCCTTCTGTCCTCAAATGCCAGCTCAGATTGCCATACGAAGAGATCGTGTCCAGGTCATAGGTTACATGCACTTCTTTTCCCACATTTGTCTGGGTACCTAAATTCTCCGCCCCGAAAAAGCCAATACTCCCCAGCTCCTCACTGCGCATCCTTGCAATATCATATATTTCTCCGTTTTTCTTAATCCCTTCCATGCTCCCGCTTACTGCCGATTCATAAGCTGCCGCTGTCAGCCATGCCCTGTTATGTACAAAAAAGCTCAGATAGATAAGTCCCATCAACACCAGCAGGATCAACGGCATGACACAGGCAGTCTCGATTGTAAAACTTCCCTTACGAATTATACTGTATTCATTTGTTATACAAAAATTATCTTTCATATCAAAAATCCTCCCAGATATCCTGCCAGCAGAAATGGCACAAACGGTATTTCCGTACTTCCCTTTCTGCAAAATCCCATCATCATGATGCCGGACCATACTGCACTGCAGATCATTCCTATAAAAAGTGTTGAAAAAAATTCTTCCGGGTACAGCACTGTCCCCAGTGCCATAACCAGCCATCGCCCATTCCCACAGCACCTTCTGTAAGGATGCTGATCAGCACAAAGAGAAAACCTGTCCCCACGCACATAAGAACCTCCGGAACATTTCTTCTGCTATATATTGCCCACACAGTTCCGCAGACTGCAAATATTATGATCAGCAGAAGAGAAACCTGCTTTTTTCTGATATCTATCCATGAATTTATTCCCAGAAATCCAAGTACACATATTTCTTTTACGCCATTCATCTCCATATACATCTCTCCGGCAAAATTCAGCCACACCTGCTACATGCTCCCATTTCCGAAACAGAGGAAGCTTTTACCAGTCTTACCGAACGTTTCAGCCCACTGCAAGACTCCAGATTATGGTATCTGTTTCCCTGTTCCGTAACATATATCACTCCTGCCGGATTCTGATTCCTGCTGCAGATTTCACAGGCTGAATAATGCTCCCCGTACTTATTAGATGCAGATTTTGCGGAACTTCCGGGAATTTGTTTTAATGAAACATTCAGATAGCTGCAGCCCGGATTTTTATGGTACACACTGCCCGAGTCAGTTACATAAACCATCGGTTCTGTTTCTCCCTGCTCTCCTCCATTGTCAGGAAATTCGGTTCCTGTCCATGCATGGACTTTTACATGGTTATAAACTACAACATCCGGAAGAGGTATCAGTCCACCAAAGGGTTTATACGTGTAGATATCCGGCAGCGTAATATCATCAACACTGTCCCCACCCGGAAGATACGCATACATTCCCGCCTGTTTTGCCTTCGTACACAATGCAGTCAGATGTTCCGTCTGCAGTTTATATATATCCATAAACGAAATCAGCGTAACCATTCCCAGGAAGAACAGCGGCAGTACAAGTGCTGTTTCTACTGCCAGACTTCCCTTCTTAATCTTTCCCCGAAAAGAGGTGCAGAAAGATACTTTTACAGAAGAAACTTCTCCAATATGTTCTTTTGCATTTGTCCGAAAATATTTCCGACTCTTTTGGGGGAATAAAAGATCGTAAATATTGCTTAGAGAGACTTTTCTCCTTTCATAAATTTTTTTATCTTTTTTTCCGATTTCTTCAATGCTTTGTTTTTCTTTCTGTAAAAGCATCTTTTCACACCTCTTTTCAGCAATTCATTCATAACAATACTGACGTATCACCTGAAATTCCTTTTTCCTGTTTGCTTTTACCTCCGCAAATGCCTCCAGAGCTACAACACAGGAATCCATATAAAAATTTGCCCTGCCTTTCTTTCTTATCGCATCTTCGATCATATCCATAGCTCTCATCACTTTCTTTTCCTTTGAAACAGGCAATATCAGAACCTGAAGGTAATCCTCATAGGACAATCCATGTTCATTGTTTTTCCGCATGGAATCCAGTCCTTCCATCAGACTTGAAAGATTAGACAGCGAAATCTGCCAGTCTGCGGAAGTTTTTACAAGGGGAATCTTCCCTCCTGCAAAAAGTTCTCTCACATCCAGTACGCTCTCCGCAAATGCCCAGCATAAAAGCAATGCAGACTCTATCACTACCGCTGCCGGAGGAACCAGAAATCCCGACGCAATGGCTGCAGCGAGTGCCTGTGCCTCTGTTCTTTTTACATTATCTGCCATCAAACATGCAAAGTTTACGCCTTCTCTGATGAACAAGAGCTTTGATGCCACAGATTTAAGGTTATCTATATCATTGTCTCTTCCTCCAAAAACATATTCCATCTGATATGCAAGACTTTCTTTTGACGGATCTGTGTAATTTCCCAGATGATTCATCAGATACTGCTGAAACAAAACCCCGGAAGTATAACTGCTATCTGCTGTCACTCCGTCCGGCATCTCCATTCCCTGTTGCAGCTGTCTTCCCGAAACCATTGTGTCTTTGCTGACTGTCCGGGTGGAAATTTCCCGTCCGGGTGGCAAAACCAGCTCCAGTATTCCCATTTTCATAATTCTTTTTATAATACTGATGGGATTGTCAGCCTGTGGCTGCGTCGGTGCTGGCTGGGTTGATATTTGTCCTTCCTGTTGCTGCCTGTTTTCAGCTTCCTGTGCTGCCTGCCGGCTTTTCTGAGAAGCCTGATTCATTTCTGAATCATATCTGTCGATGGAGCCTCCTGTCTCCGCCTGTTTCGCTTTCAGATCCGCCTCTTCTGTTTTTCTCTCTCGATCAGACATTTTGTTGAGAAGGAGCTGTACCCCCTGACTTCCAAGAGTTTCCTGCATATACTGCACAATCTGCTGATAAAAAACCTCTCCGCACTCATCTGTCAGAAGCCGGTAACCGGTAAGTCCGCTCTGATGCAGTTCAAGTTTCTGACTGTTCTGCTTTAACACCGGTTTCATATAGGATTCCAGATTATCGCAGATCTTTGCGAGATTAAGCTGCCCGCCTCCCATGGAACCATCCAGCGCAAACAGATCATATTCCTCAAGAAGTTTCCTGTCATACTGTCCAAATACAGAATAAAGTCCGATATCCATACTGTTGAGTATTTGGGTTCTGGCCGATGCCATACATACAGATTCTATACTTGTACATACAAGAGACAAAAGCAGACTGAGTATTAATGCAAGAAATAATGTAATGCTTCCTCTTTCCTTTCCGCAATATTTCATACAGGAAGTACACCTCCTTCTCTTTTCATCTTAAATAGAATTACTCTGTTTGGCGATCTTTGAAAGAATGCTCTGCACCAGTTCGGTCAGCTGCTCTTTGAAAATAATGACAAGCCCGATCAGGACTACAAGAATCAGAATGATCTCCACAACACCTACAGCGTCTTCTTCCTCTGCGAATCTTCGTATCAGTCCGTTTTTCTTTTTTATCTGTCTTATCAATTGTCCCATTTTTTCCCTCCATATCCAAAAGCACCCTTTACGCTGCACAGAATTTACTGCAGCACCTTATCATGTTTCTCCGTAGAAAGACATAAAAGCAGGAATCATGACAATTGCCATAACGACAATAAGCATCATGATCATCGGCACCAAAAGTTTTGTGGCTGCAGCCTCTCCAAGAACACGTGCTTTTCTCTTTCGTTCTTCCCATGCTTCGGTTGATTCTCTTTCAAGCATATCAGCCATCTGTCTGCTGCCCTTCTGGAGATTCTGGATAAGAAGCGTGGCAAATGTTTTATACTTTGCCTGACCACATCTTTCTCCAAATCTTCTGTATGCTTCACTTTCAGAAACTCCGCTTTCCATCTCATAGCAGACAATCCGTATCTCTTCATACGCAGGTCTTGGATTCCGCTTTCTCTTTCTTCCATAATCCAGAGAAATTTTCTGGAATGCCTTTCTTACAGTCATCCCGGCCTGAACCAGAAGTGTAAATTTCATGATCAGTCCCGGATAATCCATAAGAAGTTCTTCATACCGTTTCTGAAGCTGAACCTGTTCTTCTCTCCCTTTCATCACAAGAATTGCCATTGCCGCAATAAGAAACAGTCCTGTCAGAAGCATTCCGGAAGTGTCTGCCGGACTTTCCCATTTTACCTTTTTTCCATTCAGCTTATCCGGAAGATAATAATAATCCGGATCACTGCGCTGCTCGTTATACCGGGATACTGCCTCTGCAATACTTTTTTGTGCCTGTTCTTTTCTGGTCAGCTTCTTATTCTGTTTCGGTTCTTCCTCCTGCCCTTCCAGTTCCTTCTCCGGTACCTGAATGTACATGGAGACCGGTTCTTCTCCGTCAACGGATACCATAAATTCCTTCTCATATGATCCTGTATCCTCCTTTTCCAGACGGTATCCCTGAGGATACACCTGTCCACCGTTTTGCAAAGTAAGGATCATGCCCAGCAGATTTCCGGCTATCGCTACTACCGCAAAAAGTCTGATACCATCCTTCCCTCCGATTCCGGAAGATGGAATCCATCCTTTTTTCCAGCCGGTCAGTGCACACAGGATCATAACAAAAATGACAACATGTACCCACATTTGTACTGTCACACCTCAATATCTACAATCCTTCTGCCAAGCCAGTATGCCGCAGCATAAATGACAAGACAGATACTCATTGCTGCAATTCCAAAGGGATTTCCATAAAGAACACTTAAGAAGCCCGGTGAAGTCATCTGCAAGTACAGGATAATTCCCACAGGCATAAGACTCATGATCATCTGTTCTGACTTCTTTGCTGCCAGTGTAGCCTCTATCTCTTTTTTAACGTCAATCTTATCTCCAAGCATACGAGATACCTTCTGAATTACCCGGTTCATATCACCACCTGTACGCTTGGCTGTATAAAATACAGAGGCAAAATTTTCGATATCTTCTATCTGACTTCTTTCTCCAAAATCCAGAAACAGCTCTTCCAGCGGAACACTGATATGCTGCTGGCTTTCAATATAGCGAAATTCCTCCACAATATCCGTTCCCTTTCCGTAGAGTCTCTCCAAATCTCTGACACAGGTTTTTACCGCGCTTTCCACCGAATATCCGGCCTGAACCGCAACACTCAGCGAAGTAAGTGCATCCTTAAACTGATAATTCAGATTCTTTCGTCTTTCCCTGATCATACGATTTTTCTGCCATTTCAGATAAAACACAGGAACGGGAAGCATAAGAAGCAACACCCATTTACTTTTGTAAAAAAGATAATCTGCCATTATGCACAACGCCAGTGCCTGTCCCATATATTTCAGAAGTTCTTTCATAGAAAAACGATAATGATCATAATTACGTTTCTGATAAAGCTGTTCTTTTTCTTTCCCTTTCATAGTTCAATCCCCGCTCTTTCCAGTTTTTCCACATGAAGGAGGGATGCTGTCTTTACAAGACCTTTCCCTTCCTCCCATTGATACAGCGGCCGGATACGGATTTCTCCATTTTCAAAGCCGCACACCTCAGTTACTTCCAGCAATTTCCTTGATTTATCCCTCATTCTTCCCAGATGTACCAGAATATCCACTCCGGAAGCAATCTGTCTTCTGATTGCTTCCAATGGAAGATCAACGCCCATCAGAACCATTGTTTCCAGTCTGGATAACATATCCCTGGCAGAATTGGCATGGGCAGTAGACAGCGACCCTTCATGCCCTGTATTCAATGCCTGAAGCATATCCATTGCCTCTCCGCCGCGGACTTCTCCCACTATGATTCTGTCCGGACGCATTCGTAATGCAGATTTGATCAGATCTCTGATCGTAACGGAAACTGCTCCTTCCATGTTTGCCATCTTTGCTTCCAGCCGGACCAGATTGTCAATTCCCCTGATGCGAAGTTCTGCATTATCTTCTATTGTAATCAGTCTTTCGTCCCTGGGGATATATTCCGACATTGCTGCAAGAAATGTAGTCTTTCCGCTTCCGGTTCCGCCTCCTATGACCATGGAATATCTGGCCTTCACAAGCTTCTCCAGAAATTCTGCACATTCCTGTGTGATACTTCCCAGTGCGATCAGCTTTTCCATTGTAATGGGGTGTTCAGGAAAACGCCTTATAGTGAGAATCGGACCATTTAATGCAACCGGATAAATTACAGCATTTACCCTGGAACCATTTTCCAGCCTTGCATCCACGATCGGCATGGATTCATTGATCACACGATTACATTTGCCAACAATCTGCTGGATCACATCCTCCAGTTTCTCAGCAGAAGTAAAACTTTTATGCCATTTCATAAGCTTGCCGGCCCGTTCTACAAAAATGGTATCCGGTCCGTTTACCATGATCTCAGTCACTGTCTCATCATCCACCAGTTCCTGAAGCACATCCAGTTTGCGGACAGAATAAAACAGTTCCTGACGAAGCTGTACCTTTTCTTTCAGCGCAAGACGGACATCTTTTATCTGGTTCAGAATCAGCTCATCAATTACATCAAGGATTTCTTTATCCGATAATTCTCTGGACAGATCCAGTTCTTCCATCAGCATCTGCCGCAGCTTTCTAAATACATCTTTGTTCATCCTTTTTCCCTTTACAGCATCTTTCCGGAACTTTTTTAATTTTCTTTTTTCTGTCTTTCTTTCCTCAGAAGGTTCCGCACATAATCTCCCAGTTCACTCCACATCAGCTGTTCAACATACGCAGGTGACAGGCAGGTTGCCATATGAAACGGTGGATTTATCTTTTCCGTCTTTTCCAGAATCTGAGGATAATCCCAGATTCGGACCAGATTCTCAAACTGCGCAATCTTACACTGTGAAACAGCATCAGACAATACAGGCATATAAATCTTCTTACACATATCCAGCAGCTGGAAATTTTCATCAATCCCACATCCAATATCCAGCACAATCACTTCATAAGAACTGTCAAGTATAAGCATCTGAAAAAGCCGTTCCCAGTCCTGCCAGGCTGTTGTACGGATATCTGCCGGCATCTGCACAGGTGGAACATAATCCAGATTATTGATCGTCTGTATCATACTGTTCATCTTATAGAGAAGATTCTGATTATCTTGTCTCACATAATAAAGAAGATCACTCAGATTGTGGGCAAAACCTTTTCCCATCAATTCTTCAAATCCGGAATATTCTTCCATATTCAGATAAAGAACGGCTCGTTCTTTGGCAAGTATCTGTCCAAGTGTCAATGCAAAAGAGGTTTTCAGACAACGTCCCAGAGGTGAAAATATTCCAATAATTTCTGTTGTCTTTTTTAATACAGCAATCTGATCTGCCACTGTCTTTTTTTCGGCGCCATAACATGCCATCACTTCCCGGAGAACATCAGAAGAAGACTGATATTTATACACACTTGGATACTGGTCAAGTTCCGGAGGGTGTACCCCTTCCGACAAAATGATGATCTTCCCGATATCCAGATCCCGGACTTCCCGGCACATAGCCCGCCCAGAGATCAACAGCAACTCTATATGTGTTTGTTTCCCATAAGCGATCAGGTTCTCTACAGATGTAAATGCCTGTATCTCAAAGGGAATATTCTTCTTCCGGTTCATATAGTCCATAAAGTTCAGCGCATAATCCACTTCCAGATCGCATACTGCAAAAATATTTCTTTTCAATAGATACCTCCTGCATATAACAACACACTTATAAAAACAGGAATCGTAAAATGGAAGTTTTCAGGAGCAGCAATATTTTTTCTCCGATAGGAACTAATCTTTCCCGTACTGACTGTACATTTCACATATTCAATAAAATAAAGGATACGTTCACAGAAATTGTGGTTAAAGATCAGAAGTGCGGCCGAAATGCCTGCACCTGTCAGAAAAGAAATAAAGATGCATTTTATGATAGATTCACAGCCCATTATCCCTCCCAGTGCGCAGAATAGTTTAATATCTCCGGCACCTATCATCCCAAAAGCAAAGAGGATCATAAGAAATAACGGCATTACGCTTCCCATTATAAAAAATCCAATTCCCGTAATATTCTTTTGCCATATACAGACAAACAGTCCCACAGACATGGAAAAAATAATCCATCCGTTATCAACTTTTGCTGTGCGGATATCCATGATCATGGCAGTCCCGGCAACCGCTACAGGAAAAAGGTGAAAAAATGCATATTGCATCACCTCCAGTCTTATATTTTTCGCAACTGTTTCGATACTGTTCATACAATAGAAAACAGTCAGTCTCTTCTTTGGTATTTTAAAAAAATAAAAGTGGAATTAACCGCCGAACTGACGGGATTGAATCACCAGAAGAACTCTGGTGAGTATTATTATAGGACCGGACAATCCATTTGTCCAGTCCTATTTTTTGTCGAAATTATAAAATAATTATAAACTGTAACTATGCAAAAAGCAAAATCTGTATATTGCATAAAAACAAAAGATTGTGGTAATATTCTCCAAAATAAAGGAACATGTAATTGTGCTACACTTACAGTAAATAACAGCTACAAATATGCAGATTTTACAGGTATGTAATCTTTACAGCAGGAGGTATAACTATGTGCACAGCAGCAACTTATAAAACAAAAGATTTTTAT
>OGKH01000817.1_pt1 | contig 14035 bp, 16 predicted proteins | sample 1572421 | NCBI WGS metagenome assembly OGKH01 (sample SAMEA2582084, study PRJEB24529) | metagenome | biome: Human gut stool | place: China | collected 2011
TTTTTCTCTGCTCATCATGTGTTTACGTCGCTGCATCATAGGATATTATTTTTTTGTAGCAAAAGTAAGGAGGGAAAATGAACTGTAGAAGATGTACTTACTTAGGCGCTTACAGTAAACCCATTTATCTCGCCATCGCTTCCCCCAAGGGTGGTGTCGGCAAAACTTCGCTTACGGTACTTGCCGCAAGCATTCTGCATTACCACAGAGGGTACGATGTCGCCGTCGTGGATTGCAACCATCCCGTTTATACCATCGCCCGTCTGCGGCAACAAGAGTCGGAAGAACTGAATCCTCAAAAGCTGATGCACCAGAAACATCGGACACCCTGCACCCCTTATCCGATTATCTGCGCTCCGGTGCGGGAAGCCCTGAACCGTGTGGAGCGACACTGTGCGGACAATCCTCCTCGCTGCATTCTCTTCGACCTTCCTGCATTGATGCGTACCGAAGGAACGGTGGAACTGCTTTCGGCAATGGATGCCGTCGTCTTTCCCGTTACGGGCAGTCCGATGGATATGGAAGCCGTCCGCCATTTCATAGACATCTTGGGAGAGCAGATACTGACTATGGGCAAGGGCAATATCAGAGAACTTTACCTGCTCCGCAATATGATAGAGGCTTGGGAACGTGAGGATGCCGATGAACGCTGTCGCACCCTTGCCGATGAAACGGGAGTCCTCTTGATGCAGAGCTCATTGAGTCACTCCCGTTTGTATCGTCCGCTGCTTTCCGAACGCAGAAAGGGGGTATGCACCCTCTTCCCACCCCACGGAGGGAAGTTGAGCAGGCTCTGTATCAAGTTAGGTAATGAGCTTTACGAAATCCTGCAACGCCTATGTTCCGAATAGTCCTTGTCCTTCTCTTGCTCTATCTTGTGTGGCTGCTGCTTTTTCTTTTGTATGAGCGGAAAAGAAGAAAGAAGGGAGCACCCCAAAAAGAGCCTTGTCAAACGGTCCGTGAAGCCGAAATCATCGGAAAGAGTCGCTTTAAGATAAGCCACTCGACGCCACAAGTACGCAGTTATCCAAAAGGCGAGGCGGAAGCAAAAAAGGCTTCTACATTTGCCCTCGAAAACGGACAAGAACCATCGGAAGAGCCGGATGAACAGCCCGACATAGATGAGATTCCTTTAACGTATGGGTCTTCGGATGCTCCATCGTTTGAAGAGGAGGACGAAGAACTTCCCATACGAGGAGAAAGCGAATATGCCACGGGGATTGATTTTGAACGGGTGCTGGAAGCCTTGGCGGTCATTCACCGCCACGCCCATACCGACGCAGAGCGACAGAGAACCGGCGATACGCTGAGAGCGTTGGAAGGAACCCGCCTGATGGAGACGCTCCGAAGCGACGCGAAACGCTCGGCCACGATCGATGAAATCGTCCGTGCCCGTTTCGAGGATCTTTACAGCGGCGAAAAGGCGTAACATCCCTTCCGAATGGTTTTGTCCCAATAGTATGAACCCTTTATGTAGTAAAAGCAATGAAAGAAAAAGAGTACGGCTGACCCTAAGAGAGTCACCACTGACATCCGAAAGTAACAACAGTATTCATCCGTCGGGAGGACCTATCCAATCCTCCCGGCACAAAACAAAGATTTATGACCAAAAGACATTTTCTTATCGCAGCCGTCCTGCTGCTATCCATTTCCTCTGCCTTTGCCCAAGGCAACGGCTTGTCGGGCATCAACCAAGCCACCAACATGGTGACGAGCTATTTCGACCCAGCCACGAAACTCATCTACGCCATCGGTGCGGTCGTGGGACTCATCGGTGGGGTAAAAGTGTACTCAAAATTTTCGTCAGGCGACCCGGACACCTCGAAGACAGCCGCAAGCTGGTTTGGGGCGTGTATTTTCTTGATAGTCGCAGCCACCATTTTAAGAAGTTTCTTCCTCTAAGCCTATGGAGACCTATCCTATTAACAAGGGAATCGGTCGCTCGGTAGAGTTTCAGGGACTCAAAAGCCAGTATCTGTTCATCTTCGCCGGAGGGCTGCTTGCCCTTTTCGTGCTGTTTGTCATCCTCTATATGGCGGGTGTCAATCAATGGATCTGTATCGGCTTCGGAGGGACTGCCGCATCCATTCTGGTGTGGCAGACCTTCTCCCTGAACAGGAAGTACGGGGAACACGGGCTGATGAAGCGTTCCGCCTTGCATAGCCATCCCCGATACCTTATCAACCGACGACGCATTCCCCGTCTGTTGCGCCACAAAGGAGTGCCGAGACGAAAGAGGAAACATCGTGAGAACACTAACAAAAAAGAAAAGGAGGAAAGACAATGAGAAACGTACTGAAAGCCACCACGCTGGAAAACCGCTTCCCGCTACTTGCCGTCGAAGAGGGGTGCATCCTCTCGAAGGACGCCGACATCACGGTCGCCTTTCGGGTGGACTTGCCCGAACTCTATACGGTGACAAGCGCGGAGTATGCTGCCATCCATTCGGCTTGGGTAAAGGCAATCAAGGTGTTGCCGACCTACAGTGTCGTGCACAAGCAGGACTGGTTTGTCAAGGAAGGCTATCGTCCGGACTTGCAAAAGGAGGATATGGGTTTCCTCTCCCGCAGTTTCGAGCGGCACTTCAATGAGCGACCGTTCCTGAACCACGCCTGCTACCTGTTCCTGACCAAGACGACCAAGAACCGCAACCGGCAGCAAAGCAATTTTTCTACGCTCTGCCGAGGGCATATCATCCCCAAGGAGGTACGGGACAAGGATACTGCCCGCAAGTTCCTCGAAGCGACCGAGCAATTCGAGCGGATTATGAACGAAAGCGGTTTTATTCGCCTCTCTCGCCTGACGGACGAGGAGATTATCGGGACGGCGGAGACGCCGGGACTGATAGAAAAGTATTTCTCGCTTTCCCTCTCCGACACGACGGTCTTGGAGGACATCGACCTGAGAGCCGACCGTATGCGTATCGGCGACAAGCGGCTCTGCCTGCATACGCTCTCCGATACGGAAGACCTGCCCGGACTGGTAAACACTGATATGCGCTATGAGCGTCTCTCCACCGACCGCAGCGACTGCCGCCTTTCCTTTGCCGCTCCCGTTGGGCTGTTGCTCTCGTGCAACCATATCTATAATCAGTATGTCTTGATTGATGACTGTGCGGAGAACCTGCAACGCTTCGAGAAGAACGCGCGGAACATGCATTCGCTCTCCCGTTACAGCCGAAGCAACCAAATCAACAAGCAGTGGATTGACGAATATCTGAACGAGGCGCACAGTTTCGGGCTTACCTCCGTCCGCTGCCATTGCAACGTCTTGGCGTGGAGCGAGGATAAAGAGGAACTCCGCCGCATCCGCAACGACGTGGGCAGCCAGCTCGCACTGATGGAGTGCAAGCCACGTCACAACACGGTGGATGTGCCGACGCTGTTTTGGGCAGGCATTCCCGGCAATGAAGCCGACTTCCCCGCAGAAGAGAGTTTTTACACCTTCATCGAGCAGGCGGTCTGTTTCTTCAATGAGGAGACCAACTATCGTGATTCACTCTCTCCGTTCGGCATCAAGATGGCTGACCGCAGCGGCAAGCCGATTCATCTCGACATCTCCGATTTGCCGATGAAGAAAGGCATCACTACGAACCGCAACAAGTTCATCTTGGGTCCTTCGGGTTCGGGCAAGTCGTTCTTCACCAACCATCTGCTAAGGCAGTATTGGGAGCAGAATACCCATATCGTTTTGGTGGACACGGGAAACAGCTATCAGGGCTTGTGCGAGATGATACGCCACAAGACACAGGGCGAGGACGGGATCTATTTCATCTATTCGGATGAGAGTCCCATCAGCTTCAATCCCTTCTATACCACCGACAAGGTGTATGATGTGGAGAAGCGGGAGAGCATCAAAACCCTGCTGCTGACCCTCTGGAAGAAGGACAACGAGCCTGCCACCCGTTCGGAGGAAGTTGCCCTCTCCAATGCCGTGTCGCTCTTTATCGAGCGTATCAAGACGGACGACGGTATCGTTCCTTCGTTCAACAGCTTTTACGAGTATCTCACCACCGACTACTCGGCATTGCTCCGTGAGAAAAAGGTCAGGGAAAAGGATTTTGACTTGGCCAATTTTCTCAACGTCTTGGAGCCGTACTATAAAGGTGGCGAATACGACTACCTGCTGAACTCGGACAAGCAGCTCGACCTGCTGAACGCACGCTTTATCGTCTTCGAGATTGATGCGATAAAGGATCATCCCATCCTTTTCCCCATCACGACCATCATCATTATGGAGCTGTTCATCAACAAGATGCGAAGGCTGAAGGGAATACGGAAGGTTATCCTCATCGAGGAAGCTTGGCTGTGACATGTAAGTCTTGTGTGTGATTGTTTAACGTTCCATTCCACGGGTTGGAAATAGAATGATTAAACCTGTTGTTTCGTCAACAGTAGCCTATGGGAACGTGCGATATTAAGTAATGAATTCGTGCGGTAACAGAACCAACAATGAAGCCCTTCCGAAAGGAGGAGCTTGAACCGCGAGGGGATAGCAACTGCCGTTAGTATCGAGTGGCAGGGGAGCTAGGCTGAATGGTATGAATAACGTAATGTGAATCGTTGATAAACGTCGTAACTTCGAATGAGCTGCCAATGATACTGGGCTCTAACCCAAAAGGGACGCAGTCGGATAACCTTCTCCATGCTAAGGTTACACGAACATAATGACTGCCGGCGGATAGACGGATTCTAACCCATTCATTTGTCACATATAAGAAACATGGTAAACCCGTATTTCTCCTGTGTAACAACAGGTAAGCAGACCGTAAGTGAAGCCGAATGAAATGCGGGCAGAGGAATGCGGAAAAAGCGAATGTCATCCTGTAATGGGGTGGATAGGGGTTGAAACATCACCTCACACGAAAGTGGGCTGACTTCTGCATGGTGGTAGTTTTACAAGAAACTTTTAGAACTTATTAAAGAAGAAAAGCAAATGAACGAAATTAAAACATCGTGTGCATCTACTGACCAGAAATGGAATACTTGGGACAGCATAAACTGGAACAAGTGCGAAATTGTGGTTAATAAGCTACAAGCACGTATTGTAAAAGCTCAGAAGGCGGGCAAACATAGTAAGGTGAAAGCCTTGCAGTGGGTGCTGACGCATTCGTTTTACGCTAAGGCTTTAGCCGTAAAACGTGTTACATCAAACAGTGGAAGTGACACTGCGGGTGTTGACAAAGTTACGTGGTCAACTCCAAATGCCAAATTCAAGGCAATCAGTGAACTGAAAAGAAGAGGCTATACGCCCCAACCACTACGAAGGGTACATATTAAGAAGAGTAATGGAAAATTACGTCCGTTAGGAATCCCAACCATGAAGGACAGAGCCATGCAAGCATTGTATTTGCTGGCACTGGAACCTGTGTCGGAAACGACAGCAGATACAAATTCCTATGGTTTTCGCAAAGAAAGAAGCACAGCTGACGCAAGAGAACAGTGCTTTTGCGTCCTGGCAAAGAAGCATTCCTCCCAATGGGTATTGGAAGGCGACATTAAAGGGTGCTTCGACCACATCAGCCATGAATGGTTATTGAATAATATCCCTATGGATAAAGTGATGCTAAAGAAATGGTTAAAATGTGGCTTTGTGTTCAACAAGGAATTGTTTCCAACGGAAGAAGGGACACCGCAAGGCGGGATAATCTCACCAACTCTCGCTAATATGACATTAGATGGATTAGAACCTCTGCTAGCGGAGAAATATCGAAGCAGACAGGTTAACAAGGTTATTTTTAAACCAAAGATGCACCTCGTGAGATATGCGGATGATTTCATCATCACGGGCATAAGCAAGGAACTTTTGGAGGATGTTCAAAAAACCATACAAGAGTTTCTACAAGTAAGAGGGCTTACCTTATCAGAAGAAAAAACGATGATTACTCACATAGATGAGGGCTTCGACTTCTTAGGGTATAACATCAGGAAGTATAACGGTATTTTGTTAATCAAACCGTCAAAGAAGAGTTTAAAGAAATTCATGCAGAAAATCAGAGGAATCATTGATTCCAACAAAGGTAGCAAGCAGGAATCTCTCATAAGACTCCTTAACCCTGTAATAGTCGGTTGGGTAAATTACTATAAGAACTGTGTAGCATCGGACACATTCAGAAAAGCTGATTACCTGATATTTGAGAAATTATGGCAATGGGCTAGAAGACGACATCCCAAGAAAGGGAAATATTGGATTGCGAATAAATACTTTACACGGATAAAGAATCGTAACTGGTGTTTTGTGGCAAACTTCAAAAAAGGCAAGACTGATGACAGGATTGCTCTCAAAAGATTGTACGACACGAAAATAACCCGATACGTAAAAGTGCAAGGTGAAGCCAATCCCCTTGACCCTGAATGGAAAGAATATTTTGAAAAGCGTAAGACTTACAAAATGCTCCAGTCGCTAAATGGTAGAAAATCATTGCTATACATGTGGGAAAAACAGAATCATGTATGCCCCATATGTGGAGAACCCATAAACAAGGAATATCCGTGGGGAACTAATGAAAGAATTGTCGATGGCAAGAAAGTAAATTTCTTAGTACATGACAGTTGTAGAAGAAAAGTCATTCAACTTAAAAAGATTTAATAATGAGCTGGTTTCTAATAAATAGAAATTTAACACCGCTTGAGCCGTATGATTGGAAACTTTCAAGTACGGTTCTGAGGGGGGAAAGGGGCAGTAATGCCCCTGACCTACCCGGCAAAGCGATTGCGAGTGCAAATATGGCGGGCTACATACGCTACCTCTATAAGACCGTGCGTAAGTTCTTCGGAGAGGCGGTTGTGGTGACACAGGAGGTGGACGACATTATCTCCTCACCCGTGGTCAAGGAGTCCATCATCAATAATAGTGATTGCAAGATTCTGCTTGACCAGCGCAAGTACATGAACAAGTTCGACCAGATTCAGGCACTCTTGGGACTGACGGACAAGGAACGGGGGCAGATACTCTCCATCAATCAGAGCAACGATGCCACACGGTCATACAAGGAGGTGTGGATCGGTCTGGGCGGTGTTCAGTCCGCCGTCTATGCCACCGAAGTCTCGAAAGCCGAATACCTCACCTACACGACGGAGGAGACTGAGAAGATGCGCGTACTCGCCCGTGCCAAGCAACTCGGCGGCAATATGGAGCTTGCCGTCAGGCTGCTCGCCGAAGAAGCATAGTAAGGAATAATCACACTAAAATCCAACGTAAAATGAGAAAGAAAATTTTAATGCTTATGGCGTGCGGTTGCCTCTTGGCAGGCAGCGCACACGCCCAATGGGTGGTCACAGACCCCACCAACCTTGCACAGAGTATCATCAACACGACCAAGGAAATCGTGCAGACCTCCAAGACGGTCAAGAACACGCTTGACAACTTCAAGGAGGTCGAGAAGCTCTACAATGAGAGCAAGAAGTACTACGATGCCCTGAAAAAGGTGAACGACCTCGTGCGGGATGCCCAACGGGTGAAGGAGACCATCCTGATGGTCGGAGAAATCTCCGACATCTATGTGAACAACTACAAGAAGATGCTCTCCGACCCGAACTTCCGACCGGAGGAGCTGGTCGCCATTGCCAACGGCTATACCAAACTGCTCGGAGAGAGCAACAACCTGCTCAAGGAGCTGAAGCAAGTGGTGAACATCACCACGCTGAAGATGACCGACAAGGAACGTATGGACGTGGTGGATCGCTGCTACAAGGAGGTGCGGGACTACCGCAACCTCGTGCGTTACTACACGAACAAGAACATCTCCGTGAGCTACCTCAGAGCCAAGAAGCAGCAGGACACTGACCGGGTGCTTTCGCTCTATGGAACGGACAACGAAAGGTATTGGTAGGTATGGGAGCGGAATTTGACAACCTGCACCAAGTCCTCCGTACCCTTTACACGGAGATGATGCCGATGTGCGGCGACATGATAGGTGTCGCCAAAGGCATTGCGGGCTTGGGCGCGCTCTTTTATGTGGCACTTCGGGTGTGGCAGACCTTGGCTCGTGCCGAACCCATTGACGTCTATCCGTTGCTCCGTCCCTTTGCGCTCGGTCTTTGCATTCTCTTCTTTCCGATGGTGCTGGAGACTATCAACGGGGTACTCAGTCCCGTTGTGCAAGGGACGCACAAGATGCTCGAAAAGCAGACCTTCAGTATGGACGAATACCGCAAGTTGCGGGACAAGCTGGAGTACGAGGCGATGGTGAAGAATCCCGAAACAGCCTATCTGGTCAGCAATGAGGAGTTCGACAAGAAACTGGATGAACTCGGTATTGCTCCCTCGGATATGGCGACGATGGCGGGAATGTATGTGGAACGCAGTATGTACAACCTCAAGAAATCGCTTCGCAATATGGTGCGGGAACTCTTGGAACTGCTTTTTGCTGCTGCCGCCTTGCTCATCGACACGCTTCGGACATTCTTTCTGATTGTACTCTCCATCTTGGGACCGATAGCCTTTGCCATCTCCGTATGGGACGGTTTTCAGAGCACCCTCACGCAATGGTTCACAAGGTATATCTCCATCTACCTGTGGTTGCCCGTGGCGGACTTGTTCAGTTCGATGCTGGCAAAGATTCAGGAGCTGATGCTCAAACATGACATCACGCAGTTGCAGAACGACCCTACCTATACGATAGATGCCTCGAACGGCGTGTATCTCGTCTTCATGGTTATCGGTATCATCGGCTACTTCACCATTCCCACGGTTGCAGGCTGGGTGATACAGGCAGGTGGAGCGGGTAACTTCGGCAAGAACGTGAACTATGCGGCAGGAAAGGGTGCCGGTATCGCAGGTGCCGTAGGTGGAGCCGTTGGCGGTTTTGCCGGAGGACACGCACGAAACGCAATGAGCTATGCGGGGAGCAAAGCCAAAGACGTTGCCGGAAGATTGTTCCATCGGGGAGGAAATAAATCACCGGAATCATCCGAACAAAATTAAAAAGCTATGGAATTTAAGTCATTAAAGAATATCGAAACAAGTTTCAGGCAGATACGCCTCTTTACCTTGGTCGTCGTCTGCCTGTGCGTTCTCCTTGCTGGCTATTCGGTATGGAGTGCCTACTCCTTTGCCGAAGCCCAAAGGCAGAAAATCTATGTGCTGGATGGGGGAAAGTCGCTGATGCTCGCCCTGTCGCAGGATCTGTCGCAGAACAGACCCGCGGAAGCCAAGGAGCATGTGCGCCGCTTCCACGAGTTGTTCTTCACCCTTTCGCCCGATAAGAGTGCCATCGAGGGGAATATCTCCCGTGCGCTGCTCTTGGCGGACAAGAGTGCCTACAACTACTATCGGGATTTCTCAGAGAAAGGGTACTACAACCGTATCGTGGCGGGAAATATCAATCAGGTCGTACAGGTGGACAGCGTACTCTGTGACTTCGACCGCTATCCCTATGCGGTACGGACGCATGCCCGGCAGATGATTATCCGTGCCACCAATGTGACCGAGCGCAGTCTCGTGACCGTATGTCGCCTGCTCAATACGAGCCGCAGCGATGACAATCCGAATGGCTTCAATATCGAAGGGTTCGAGATTGTCGAGAACAAGGACATCAGTACCCGTAAGCGATGAAAAAGAAAAGTCTGTTCCAAATGATGCAGGAGGGAATGGAGGCAAGACTCCGCCGCCTGTGCGGACGCATCCCCGCTCATCTGAGGCTGTATGTCGTCCTGACGATGCTTCTTTTCTTCGCCCTCCTTGCCAACTACGTTTTCTTCAACGGTTTGTACCGCATCTTCTCCGATGGAGACTCCGAAGAGCAAACGTTGCCGGCAATCGAGCATATTGAAGCCCCCGAAGTAAGGCGGCTTTATCCCAACGACAGTATCAACCTATTAAAGTATTACGATTATGTTCCCATTCAAAAGAAAGACAGCCTTCGATACGAGCACCTCGCCTGAGCTGACGGAGGAAGAGAGACAAAGGCGAAAGAAATTTATCATTTATCCCCTGATGTTCCTGCTTTTTGCAGGCTCCATGTGGCTCATTTTCGCTCCGTCGGAGAAAGAAGAGGAGAAACAGGCAAAGGGCTTCAACACGGAAGTGCCCGACCCGATGGCAGCCGAACTGATTGGTGACAAGAAGAAAGCCTACGAGAAGGAGATGATGGAACAGAAGGAGCAGGAACGGAGTCGTGCCATGCAAAGCCTTAGTTCCATGTTCGGGGTAATGACAGGAGGAGAGACTTCACAGGGAGCGGGCGAAGCGTCCGCTTGGGAGTCTGACCCCTCGAATGAGAGTGAGGGATACACGTCCCGACATTCTGCTCCGCAAGATGGCTTTCACGCTTCGGCATCCGCCTATCAGGACATCAACCGCACGCTCGGCAGTTTCTATGAAGCACCGAGAGAAGACCCTGAAAAGGAGGAACTGCGTGCCCGTTTGGCAGAGTTGGAAAACCGTATGAGCAGCGAACAGCAGTCGCCTGCCATAACCGTAAACGACCAGATGGCATTGCTTGAAAAGTCCTATCAACTGGCAGCAAAGTATATGCCGTCGGGCGGTGGACAGCAGTTGCCAAGTAAGGCATTGGTTTCGGATGGGGAGACGGCTTCCGAAAGGAAAGCGGTCGCAACCACCCGAAACGGGAAGGCGGTAGCCTTTCCCGTTGCCCCCGTGAGCGAGCAAGTGGTGTCGGCTCTGGCGCAGCCGATGAGCGACTCGACTTTCCGCTCCGAATATGTCAAGGAGAGAAATTTCCTATTTCAAACTGCTATCGGGACAGCCTCACAGACGGAGAGAAACACCATATCAGCCTGTGTGCATAACAACCAGACGGTTACGGACGGGCAAATCGTACGTTTCCGTCTCTTGGAGCCGATGTTGGTATCGGGCTGGGAGATTCCACGCAACGCCTTTGTCGTGGGAACGACAAAGCTACAGGGCGAACGGCTCGCCGTTGTCATTTCTTCGCTGGAATATCACGGGAACATCATCCCCGTGGAGTTGGCGGTGTACGATACGGACGGACAAGCTGGGATATTCATCCCCGGCTCGATGGAGCGCAGTGCCGCCAAGGAGATTGTCGCAGGAATGGGTACTTCCGCAGGCAGCAGTATGAACTTCTCCACTGATGCGGGCGCACAGCTTGCCGCTGATTTGGGGAAGGGACTGATACAAGGCACCTCGCAGTATTTCTCTAAGAAAATGCGTACCGTCAAGGTGCATCTGAAGGCTGGTTACAAGGTATTGCTCTACCAACCGGACAACAAGTAATTCACAGTTATTATTCACCACTTTAATCCAAAGTAAAAATGAAAAGAACAGTTTTAGCCATCGCCCTGATGCTGGGCGCAGTCTGTGCCAACGCACAGGAAACAACTTCAAGCGGAGACCTCTATCAGGGACTGACCCGCAAAATTGCCTTTGAGCGGATGATACCGCCTCACGGGTTGGAAATCACCTACGACAAGACGGTACACATCATCTTCCCCTCTGCCGTGCGCTATGTCGATTTGGGTTCGCCCAATCTCATTGCGGGGAAAGCGGACGGTGCGGAAAACGTTATCCGTGTGAAAGCGACGGTCAAAGACTTCCGTGAAGAGACGAACATGAGTGTCATCACCGAAGACGGGGCATTCTACACCTTCAATGTCAAGTATGCAAGCGAGCCACTACTACTCAATGTGGAAATGGCGGACTTTATCCACGACGGAGCGAGCGTAAACCGTCCGAACAACGCTATGGAGGTCTATCTCAAGGAACTCGGAAGCGAAAGCCCGATGCTGGTAAGGCTCATCATGAAATCCATTCACAAGGAGGACAGGCGGACGGTGAAGCACATCGGCAGCAAGGCTTTCGGTATTCAGTACCTGCTCAAAGGGTTGTATTCGCATAACGGACTGCTGTACTTCCATACGGAACTGCGCAACAAGTCCAACGTGCCGTTCGACATCGACTTCATCACGTTTAAGATCGTGGACAAAAAGGTCGCCAAGCAGACCGCCATGCAGGAGCAGGTACTGCTTCCGCTGCGTGCCTACAACTACATCACCTGCGTGGCGGGGCAGAAGAGCGGTCGCACGGTATTCACCCTGCAAAAGTTCACCATCCCCGATGACAAGCAGCTCATTGTGGAGATGCACGAGAAGAACGGAGGAAGACACCAATCCTTTATCGTGGAGAATGAAGACCTTGTGCGTGCAAGAGAAATCAACGAACTCAAAGTGAAATGATATGAGAAAGCTCGCATTTTTCCTGTTTGTCGTGATGCTTGCCCTCTTTGCAGGACAGGCGCACGCCCAACGCTGTCTGCCCAAGATGAAAGGCATACGCCTGACCTCCGGTATGGCGGATGGTTTTTATTCTCCCTCTTCAAAGAATGAGACTGGATACTCGTTCGGGGCTTCGCTTGCCACCTATACGAAAGGCGGACATCAATGGAACTTCGGAGCGGAATATCTCCGCAGATACCATCCCTATCGCGAAATCCGTATTCCGGTGGAGCAGTTCACGGGCGAGGGAGGTTTCTTCTGCAACCTACTTTCCGATGGAAGCAAGACCTTTTTCCTCTCTGCCGGTGTTTCCGCCTTGGCAGGCTATGAGACGGTCAATGTCGGAGAGAAACGGCTCTTTGATGGTTCTACGCTCCATAACAAAGATGGCTTTATCTATGGTGGGGCAATAACCTTACAAGCGGAGACTTATCTGAGTGACCGCCTTGTACTGCTGCTCTATGGCAGGGAACGTTGCCTGTGGGGAGGCTTTACGGAGCGTTTTCATACACAATACGGTGTCGGACTGAAAATCATGCTGGACTGATGGATGCACGACAGATGAGAGAGATTCCCATTGCGGACTTCCTGAACGCAATGGGGATTCATCCGACTAAACAGAAAGGAAATGCCTTGTGGTATTCCGCTCCGTACCGCACGGAGCGGACACCCTCTTTCAAGGTCGATACGAACAAAAATGTGTGGTTTGACTTTGGCATCGGCAAAGGCGGGGACATCTTCGACTTGGCAGGAGAGTTTATCGGAAGTAAGGATTTCCTCCTGCGGGCGGCTTTCATCGCCAAGAGCGGAACGTCTCCGCTTCCCGTTATGGAACACCCACAAATAAGAGCAGAGAAAGAACCCGTTTTTGAAGATATTTGGGTGCGACCGTTGCAGGATGCCAAACTGCTGGGCTACTTAAAGGAACGGGGCATCAATGCCCACGTCGCAAAACCCAACTGCGAGGAGGTTCGATACCGTGTGCATGGCAAACGATACTATGCCATCGGGTTCCGTAACGAGGCAGGAGGATTGGAATTGCGCAACCGCTTTTTCAAGGGCTGCATACCGCCGAAGGATATTTCCTTGAAGCGTAACGGCTCGGATGTATGTGCCGTATTCGAGGGCTTTATGGATTACCTCTCGGCTATGCAGTTAGGCATCATCGCTTCGGATTGGCTTGTGCTTAATTCCGTTTCCAACGTGGAGAAGGCGATGAAAGTGCTGGGCGTTTATCGCAGGATAGAATGCTATCTCGATAATGATGATGCGGGGCGGAGAACATTGGAAAGGCTGAGGGCAGACTTCGGAGAGAAGGTTATCGATTGTTCCTCCCTGTATGCCGACCATAAGGATTTGAATGAGTTTCTGCTTTCCAAGAATGCAGGGAACAATGTATAACGAACAAAACGATAACAAACAATGAAGAAGAAAATTATAAACACAATATGGGTAATGGGAGTGCTTGCCCTCGCCGGGTTTTGTTTATCTGCTTGTGATCACGAGCTGGATATTCAGCAGGCGTACCCGTTCATGGTAGAAACGATGCCGGTGCAGAAGCACATCGTCAAGGGACAGACGGCGGAGATACGCTGTACATTGAAAAGGGAGGGCAACTTTGCCGACACCCGCTATACCATCAGGTACTTTCAGCCCGATGGAAAGGGACGGCTGAAGATGGACGACGGCACGGTCTTCAAGCCCAATGACCGTTACCCGCTTACGAAAGAAGAATTCAGGCTATACTACACCTCTGCATCCACCGACCAGCAGACCATTGATGTGTAGATACTAATTGAAAAGTGCGCCAATATTCCAGTTGAAAATTGCGCCACCAT
>OGKH01000822.1_pt1 | contig 14002 bp, 9 predicted proteins | sample 1572421 | NCBI WGS metagenome assembly OGKH01 (sample SAMEA2582084, study PRJEB24529) | metagenome | biome: Human gut stool | place: China | collected 2011
TAAGACCAATAACAGGTAAAATCAAAATAAATAATGACATATAACGATTTTTAACAAAGGCCTCTCCAATAGCACCAACGATATCGTTGATACTGAGACCACCTGCAAGGCCCGTTACAAAACCTGCGGCTACGACAACTAACAAGGCATTAAAGCGCAGCATCAGACCGATGACCATCACTAAAATACCAGATAAGACTAACATAGTCTCACATCCTTTCAAAAAAACATCTATGACCCTATCCTATAGTCCACAGACATACTACATATGTTTACATTATATACCCAAACATGTATTTTTTGCATAAACAAATAAACCTTATACATCAATTACATTTGATTCTGTTATTATGTCACATTATAAAGACATTCTAAATCAAAGGTAGTAATGTATAAGGTTTAATTAGTTATTATACAATTGCTATTGTAGTTTGTAGTTAGTTGCAAGATAGTTAATATAGCAATTTATAGGTAGGCCCTAAATTGTGTCTATAATGATTTAAAATAGTTTCTATACTAATTCTTTTTTGAAAAGTATTGTAGTATGTTGTTTCTCTCTAAAATGAACTTTATCATACGCTTTAAAGCCAAAGGATTCATACATTTTAGGCAACCACGGATGTTCTTTTGCAGTCCCCAATGTAACAGCTGGTGTTTTAAATTGGTTAATCAATAATTCTTCAGCATAACCCAATGTTTCCCGAGCATATCCTTTACCTTTGAACTCAGGCGCTGTTACAAAGTGAGCGATGTGTGGAAATTTATCTGGTGTAGAATATTTCACCCATGGCATACAGAATGTAATAGAACTTACAAGTTGTCCATCAATATACAATCCATATACAGGATAGGTTTCGATCCACGCCTTAGATTCTTCCTCTGTAAAATCAATGGCATCGAATGTAATTGGATAGTCTTTTATGGCTGCATAGCCGTCAATTAATACCTTATGGTATTCCGCTGTATCTGCTACTGTTAATTGTCTAAATTCTTTCATGGTCTTTCCCTCATATCTATATTTTTATTCACAAACTACGAATATTAATTCACTTTGTGAAAGTAATTATACACCTATATGTATTTATTTGCAATATAATTACATAAATATTATATGAAATTATAATATCCATAAAGAAAATTTTATATGAAGTGCCATAATATATACACAGAAGAAACTAATAACAAGATAAAACTATTGAGACAAATAAGTTATCAGCTGCGCCATATTGATAGATTTATATTACGTATTCTATTTTTAATCAAAAAGAATGACACCAACTATAAAATGATTGGTGTCAAAAAATACTCGTAAGATAAAATTGTAATATTTGACGGATACACAAAATAAATTATGTCTCCTTAATAGTAGTATTATACATATAAGGAGACATAACTCAAAATCTTTTTAAAACACTTTTAAAATTATACGTTATAAATGATATATTTACGCCCTATCATTGGACATCCAATCACAATAAAACAGATTTTTTTCATATGAAAATCTTTCGATTCTATTAACCGCGACCTTTAATAACGCGAACACGTTGAATATCAGGAGTACCATCTTTATGTTTAGAAATAGTATCTACTCTGATACGTTCAAGTTCTGGTTGGAATTCTTTAAGTGCTCTAACCATTTGATCATCGGCGACAGCACCGTTTTGAATAGCCCTGTAAATTAATGCAGCCATTTCATAACGAGTCATCATACGATCTCCACCAAATTTACCGTCTGGATAACCCACAATAATACCATTACCTGCTAATGTCGCCACATAGTCGTATGCCCAATGGTTTTCAGGTATATCTGGGAAAAGTTGCATCTTATCCAAATCCAAGGAGTTGAGCTGTTTCCCCTCAGAAACCTTCATGAGTATGCCCTTCACATTTTCAAGCTCAGCACGAAGATCTTTGATTTCTTTCGCCATTGCTACTCTAGAAGTAGACACATGATTGCCTTGACCGATTTTCATGCTAACACCAGCGTTCAACATATTTTCACCGCCGCCGAAGGAACCACCTACACTAAATAGAGTATCCTCATTTGGACGATAGAATGCACCGATTGAAGCTGCATGAGCATCTTTGTAGTTACCATAGCCTGCAGCGATATCCCATTTATCATCAGGATCGAAATCTAGAGGGTGAAGTGCTGCCAATGCGGCTGCCCCTGCACCAACCCTATTCATACGACTATCAATATTCTTGATATTTCCACCGATTTCTTTTAATTGACTTACATTAACGGCATCCGAATCAGACGTACCTGCTGCAACATTGGTGATTTTCTTATTACCTGCATTGATACCAGTTTCTGTGATGCTAGGACCATTCTTAATTGTCAAGCCATTATTGTTCATTACGGTATTACCAGTTGTTACAGATTTAAATGTCGGTGTATCGATTACAGATACTTTATAGTCTACACCACCAATTGCATTTGTCCCTTTAATTACGCTAATATTGTTACCTTCCGATACGGAAGAGTATTTACCTGCCCCACTAGCTACAGCCTTCAATTGGTCTTCTGTTGCCGCTTGACCACTAGTTATGTTAGCAGGGTCCCAGGTCTTATTAGTCAAATTATTCACTGTACCAGCTGTGCCATTAACAGTTACTTTACCTGCTTGTATTGTTCCTTCAGAACCCTTAATAGAAATTTGCTTATTAGGATCTGTTCCAAGAGTAATATCATCATTGAGGTTTACTTTATAAGTCTTAGATCCATCATTATTAGTTATGGAGGTTACTGTTGTATTTTTACCATTCTCTAGTTTTGTTGTAGCACCAGCTACCGCTTTACTCAATTGACTCACATTTACTGCATCTGTAACATCAGTACCGTCAGCGACATTAGTAATCTTCTTTCCACCCGCATCGATACCAGTCTTAACAATCTTGGGACCACCATTAATAGTCAATCCATCAGTATTCATAACAGTATCACCGGTAGTTACGCTGTTCAAACCTTTCAAGTCCTTAGCTAGACGAACTTTCAAGTTGCTATCACCATCGGATATAACACCGATATTGTCATCAGTAGTCAATTTACTTACATCGGTAATACCACCGACTACATTCACTTGTTCGTTAAGTTTCTTCTTGATAACAGCGCCTGTATCACCGCCATACTTCATACCGTCATCTAAAGTTGCAACATCATGCTTGTCGCCATTCTTTTCTTCGATTACTAAGCGAGTAATATTTTTGCCATCAATACCAGATTTTCCGTCACCCCCCTTGATAGAAATAGCGTTATTACCATCCTTGCCATTCAAACCAATAGATCCATCTTTACCATTGATAACAACAGCTGAACCATCTTTACCGTTAACTCCGATGGAACCGTCTTTGCCATCAATACCTTTCTTACCAAGGACTAGATCATCATTTACATTAACTTTGTAAGGATTAGCAGCTGAGCCATCACCTTCAACAGTTGTATTTTTACCATCTTTAAGAATAGTCTTACCTGCTGCAATAGCGTCTTTCAGTTGACCAACATTTACTGCATCCGTATTATCAGTGCCAGCCGCTACATTAGTAATCTTCTTATTGCCTGCATCGATGCCGTTCTTAAGAATCTTAGGACCACCATTTATAGTCAAGCCATCCGTATTCATAACGGTATCGCCGGTAGTTACACTAGTCAGATTTTTCAATTCTTTTGCTAATTTAACATTAAGCGCACCATTTGCAGATACTACACCAATATTGTCATCAGACAATTTATTAGTATCGGCACCACCTTTGATATCTAACTGTTCACCTAATTGTTTATTGATAACAGTTGTATCGTCGCCTTTGAAGTTTAAGCCTTTTACAATGGTTTTATTGATATTTGTAATATCATTTTTATTATTTTTTACACCGTCACTAACATATTTTAATTGGTCTTCTGTTGCTGCTTGACCATGTACAACTGTAGGATTATCGATATCCCATATACGGTTAGTCAATTCATTTACCGTACCGGCGCCAGTTATTTTAACTATTCCCGCCTTAATATCACCTGTTGTACCATGAATTGTAACCTTATTTCCAGCTGTAATCGTACCAGTAGTACCATCTACAACGACTTGTTTATCAGCATCTGAACCGAGAGTAACCTTATCGCCTAATCCAACTGTATATTCTTTACCGCCAGCAGCGTTAACTCCTTCTGTAACGGTTACGTTAGCATCTTTAGCTTTTACAGTTGTTGCTTTGGCTGTACCACCAATGGCGGCATTTAATTGATCCACATTGACAGCATCAGTTCCAGCAGTACCTGCTACTACATTAGTAATTTTTTGACCACCCGCATTCAAACCATCTTTATTGACATAAGTCTTCCCATTAATAGCCAAGCTACCATCAGGCCCTAAGTTAATATCTTTTTTAAGTTTAACATTTAGTTGAGTGCCATCAGATTCTACACCAATATTATTATTTGTCAAGTCCGCAGAAGCACCACCCTTAATAGATAACTTATCACCCAATTGCTTATTAATATCTGTACCAGTATCACCAGCGAAGTTCAATCCTTTTGCAATAGTAGTATTGATATTTGTGATATTTGTTGTATTGGTATCTTGTTGTACTTTGGATGCGATATCTGTCAATGTAACTTGTTTTTTATCGCCTTTATCATTAGCTACAGTCAATACCATGTTGCCATCACTGTCAACTTTATATTTACCTTGGCTATTTGGATCAGGGTTTGCTACCAAACGATAGTCCCCTTTTCCCACTTCGGTAAATACATTACTCAAATCGACATTGACTTTACCTGTATCGTTACGTTCCAATGTCAACATTTTACCATCATTGGATACACTACCACTTGTAACAAAGTTATTTTTAAGGCCTGTCACATTAGCGATCAAACCATTTGTACCGGTTAGATTTGCAATGCCATCACCATTAGCTTGATAAGTTGCGGTACCACCGGTCACGTATTTATCCTTTGTATCAACGATACGGTTGATATCTCCGATATTAGCACCATTTGTAACTACATCTCCACCGCTAGCAACGCCTGTAATCTGTTTGTTCCCCGCATTAATACCATCTTTTACGATTTTTGGACCTCCGGTAATAGTCACACCGTCAGTATTCATAACCGTATTACCAGTTGTTACACTAGTCAGATTGTTAAGTTCTTTAGCCAATTTAACATTCAGCGTATTTATTCCATCGGATACCACACCAATATTGTTGTCGCTCAATTTAGATACATCTGTTACCCCGCCAACAACATTAGTTTGTGCACCTAGTCTTTGAATAAATTTATTATCCGTAGCTCCTGCAACCTTTACATCACCTGCATACACTACGCCTTTATTCACTTCAGTATTCACCGCATATAATTGGCTACCATTTATAGCATCGGTAGATGTAGCAGAAAGACGTCCAGCTGCTACGTTAGTAATGGTACGCTCTACTCCGGTCTTGCCAACACTTACTGTAGAAGTAGGATTAATGCCTGCAAAATTATGTATTTCTCCATTGACCGTTTCAGACGTAGTGCCAACTGCTGCTGCAGTTTCAGATCCAGAACCGATAGCTACAGCATTTTCATTCTTTGCATTTGCTTCATTACCGATAGCTACACCATTCTTTACTGTTACGTTAGCCTTATTACCTATCGCAGTACCATTTAATCCAGTAACAGAAGTCGAAGACCCTATGGCAGTGCCATCTACTGCAGTAACATTCGTGAGTCTACCAAGTGCCGTTGCTCCTAAAGCTTTTGCTTTGGCTTGATAGCCAACAGCTGCAGACTGCCCACTCGTAGCATTTGACCATGTTCCAATCGCCACACTAGCATCATCTTCAGCCACCGCATTCGTCCCCATAGCAATGGACCATCTTCCCTTTGCCTGCGCATTACCACCAATTGCATAAGCATAGGTATTTGTAGCTTTCGCTAAATTCCCCATCGCCAAAGAAGATTCTTCTTGAGCATGAGCAACGCTACCAATAGCAATAGCATGAGTCTTATCCGCTTTTGCGTCTCCACCAATAGCAGCAGCATATTCTCCAGAAGCTTTAGCATTTGCACCTACAGCAACTGCATTTTTAGCTGATGCATATGCTACGCCACCAATAGCAGTAGCATTTTGAGCCGTAGCATTTGAGCCTCCACCAAGAGCAGTCGAATATTGAGCTGAAGAATTGCTATGAGCACCTATCGCCAAAGCAACTGCACCTAAAGACTTAGCATAACCGCCTATTGCCACATTATTAGGATCAGATCCTGTCTCAGTTCCATTTCCCAATGACATACCTGATCCTGTTCCTTCAGGAATTACTGCATGAACAGTGTTCAATGGCAGTGCTATACTTCCCGCCAATGCAAGTGCACATAAAACCGTACACGCACTCATTCCACCACTTCCGCTGATTTTTCCACGATTATTAGCAAATTCCGAAACAACCACATAACATTTTTTCACTCGACTCCAAATGACTTTATAAATCCGGTTCATAACACTCCTCCTAAATTTTTTCTGTTACACTAACTAATTACACTAAAAATACACTATATATATTAAGATAAAAGATATATACTCTCTGCCAAAAACACTCTTCAAAAACAGGTAAGTATATATTTTAAAATCATTATTACATTATTATTATAATAATAATTCAAGAACCCCAAAATCTTAATTATTATGCAATTCTATTTATAGTGCTAGAAAACAAAATAAGGCTACTTTGATTTGTAAAAGTTTCGCAGAAAAACCATATAAATCAAGGCAGTCTTTTTTAAATTTCATTATAACATAAAGAAAAACATCTGAAAAGGAACATAAAAGAGGCTTCGTCAAATATTGGGACATTTATCTCACAAATCTTTTTTGATTAAAAGTAGAATACGTATTCAAAAAAAACATATAAGATAATACAAAAGCATATTAGACAAAAAAACAGGATGTATCAAAAGATACATCCTGTTTTGAGCTTTTACAAACTCTAGAAAATTTAATCCTATTGATTATTGTATATACGGGAACCGTATACGTCACGTTCGTTTTTAGGTTCGTTGTTAACGCGAACACGTTCAGTTTTATGACGATCGTTATCATCACCAGAAATACGATCAACACGGAAGTGGTTAAGACGAATATTTTGTAATTCAGGACCGAATTCATTCAATGCACGTTTCATGTTTTCGTCAATAGGAGCACCATTTTGAAGTGCACGGTACAACATAGTAGCGAATTCGTAACGAGTCATCTTAACGTCGCCTTTGAATGTGCCATCAGGGTAGCCAACAAGGATACCGTTACCAGCCAATTGGCTAATGTATTGGTAAGCCCAGTGGTTACGAGGAACGTCTGGGAATTCAGCAGTTTTGCTAGGATCGATTGCATGTGGAGTTAAGATTTGTAACAAGTTATTATATTTGTTTTCCATATCTTGAAGACGTGCATTCAATTCAGCAATTTCACGGCCCATAGCTACGCGAGAGCGGGACTCAGGGGAACGTTTACCAAGACGAAGAGATACGCCAGCGTTCAATTGAGTTTCGCCAGTACCTACAGTACCACCAACGGAGAACATTGTGTCTTCGTTAGGACGGTAGAAAGCGCCCAATGCAGCGGAGTTAGCATTGTGGTAGTGACCATAACCAGCAGCGATTGTCCATTTGTCATCTGGGTTGAAGTCCAATGGATGTAAAGCAGCCAATGCAGCAGAACCTGCACCTACTTTATTAACGCGTTTTTCAACATTACCAACACGGTTGTTCAAGTTAGTAATATTGTTGTTGATTGCGCCTGGTGTAGAATTGTTAATTTGAGTTTGTAAATCGTTTGCTACGGAGTATAATTGGCTACCGTTTACAGCATCTGTAGAATCAGCGGAAATTTTACCAGCTGCTACGTTGTGGATTTGGCGTTCTTGGCCAGCTTTACCAACGGATACAGAGCCTACAGGGCTAGTGCCTGCGAAGCCACCATATGTATGACCAGCTACAGTTGCGTTAGTTACATTTGTTGCAGAACGAGTAGTAGAATTAGCACCTAATGCAATGGAGTTTGCAGTGGATGCATTAGCTTTGTTACCGATTGCAATGCTGTAATCAGCAGTTGCAGCTGCATCGGAACCGAATACGTTAGTACGTACGCCTGTTGCTTGAGCACCAGCACCGAATGCTTGTGCATGATCACCAGTAGCTGTTGCAGAGGAACCAATAGCATTAGCATGGTTGCCATTTGCTGTAGCATCAGCACCGATAGCATTAGCTTTGTAACCAGTAGATTTTGCTTGGTGACCAAGTGCTAAAGAACGTACATCAGTAGCAGTTGCACGAGTACCGATTGCAATGCCCCAAGTTTTATCAGCTTGAGCTTCATGGCCGATAGCAATTGTTTCGCTCATATTTGCTTTTGCTTCATTACCTACTGCCAATGCGGAGCTACCTTTTGCAGTATTTTTAGAACCAATAGCTACGGAGTTGCTATTCCAAGAACCGTTTAATAATGTAGCAGAATCAGGCTCATTATCGAAAGTACGATCACGGAAGTTTGTAGTTGTACCTTCTACAGTATTGTTATAACCATAACCGATAGCATTTGTACCACTGATCACGTTGCTATCACCGAAAGCTTGTGCAAACGCACCTGTTACAGTGTTACCATCACCGAAAGCATTAGCTTGGTTACCATTAATAGTGTTTTGGTTACCATATGCGCTGCTAGAACCATTAGCACTTGTAATTGTATTACCTTGACCAACTGCAATGCTTGTAGCTGTACCATTTGCAACAGTACCATAAGCAACACTATTATGTGTAATATCTGGAGTTTGACCAGCTTGATCACCTACGGCTGCAAAAATAAAACCATCTGCTGTAGATACAGGTGTTGCTGCACTAACAGGAGCAACTGCGGATACACCAACAGCTGCTGTAGCAGCCAATACTGCAAATGCTAATTTTTTGGAATGTTTGTTTTCTCTCATCTTACACCCTCACTAAATTAAAATTCTTAACCAAACACAATACAATTTTTCATTCTCTCTAAGTTCCGCCTCTCTCCTCGGGCTGATAAAATATACTTCTTATTCTAAGCTAAGAAATATATTCAATTCATTTTAAGAAAAATTTATATTGTTGATTACCCGCATAGCATATCAAAGTTTTACGATATAAACAAGCCTTTTTCCCATATAAAGTTCATTAATAACTCTTCATAATTCCAAAAAATAGCATGATTACTGGTATTCTTTGTTGTATCAATATACTCATCATTTTTAATGATGAGTAAGAAAAATCACACCTTTTTTAAGATTCTACAGAATATATTTTGTATAACTTATAAATAATCGTCACTTTAATAAGTTTTATGAATATTTCAAATAGCCTATTAGCCCTTATTCATATTAACTTCATGAACACTTTCTGAATTTCCAATAAGAGAATAATTAATCATTTTTCTGAATTTTATAATAATTTTATTTTTATTCTTAATAGTATTCTATATCTACTTAAATAAGTTGATAAGTATACACATATCACCCAAAATATTCGCATAAGTTTACAAAACAAGGCTTAATCTATATATACAGCATCCAGATTCTTTCCATAGCTATCATAAAAACCAAAAAGCTCCTACGTTATATGAACGTTAGGAGCTTTTTGTATATTATGCCAACAAGGCTTTTACAAGTTCTTCTGCTTTACCAAAATCATCTGCATCTGGATTCCAGTTACATTTAATTTCTGGTTCTACTACAGCAAAACCATATTTAGTTAATTCTTCACGAAGTACCTTCGTAGATTCACCAGACCAGCCATAGGTACCAAATACGGCAGCCTTTTTATTTTTAAACTTCAATTCACGCAAAAAGTCGAGCCAACCAGCTACAGAAGAGATAACACTATTCCCTACTGTCGGAGAACCAACAGCAATCGCTTTTGATTTGAATACTTCTGTCATGATATCGTTTTTATTTGTTTTACTGATGTTAAAGATCTTAACCCGTGTATCAGGAGATTGTTTAGCAATCTCATCAGCAATCTTATGAGCCAATTTTTTTGTACCATCCCACATAGTGTCATATACTACTGTAATTTGGTCTTCTTGGTACGCTTGGGACCATTCGTAGTATTTTTCTACAATTTGCATTGGTTTTTCACGCCAAATAGCACCGTGGCTGGTAGCGATAATATCAATTGGCAAGTTAAGCTTTTGAATTTCTTCAATCTTAGCTTTTACCAATGGAGAGAATGGATTCAAAATATTGGCGTAATATTTCATCGCCTCTGCCCATAAACGACATTGATCAGCCTTATCGGCCCATAATTCTTCTACCGCAAAATGTTGTCCGAACGCATCGTTAGAGAACAAAATATTATCGCCAGTCATATAGGTTGCCATAGAGTCAGGCCAATGGAGCATACGCATTTCTACGAATACCAAGGATTTACCGTTGCCGATATCTACAGAATCACCTGTCTTCACAGTTTTAAAATTCCATTCTGGATGATGATATTGACCAACCAAGGACTTAACGGCATTTTCTGTACAGTAAATTGGCGTATTAGGGATTTTTTCCATCAAAGCTGGCAAGGAACCGCTGTGATCGACTTCGCCGTGATTACATACGATGAAATCAATCTTGTTTAGATCAATTTCAGATTCCAAATTATCGATAAACTCTGAGGAATGAGGTTTCCATACGGTATCGATGAGGACGGTTTTCTCCTCTTCAATCAAGTACGCATTTTGACTAGATCCATTATTAATACTGTAATCAGAACCATGGAATTCTTGCAATTCCCAATCAATTTTACCAACCCAAGATACGTTATTTTTTATATGCTTTCTCATAATAACCTCCATAATTCTTGTGAAAGTCTTTCACAATTAACAATATGTATGGCCTATGTGGTATCTGTGTATATGTACCTATCTATATACCTATGCATATATCACAACTCGGTCATTAACTATGGTTTTATTATAACCATATCGCATAGTTAAGTCTGTATCTGTAGGTACAGATTTGATAATTATTCTAAAAAACCACTCAGGGTTAATCAAATACTTTATATTAGTATACCGTTGATACACCATGAGTGGTTAGAATCATATACAGTTATAGGAATGATTATTTACTATCCTCTTTTTGACAGTCCTGGAATTGCTTTATAGATATATAGCGCAATATATCCATCAACCATGCTATGAATGATAGTACCACCGCCTACAAGAACGAATACAACGTAGATAAGATCAATATTAGGCATCGTAGTTGTCGTATAGAATAATAGGCACGCAAGCACTTCACCAATAGCGTGAACGATAGCACATACAAGGTTGAAAGCAGCAAAGGATAAGGCCCCTGTTAATACACCTGGATGATGTTTTATATAATAAGCACCCATCAAGGCAAAGATGATATGAGATGCAGCGCGCATAACGATAACAAGAGGGAACCCTGCCACAAAGAAACCTAGCGTAGAACCTATTACGACACAAGCCGCCATCTTACGAGATAAGAACATGGCTAAGAATATAGGCACGTGACTCGCCAGTGTATACGATGCCGGTGGAATGACAACTTTCAGAGGCATCATAATAGGAATCATGATGGCTAACGCCATCAATAACGCAGTAATAGTTAAATTTCGATACATGGAAGAATTCATAAAGGCCTCCTTATTAGCTCTTCTCTCATCTAACAATATAATTATGGTAATTATGATATAAGACCAATCTAATTAATAGCTATGTTAACAGACTTATAGATTAGTGACCTACGTTCCCCCACAAGTTAAGGATGACAACACCAACTACAATAAGACCTATCCCCAAAATGGTGTACATATTATAGCCCTCACTAAAGATAAAAACCGAAATGAGTGCTGTCACCACGAGGCCTACGCCAGACCAGGTAGCATAGGTAACACTGAGCGGAATATATTTTAGAACATGCGTCAATGTATAGAAAGATCCTACATAGCCACATACGCAAGCAATAGTCTGTAACGGCCGCGTAAAACCATCAGAAGCTTTCAACATAGTCGTAGCAAATAGCTCAAGCCCTATGGATAAGGCAAGTAAAAAATAAGATAACATAACGCCTCCCACAAAAAAGAGAGGGCCTTACTACCCTCTCTTCAATACATAAGTACGTACTAACTCGCACTGATCTTATAATCGTTCGATTACAGCTTGCGCCATTTCTGTGGTACCTACGCGTTTCAAACCTTCGCGGTAGATATCGCCTGTGCGGTAACCGTCAACGAGCACTTGTTCCACAGCTTTTTCAATTGCGTCAGCCACTTGAGGTAAATCAAGGGAATGACGGCACATCATAGCTGCGGACAAGATTGTGCCCAATGGGTTCGCCAAGTTTTGACCCATAATATCTGGTGCGGAACCGTGGATTGGCTCGTACAATGCTGTGCCAGTACCCATGGATGCAGATGGTAAAAGCCCAATGGAACCAGAGATTACAGCGCCTTCGTCAGACAAGATATCGCCGAACAAGTTTGTTGTAACGATAACGTCGAATTGTGCAGGATTTACAACGAGTTGCATCGCTGTGTTATCTACGTAGAAGTAATCTGTTGCAATATCTGGATTAGCTGCCGCTTTCTCTTGAGCAATTTTACGCCATAAACGAGAAGAAGCCAATACATTTGCTTTATCTACGGATACAATCTTTTTATTACGTTTGCGCGCTGTTTCCATAGCGATGTCCATGATACGCTCTACTTCGTAACGGCTGTAAGTTTCTTTATCCCAAGCAAACTCGTTAGCACCTTCCCCTTGTGCCTCTTCGCGTTCACCGAAATAAATACCACCAGTCAATTCACGAACGATAACGAAATCTACATCTTGTACAAGTTCCTTTTTAAGTGGAGAATACTCTTGCAAAGATGGATAGATTTTTACAGGACGCAAGTTACAGAACAAACCAAGCTCCTTACGAAGGCCAAGGATTGCTTTCTCAGGACGGATAGCAGGATCTACATTATCCCATTTAGGACCGCCTACTGCACCAAGCAAAACAGCATCAGCAGCTTTACAAGCTTCGATTGTATCCTCAGTCAAAGGCACACCGTATGCATCAATAGACGCACCGCCCGCTTTTTTATCAATCCAATTAACCTTTACACCGGCTTTCTCAAAAGCCACATCACACACAGCCTTCGCTGCAGCAATAATCTCAGTACCGATACCATCACCAGGAATCAATACGATATTCTTTTCGCTCATATTACCTCTCCATATAACCAATATTATGGATGAACCACAAACTCATCTTTCGTTATTCCACCGCTAGAAATCTATATAACCGGTGTCGAGCCTTCACACTCACAAGAGCCGAATGCTCGTCTCTCCTCCCGTTTCTCTGCCATAAAGCCATTCAAGATTATGATAGCTACAAGAGTCTTAAAGTTTTTAACAAAACCAAAAGAAAAAAATACGTAGATCCGAGGTGCATGCGCTAACGCGACTTTAGTAGGTCAAGGCTATGCCGTAGACCGTTAAGCTAGCTGAAGCGGCAGCGCATCACCGAGGATCGGCAACGTAGTATTATTTACGGTTTTTTGCAAAGTTCACAAGACCGCCAGCTGCCGCAATATCTTGAATGAATTGTGGCAACTCAGTCCCTTGGTATTGTTCGTTTTTAGTCAAGTTGTACACGATACCTTTAGACAAGTCTACGCCAATAGCATCGCCTGCTTCAATGCGATCCACTTGTTCACCGATTTCCACTACTGGCAAACCGATGTTGATAGCATTACGGAAGAAGATACGTGCAAAGGAGTGTGCTATGATAACAGGCACACCTTTCGCTTTGATAACGCCTGGTGCGTGTTCGCGGGAGGAACCGCAACCAAAGTTTTTGCCAGCTACCATGATTTCGCCAGCTTTCACATTAGGAGCGAAAGTAGTATCAATATCTTCCATCGCATGTTCAGCCAATTCGTTCCAGTCAGCAATTGCCAAGTAACGAGCTGGAATGATTACGTCTGTATCTACATCGTCGCCGT
>OGKH01000825.1_pt1 | contig 13951 bp, 10 predicted proteins | sample 1572421 | NCBI WGS metagenome assembly OGKH01 (sample SAMEA2582084, study PRJEB24529) | metagenome | biome: Human gut stool | place: China | collected 2011
ATACTTTTTAACATCTTCTATTTTTTTTATCACAGCTTCTTGCTCCTCGACTGTAACAGCACTTTCGGATGATAACAAAAACTCTGTAAATTCTTTTACAAATTCGTCATGCTCTTTCTGCGCGTCAGGATCTGTACAAACTAATTGCTTTAACATCTCCGCAATTTCTAAGCCCAACGTCCGACTTTCTCGATTTATTTCGTTAAGTTCTTTAGCAAGCTGTACAGCATCCGGTATTTCTTCCGACTCAAAGCTGTCAATATAGTGTGGAATATTCAGATTATAGTCATTGTCTAAAATGGTAGACATGCTAATGTTACTAGAATATCGCTCTATATCGGCCCTGTCCTTGTACGCTTTAATTACTTTTTCCACCTGTTCGGCGGTCATTATATTTTTGTTCTTGTTCTTAACAAAATCTTTTTGCGCATCGATAAATAATATATCGGTGTTAGTTCGATTTTTCTTAAATACCAATATACACACAGGTATACCTGTATTTGTAAACAGATTAGACGGTAGTCCTATTACCGCATCAAGTAAATTATCCTCAATCAGCTTACGTCGTATATCGCCCTCTCCCTGTCCTCTGAAAAGTACACCGTGCGGCAGGATAAAGGCGGCTGTGCCAGCCTTATTTAACGAATAAAGTCCGTCGAGTATAAAAGCAAAATCGGCTTTACTCTTTGGTGCCAATTTATAACCTTCAAAACGTGCATCCATTTGTGGAATCCAAGATTGACTATACGGAGGATTACTAATCACCGTATCATATTTTTTACTTCCTAGCATATCTACTTTAGATACTTGGCCAAAGCCAGATGCGGCGGATTCCACTTTATAGTACGCAAGCTCTTCACCAGTAAGCACGTTCTTCTCTACTACTTCCGCATCTATATTAGCTATTAGTAGATTGAGTAGCATAAAGGCTATCGCATTTTTTGAATACTCTTCAAGCCTTAGTGTCACGGTATTATCCGACTTAAATTTAGCCAAAGATAATCCGCCGATTCCAGCACATACATCGCGAACATCACCGCCGGAGGTAATACCGCCGATTATATCTAGCACGCATTGTGGCGTGTAATCTTGCATATAGTTTTTTCTATCTGCACTATGTTCTTCGAATTCAGCAAGTAAGGCCTCATACGAATAGTAAGGCTGTATCGACTTTAAAAGATCCGAACAGGTATTCGAATCTAGCAACACCTTTGTTAGAGCTGTAGGTATTTCGTGCATTTCACGAATATTTAGTTCTTCCATAATCCTTTGTAGGATTGTCATAATCGTATTCCTCCGCCTCTAACACGTCGTCTCGTCCGTTTCTTTGGTGTATCGCCAGCCTTGACTACACGAGCTGTATTTTGATACGGCGTATACTCCTCTTTACTATTCCGCGCCTCTAAAGCATCGAAATTCGGATTCATAATAGCAATAGCAGCTTGATTATAGTTTCTAATATCAAATGGTTCATTTCTTTTTCGTCCTGGGCGTAGCACCCATTGCTCTTTAAAATGGCCATTAACTAATTTAGACACTTTCATTTCTGCTAATAGGCCCTCGAAGTATTTCTTCCCATACCCTTTTTCATGGTCTTTTGGAAAGTGGCAATACCTCGGCTGGCCTTTTTCTTGGTTCAAATCGCTATAAATTTGTTCCTTGCCCGTATCTACGCCGAGTTTAAACAATTTAGTCTTGTATTTTTTCAACTTCGTAGGCAAGCCGTCAATCAGGTCTTTACCTGCACCGCCTACGCCCTTAATAGGGTAAACGCGCTTATGCCATCTAGTTGAGCAGTACTTATATACCGATTGTGTCTTACTACCACCAGAGTCAATACATGTAACGGATACGCCACGCTTTCTGCCGTCTGCATAAGACCATGTACGATTTAAAATAATATCGTCCAATTCTTTCCATACGGCATCATAGGCAGGGTCGCCGTACAATCTGAAGTATTGTATACCCCAGCTCTCATAATCTTTCCCCCAGCCTACAATTTCACACTCTAAGCGGTCATCCTGTGTATCGACGCCACATGTTAAGAGTAGAACGCCGTCCGGTAGCTCCGCGCCGTAGTCTTCTCTGCGTTCGTAGAGCACTTCTGCCTGCAGTGTTTCGATATCCTCTTCATAAGGAACTCCCATTTCTGTATTAAAGAATGTCATGACGCCGACAGTTCCGAGTTTAAGTGCTTCCTCATATTTACCTTGGAGTTTCCTCCAAGATGCCCAAGGCGAGCCAAACGCGTTCATATGAAAGCTTCGGCAATTATACTTCTTTAAATTCTCCGGCGCTTCCGCAATCCATTTTCCCTCACGATACAGTTTCTTCCACTCGAACTCCTCTGATAGCGTTCCGCAGTGATCACACGCCAAGTAGTACTTGCCCGTGTCCTCGTCCGCGTGGAACTTATCCCAGGACGGATACACATATTCACCACAAGCAGGGCACTTAATGTGCCATACCTCTTGCGTACCACCTAGATACAATTTCTCTATCCGGCTGGTACCTTTGGCCAATGGCGTAGATGCGTACACGTGCTTTCGATTGTAGAACGTATTAGTACGCTTTTCTGCTAGGCTCAAAGGGTCCCCTTCCGTGCCTGCTGATGCTGGATAGCGGTCAATTTCATCCGCTAGTAATACACGAATTGGCCGGGATGCCAAATCTGCTGGAGCGTTCGCACCTACTAATGTTAGGTATCCACCTGGAAAGGTCTTATTCAATACCGTATTGCCACTGTCCCGAGATTTTACATCGGCCATTTTATCGTTCAGTACTTTTGTGTCACGAATAAAGGGAGCAATACGAGTTTTTGAAAACTCCTTGGCTATATCTTTTGTTGGCTGCATGAACATAATTGGTGATGGAAAGTAGTCAATAAAATAACCCAACACATTTTTAATGAGCTGGGTTTTACCAATTTGCGATCCGGTCATATACACTATTTTTTCAACATCAGGGTCACTCACCGCATCAAGCATTTCCTTTTGATAGGGCGCCCTATCGGTGGAATACTTCCCTGGTTCCGCGCTATCTTCCGTGGAAAGCACCACATTGGCGTTGGCCCATTCTGAAGCAGTAAACTTTGGAGGTGGTTTTAAAATGCTGGCCAGGCCTTTGAACAGGTTGCATGTGTGTTTCAATCACCTTCACCTGCCTCGTCGTCATCTACGATGATATCATCGGACTCATCGTGGAACATGTTAGGGTCATATTCTGACAATTCTGTTAAGCACTCATTCACTTCATCGAGAAGTGCATCTTGAATGACTAACAAATTTGTCTCCCCTAGCACTTTAGGCGCTGCTTTTAATGGTAACGCCTGGAGCTTACTTTTAAAGTTATTCAGCATTCGATTCATTACTGCTTTAACTGTGTTCGAGCGGTGCAATTCTCCATTCATGATCTTCAGTTTGTTTTCTTCAATCATTCGTTTTGTTCGAGTTAACAAAGTTCGTTCTGCATCATATCCGCCTTCTCGTGCTTTCTTTTCGAGTTTACTTTCTCCGGTTTTATACGCAATAAATGCTTGTACTGTTTTCGCAACATTGTACTGTCCGCGTTTTTCCTTTTCGAATATACCGTCCTCGGTCAACTGCTGAACACGTCGAGAGCTGATTCCGAGCACTTTTGCCACAATTTTAGATGATACTAATTCGTCAACGATTGTTACGTTCGTCACAGTCTCGCCTCCTTTCAAAAGTTGACCGTTTTTGAAGCCGAACAGCAGTTCGGAAAAATAACTAACTAGCTATTCCGCGGGGTTCGGATGACCCACGGAAAATATTTTTTGTTTGGAGTACCTTTATGGCCCCGGGTATGTCTGAGGTACTAGCCCCCATACATGCCTCCTCGCCAGTGCTGTTTGCGTGAATGTTTCATCATATCTTTAGCAAAGGCTTTGGCTTTGCAATTACCTTTACTGCCAAGGACAATAGCATTAGCAGTACACTTATTACGTTTGTTATGTAAACAATCTTTAATATGGCAAGTAATATCTGTCATACTATTCTCTCCTTTCTATTGGCAGTCAGATTCTATTTTATTTGTAGGCTTAATCAATATCACCATAGGATGGTAGTAATTTGTTATAGTTTAGTACTCAAGGAAATCTCTTATATTGTGTATTGGTTGTAGTTAAACAAGGCTATTCTATTTTGTACGAAAACATCTCATAGGTGTCGCGAATTTATTTTGGTATAGGTTGTTATTTGAAAGGATCATATTTGCCCAACGAATAGGTACCCCCTATGATGATATTGATTAAACCTGCATAATACAAAAGGACGCCAAGTACATCTGGCGTCCTTTCCTTATTCTCTTCATGTGAAGTTTCCCAACTTTCACACCTACAGTATACCACATGTCGATGTATCGTTTTGTATCGTTTTGTACTGAGATGTATCGACTTTTACATCATAGAACGAATGATCCCTACTTCAGTTAGTGCTCGGTCGTGTAATTCTCCTCGCACCCTGGCCTCACTGTAACCTAAAATATCGGCTACCTCCTTCCAGTTTTTACCTTGTGCGTATCGTTCTGTTAGTAGCATGGCCAATTCGTTTGGACGTACTTGACTAATCACGCTTCGTACTTCTGCTTTGATGGCTTTTAACCTTTCTATTTCCTTTCGTTGCAATTCGACGCATTGTTCAATGCCAGCTACTATACCTGATAAATCGCCGCAATGCCCGCCGGATATCCTGTCCTTACTGTAGTCCGTGGCGGATAAGGTATCCGCCTTACGCTCTATCTGTGCCTCAATATCACGCTTAATTGAATCTATGCGGTCATCAATTCGTAATATTTGTTGCATGTACTCTTTATCGGTCACTCTTTCGCCCCCTTGCAATAGCTCCATATCTCGTACAGTTTGTATTGGTCCTCGTGCTTACGACTCACTGTCCATGGACTTTTACCCTCAGCATACACAAGCGCCTTACCGGTACCACCCCATACATCATCAATACGATAGAAGTGTCTATGATACCAATGTTTGTTATCATTCGATACTAACACGCAGTCACCTTGTTTAAAGTGTTCCATTCCCCATCACCTCATTGATGTATCTATCCAAATACCAACGTGCTTTTTTTAGGTCTACAAGTTTATCACCCTTGTACCCAGCACGTGCGATGTACTTGATAACATTACCTAGATGATACGGGAGTTGTTGATCTTCTATAAAATCAATCACTTCAATCTTACCTCTTGTATAATGCGATGGGTGATTTACGGCATCGTGCTCAATGTTTCCATACATCTTATCCTTATCTTCAACAGTTGGCACATACACAGTTAACTTTTTACTGTCTTCCTTCTGTCTTTCTTCTGTCTCTTTACTGTCTACTGTAGTCATTTTTGCTTCCTCCTCAACTTCCTTCTTGGATTTATGACAGAATTTAATTGCACAATCAGGGCAATATTTACGTGGCCTGCCCTGTGGCTTTCTAAAATATTCAAACGGCTCCCCGCATCCTTCGCACTCCCTAACCTCTAATTTAGTACCGGTCGGCGGAGGCGTCATAACTTCCATGCACTCCGGACAATAGTCTTCTGAAGTTTTAACCGTAAACTTCGTGCCACACTTTCTGCATTTTTTTTGCATGATACTTTACTCCTTGTACAACTCTTTACGATATTTAATGGCTTCAAGTAGTGCATCTTGCCCTACTTCCTTGCGCTCTAAAGCTTTCATCACTTGCTCGTCCATCGTTCCTTTTGTTACTAGATGATGGATAATAACCGGTTGCGTTTGGCCTTGCCTGTGTAGCCTTGCATTAGCTTGCTGATATTGCTCCAAGCTCCACGTTAATCCATACCAGACAATGATGTTGCCACCTGCTTGTAAGTTCAAACCGTATCCAGCCGACGCGGGATGGGCCAGTAACATTTGAATGTTTCCTTTGTTCCACTCGGCCACATCGTCATCGGTTTTTAATTCGACAGCCTTGGGAAAAGCCTCTTTAATCGATTGCAGGTCATGTTTGAAATTGTAGAATACTAACATCGGTTTCCCTTCATTCGTTTCTACTAATTCTTTTAACCTCTCTACCTTCTCATTGTGGACGATAATTGTTTCACCTTCATCGGTATAGATAGCCCCATTGGCCAGTTGTAATAATTTACCGGCCAAGGATGCTGCATTGAGTGCACTTACATCGTCATCATCAACCAAGCTTAAGACGTGATCACGTTCCATTTCCTTGTAAAGCGCCCATTCTTTGGGATTCATTTCTACTGTGATTACATTCTCAATACGTTCTGGCAATGTTAGGTAATCTTTGGCTTTTAAGCTCATACAGATATCTTGCATCTTACCAAATATCGCGGTATCGCCGCCAGGCAGTAATCGATAGCTATACACGATATGCCCATTTGTTTTATCTGGTTTAAAATAACGATTGCGGTACTCTGTAATTGTTTTACCCAATCGGTCCCCGCCATCTAGCAGGTACATCTGCGCCCATACATCCATTAATGTATTCGGTGCCGGTGTGCCTGTTAGAATCACTACTCGTTTGAAGAAAGGCCTCATCTTACGCATAGCCTTAAACCGTTTGGCCTGCGGATTCTTAAACGATGAACTTTCATCGATGACAAGCATGTCAAAAGGGAATGGCTTCTTATGATAATACTCATACAGCCATTGCACATTCTCACGATTCATCACATAGATATCAGAATCACTTTGAAGGGCTTTAATGCGCTCCTTTTCAGGTCCTAGTACAGATGCTATCTTTAAATGGCTTGTTTCACTCCATTTGTTAGCCTCTTGCATCCAGGTAGATTCAGCTACTTTCTTAGGGGCAATAAGCAGCACTTTCTTAATATCGAATTGATCATACATTAACTGCTCGATAGCGATTAATGTAGAAACGGTCTTGCCCAATCCCATATCAAGTAACAGTCCATAGTGTGTATGGTCAATGATTCTTTGAATTGCTATCTTTTGATATTCGTGTGGATGAAAGTCCATGAATCGCCCTTCTTATATCATCAACAAACAATGTAGCCCCTAATTTGCCGGTAACTACGGAAACACTGGCGCCCAGCTTTCGCATTCGTTCTATCTGTACGCGTTGGTTGGGCCTTAATCGCCCTTTTTCGTCTTTTAGTTCAGCGAACACGACTAGGCCACCTGGTAAGATTATAATCCTGTCCGGCACTCCATCATTTCCCGGTGATACGAATTTCATATATATGCACCCCAGATTTTTGAGTTGATTTCCCAACCAACGCTCGATGTCTTTTTCCATGTTCTCACCTCGTTATCAATAAATAATCGGCAACAGGCCTCAGCCTATATAAAATATGACTTCATCGGGGTTGTGTTGCCGATGTTTTGTTTTTTTTTCTCATATATATATATACGCGTATTCGCGTTTTTCACGTGTATACGTATACAAGCACTTATTCATATATTTATTATTTTTAATTAACAGTAAATAATAGAAAACATCGGCAACAAATTGTATTTAAGATAGATAACAACTACGCCAAACGTGTTGCCGATTTTGTTGCCGCACGTGTTGCCGTTGCCGATTTTTTAACTTATATCAAAGTTCATCGATGTATAGGCGTGTATAAAAATTATTTCGATAAACATCAATATATGAAAATTACCTAATCGGCAACAAAAATCGGCAACACGATTATTTACGATTTTTAGTTATCGTTTTAGCCTTATTTTGGGGAGTGCTCGCCTCCCTAATAAACGCTCTTTGAACGCCATACATCTTTCCAAATCGCATTTTACCAACGCTCTTTGAATAAGGGCTCCACCCTTTTATGGATTGCAAGATATCAATGATTTCTCTCGCCTTTGCGTTCTGTAGGTTCTTCCGGTCCCCCTCCATCACTTCACACCATATCTCAAGGGCACACACCCGCTCCCGCTGCACTGAACCACAATGATCGTCATCGCCATAGTTCCTGATATAATCGCGTCTATCAAAGATATCTAGCGACTCCCAATCTTCAGGTAATAACATCTCAAGGTATTCTTCAATGAGTCCTACGAGTTCACCACCTTCTGTGTGTGATAATTGGATTCGTAAGGCTTCTTCCTCAAGGTCTCCCTCGAGTACTAAGGATTCACCCTCAGACCAGTAATAGTAAGCCTCCGCCCATAATTGGTCGATGTCATCTTGCGTTATGTCCCAGGCGTTTTTCGTCTTACGATCTTTGTCGCCTGTGATTGGCCAGAATCGGCGGTTGCCTGTACGGTCTTTAAGGAACATCAAATTATTCGTGGAACCGGCGAATACACACTGGCGAGGGTACTCTTCGGTACGCCTGCCGTAGGGTGACCTGAACCGGTCAGAGGTACGGCTGATAAAGGCTTTTACAATTTCATTATCGTTCTTGTAGGTAGGTGCCAGTTCGGCGAGTTCATTAATCCATGAACCCTGAATTTGTTCAAGGGCATCTTTTGTCTTAATATCAACCAACGAATTATTGAACCATTTACGGCCTAAGCGTTCTAAGATTAAGGATTTACCGAGACCTTGAGAGCCGTATAATACGACAGCCGTATCGAACTTGATACCGGGCACCATAACGCGTGCTACAGCACCGCACATCCATTTACGAGTAACAGCGCGAATGTAGTCAGTATCTTCGGCACCGATGTAGTCGATGAAGAGGGTATCAACTCTACATTCACCATCCCAGGTTAGACCCGTTAGGTACTCTCGCACAGGATGAAATTTGTTGGCTTGCGTGACTTCCTGTAAGGCATCATCGATAATGCCTTTACCCTTTATTAGGTATTTCGTAGCAAAGTAATTACGTAAGCACGCATCATCTGTATCAGTCCAGTACGGCGTCTCATCCTTACCACGCCACGGCAAATCGTCAATCACGACTAAGCGGTGGGCAAATTCGTCAAGGCGGATTTTACCTTTTAACGCTGGGTCGTATTTAAGAACGATTAAGCAGTTGAATACATCTGATTCAGGTGTACCACGGCGGTCACGTTTAAGTTTTTCGAGAAAGTCTTCATCCTCGTCCGTGATATCTTCAAACTCCATATCAGCCATACGCTCCTTATCGAGCAGTACAGGCGCGGCGCCGTCTTTGTTGACAAAGTCAAGCATCGCCTTGTAGCTAGGTAAGTCTGTTACTTTGGTGCGCGGATCCGCGTCGGCATCTTCGGCGCCAAATAAGTGAATTCGTACTAGGTCAAAGGCATTGACGAGTTTACCGCTGATAGGATCAGTTGCATGATTCGAGTATGCAAACGTATCATTATCGTAAATGACAAGACCAGCTACTGAGCTGCCTTCTGTATATGTGTATCGGTCCTCGTGCTGCGTTGGTGCATAGACATTTGGTAGAAACTTATGTATAGCTTCTGTGATACTATAACTCCTACAAAAGGCGCCAAGTAATCCTTTTTTCTCTAATGGGTTACCTTGCTTTTTAGCCGCATCAAGACGAATCTGTGACTCCTTACTTGATGTTGGCCAAAGGCTCGTATCACGCCAGTCTCTGTAGGTACTCAAATACGTATCGACTGAAATAAGCTTCCCCTCATTATGTTGGTATACATACGCAACATCTTTAGGGCAACTCGGCCAATACATAAGGCGTTCCGCTTGATGCGTTGAGGAATCGAAAGATTCAATACCAATATCATCGGCGATACGTCTCGAGACTGCTTGGTACTCATCAGGAGACATCACTCTATCGGTCGGAATGATGATGCGGTATCGTGGATTATCAGGGGTATGGCTGTGCGTACTGTATAGCACGTATTCCATATCTCCTAGTTCCAAATCAAGGTTTGAAATAAAATCCTCGCTAGGCGAATCCGCATCAAGAGTAATCAAGTACCGTTCTTTAACAGAGCCTCTAACCCGTCTACCATTATTGGGGATATAGCCACCAACAAAACCGCCGACGTCTTTCTTTTGCCCTTTCTCGGCTTTAGACATTTTGGCGTATTCATCAGCCGTTTCATTGGTTACAGTTGGCTCGGCCAATTTCTTGGCCAAAGCACTCCAAGTCATTTTCTGAGACTTCCAGCTACGGGCGGAGCGATTTCTGCCCGTAGCTATGATGATATTTGTATCCATATTACATCGCCCCTCCCTTCGCAAATTGGATGTCTCTTATAAATTGGGGTACTTGTAATTTATGCTTTTTAACCCATTGGCATACAGCATAATTGACATCGTGGTTATCACTAACACATCTGTTATTTTTTAACTTGGCCTGGTGTATTTCAACGAAGTTATCAGTATTCTTGTTAGGATTAACTTCAATACATGCTACAGGCTTATCGCTTTTATAAACGCCTACGATGGCGCACGTTCCGGCTTTTACCTTATCTACATAAGTCCCAACGCAGTTATTCAATTGCACGCCTAATCGGATGATGCCGTGCGTTGACTTAATCACGTTGAAAGTTAGCCCTTCAACTGAATCTGCTAATTTTTTATGACGCAGACTCTGTTGCACTGGCAAGTTTTCGGCATCTTCAAATTTAGATAAACACACAATCTCGTCGTGCAGGTCTTTAATTTGAATTCGTTTAGCCCAAACTTCTTTTTTCTTTTCTCGCGATAACCTAAGATACATATCAGCTGTATCTTTAATTTCAGAATAAGAATCTGCGTTTTTAATGAACAGTAGAGTACGCCGCTCACCGTATTGGTGCCTCACGATAGATAGGAATTTTGTAAACATAAGCAAGGCATGTTCGCTATTCCATATTGGCCACGATTGAATATATCCTGTCCCTCCACCTTCCTCCGCTACGAGGTCTGTAAAGGCCTTTTGATAATCCATACTTTTGAATATCTTGCTAGCGGTCTTAATCACTTTCACATAAAAGAAAGGGCGTATGGACAGTAATCTTCGAACCCAGCGCTTATCAGGTAATTCATAAAGCTGTATTAGAGCTTTAATAAATGGTGTACCGGTGCTTGTTAACTCAGTAATACTTGAAGTACACACCTTGTCAGAACCGAAAGGCCTAAAATAGGTGTCATAGTCTTTAACTAATGTATCATTAAGAGCGGGCGCATCCGGTGCGTGCATTTTCCAAATTAGGTTATGGAGCAAATTATCAAGGGCCCCATATTTGGCTGATAATAAAACACCCTGCCTAATAGCCTTAACTCTGTAGCCTACTTTTTTAGATAACTTAGTAAAATAGGCTTCCTTTAGCACTTTGGCAAAAGTCTTTAGCTCGTTTTTATGCTCCGCTAATCGACAATTTGGAGTTGTTACAAGCCATCGTAAGGGTAATGACTTTGAATAAAAGCACGATATATTAGGCTCGATTTCAGATACTATATCGGCACGAGTGCGTTTCTTTTGAACCAGGAATACTTTTCCTTGTTTAAAATCAAAACGCAATATGTCGATAAGATGCGGTTTGTATCCGGGGTAAATCGACTGCATATCATTATCGACATACACTGTGTGGTAGTCGAATTTAACGTCTAATATTGATCCCCTATCGATGATTGAAAGTTCAATATCAAGCGGAATATTATCATTACTCGAAACCTCAGCAACACAATCATCATTTGTGTGAATGAGTTCACCACATTGCGGGCAATAAAACTCATTTGACATATAGGGGTCTACGATTTTGCCCATACCGGATGACACGGAAGGCCACAAGCAGGCAAAGGATTGCCCGCAATCTACGTGGTAATGTACAGCAGGTGACCAAGAGTTCACTTGCTTGCGCCGTACTAGGTCATACAGCTTTTTGACTGACAAACTAAATAATACCTTCATAAGGCGCTAACCTCTTTCTTATAACAAATCGTCTAAATCGTCTTCTTCATCAACTACAGGAGCATCTTCAACAGGAAGGACTTCCTCTACAGGAGCTTTCTTTTTAGTAGTACGCTTACGCTTAGGTTTTTCAGCAGGTTGCTCTTCTACTTTAGGAGCGTCATCTACGGCTGGCGTTTCTTCAGTCTTTGCGGGCTCTGCTTTTTTACCGTTGAGTACTTTAAACCCTAAATCACAAGCAGCGATACAACCTTCGCAGTACGCCATAGCTGCGTCTTTACGTTCGCTAGCAGGTGCGTTTTTTACTAATTCATATAAGCTGTCAATGGCTTCGCGTTGTTGTTTAATTTGTTCTTTGTTAATCATAATGACTTCCGCCTAGTCTTTCATATAATACGGGTTTTCAAACCCCGCTGCATTTAATATAAGGCCCTCATTCCAGGGCTCAGGTTTACACATAATGTCTATGACTTCATCTAAACTACCTTCACCTATAGGTGCTTCAATAACCACCTCGTCATGGATATGGGCTACAATCTTATAACCAGCTTTGGCCAGTCTTAGCATGGATGCGGCCAAGCAATCCCTTGCAACGGCTTGTACAATGTTTTCGACGAGCTTTCCGCCGTAGGTTTCGACTCTGCCCCAGGTATTCTTAACCTGATCCATGCCGTCGTACTCAATCGATTCACTGCCGAACCGGTTAAGGCCTATTCTAGGTCTTGCGTAGGCAAGCCTCCGCCCTGATGGTAACTCAATAAACATAAACCCTTTTGATTTAAAGAATCGAATATTACCTTGCCTAATTCGTACAGGTTCGCCAGTCTTGACGACTTTCTTGGCTGCGGTATCTGCATCTTTCCAAAATCTCGTAATTCGTGGACTGGCTCTTCTCCATGCTTCGATGATACCGGGAAGTTCGGATTCTGGAATTTCCCCTTTTGAGTCCATCGATTTCATGGCCCCTACGCCACCACCATAGCCCAGTGCCAATTCTGCAACCTTACCCTTTTGGCGAAGGTGCCCATTTACGCCGTGCTTCTCGACTGGTACGTGGAACATGCTAGATGCGGAGGCACAGTAGATGTCGCCACCTTGTGCAAATACATCCTGTCGCCACTGCTCGTGAGCGAGCCAGGCAATCACACGGGCTTCAATAGCACTGAAGTCTGCCACTATAAAGCGGTGTCCATCCTCTGCTACGAGAGCCGTACGAATGAGTTGCTTAATCACATCACCAGGGTTTCCATAAAGTAGGTCTAGCAATTCTACATCTCTACTTTTAAGAACTTCCCTGGCTGTGTCTAAATCTTCTAGGTAATTACGAGGGAGGTTCTGTAGTTGCACTACACGCCCCGCCCATCGTCCGCTTCTCATGGCTCCGTAAAACTGAAGCATGCCGTGGATACGGCCATCGGAACATACTGCCTTTTTCATGGCCAAGTACTTTTTAATTGACGAGTTGCCCAGGACTTGCCTGTTCTTCAGCACGGTACGCACATCGGAAGGAATATCCTGTGACAGTAGATTTGATACATCATCTTTTCTCATGGTCTCGATCTCATAGCCAAGGCGAGTTGATAACCAATCCTTAAGTTGCAACGTACTATTGGGATTATCTAGCCCTGTTAGTCGTGCCGATGATACGGTGGCCTTTTCCACTATTTCATCGTTACATTGAAGCGCTGCATCGACGAGGTCCATATCTACTTTTACACCTCTCCAGTTAATGGCCTGATCCAATAGCCAATATTCATGTTCAATGGCAGGCGGTTTCAATGAAAGCAGGCGTTTACGAATGGCCTTTTCAACCACTACGTCCTGCCGGTTGTATTCAATAAATTCAGCCCATTTATCCGGCGCATCCTCAGGCATATTCCGTGTCTTAGGATTCGTCTTAGTAGGCTTACGTGGAACGGAGAAGAATTGAATCAATCGTTTACCTCGTGAATCCTTGGCTTCTCCTAATTTCAAAGCCTTGGACACATTATCGAGGCTTGCAGGTAAACTGCAGTATAACGCTAGCACAGAGGTACATTCCCAATTCGTGTAGTCCGCATCAGGGAAGTACTTTTTTAGGCATAACATTTCAAACGCTGCATTGAACGCTGTCTTTGTAATTTCCTTATTATACAAAGCGTCCACCACCCTTTCGGGTAGTGGATTCTTTGTCATATCAATTACC
>OGKH01000831.1_pt1 | contig 13840 bp, 12 predicted proteins | sample 1572421 | NCBI WGS metagenome assembly OGKH01 (sample SAMEA2582084, study PRJEB24529) | metagenome | biome: Human gut stool | place: China | collected 2011
CGATTTCAACTTCGGATACGTCTTCAGTTTTAGGTAAACGAATCATATCAGGTTTTGCTGGAACGATAACATCAAGATCGTCATAACCATAAGGAGTTTGTGTAGGATGGTTGATACGAACTACAGTTTCAGCGCGGAATTTACGGGATTTCAATGCTTCTGCAGTCAAAAGACGAGCTGTGTCTTTTTCTGTAATAGGCACGGAATCTTCGATATCAATCATGATGGAATCAGAGCCGTGGATATCAGCACTGTTAATCATTTTTGGTGTATTACCAGGAACGAACATCATGGAACGGGATAAGCGTTTTTTTGCCGCTTCTGTAAGCGGATTAGTTTTTACTTCTGGAAATGTTTTATCGTTAGCCATTATGCTTTGCTCCCCCTTTCTAATGCGCCCAACACGCGAGCTTTAATTGTGTAATCCCAAGCGTTTTTATCTTGTACAGTTACTTTTACGCCATCAAAACCAGCTTCTTTAACTGTATTCAAGATAACAGATTTAATTTGGTCGCCATATTGACGCATAACTTTGGAAGTCAATTCGATTTCGATGCCACTAGCAATCGGTTCTACCGTAACTAATGCATCATTTTTTTCGTCGAAGCCTGCTTGCGCAGCTTTCACTAATTGTGCCATGTTACATCCTTTCACTAAAAAATATATCAAATGGCAAAGACCAGACCGTCGCGAAGTCTGGCCCAAGCCGTAAAAACAATGATGAGTATAAAATTAGATGGTGATTAAATCATACCGATGAAAGTCCACCAAGGGATACCTATTACAAAGAGTAAAATCCAGCTCAAGATTGCTAGGATACCACCAGCAGTCCACCATTCTTTCAAGTTATTATAACCTGCAGAGTAGATAATAGGACCAGGGGATGCACCGTAGTGAGTTACGAGACCACCAAATGCATTTGTAGCAAGCAATACTAGACCAAACATAACAGGGTTAACACCGGCTGCCATACCTACCGTTAAGAATACAGGAAGCATAGATGCGATATATGCGGTACTAGAAGCGAATAAGTAACGAATTACAACGCTGATAGCGGAAAGAATCAATACTACTACAAGTGGAGATACATCGAGTGCCAAGTTGGTTTGCATGAATGTAGCAAGCCATGCAAAGAATTTAGCTTTTGTTAAAGCTGTGGATAAACCAAGGATAGCACCGAACCAGATGAATGTGTTCCAAACAGCTTTTGTTTGAACCATATCTTCCCATGTGATGATGCCGGATAAGAAAACAACAGTCATAGCAACTAATGCTACTGCTGTAGGACTCAAATCAAAAGCGATAGCTGGGAAAAAATATCCAATAGAAGGCCATGCCCAACCAAGAAGAGCAAGGATGAATACAACAGCCAAGATTTTTTCAGACATTTTCATAGGTCCTAATTTTGCAAGACCTTCGTCTGCCAATTTCTTATTGTCGATTTTTACAGCTTCAGGACGGTCAATCCAGTAGCCTACAAGAGGAACAAAAATCAACATTACAAGGCCAGGAATGGCCAAAGCCACTGCCCATTCGACCCAGTTCATAGTTAGGCCTGTAATCTTAGTAACGAAATCCAGTGCCAACACATTAGGAGCCATAGCTGTTAAGAACATAAAGGACGTAATCTTTGTTACGAAGTAACCATTCATCAAGATAAAGGAACCGCCGCGTTTTGCAGTATCACCAGGGTAAGAACCAATAGATTCTGCAATGGATAAGTTAATAGGATATACGATACCAGCTGCACGTGCTGTATTAGAAGGTGTTGCTGGAGACAAGATTAAGTCAAGAAGCGCTGTTACATAGCCTAAACGCAATACTGTGGACCCGAATGCACGGATTAAGTGGTACGCTACACGGTGACCAAGACCAGTTTTACCAAATGCAACGCTCAAGGAGAATGCTGCAATGATCATCCACAATGCTGTGGAGCCATAGCCTACCAAAATATCTTTTGCATTGTCCATGAATAATGCAGAAGCAGATAATACGGATAATAAAATAATTTGAATTGGATATGGTTTTAAAATCAAACCTAAGATACCTGCGATGTAGAAACCAAAGAGGCGCCACGCTTCCGCAGAGAGCCCTTCTGGTGGAGTTGTAAACCAGAGGATAATTGGAATTAGCACGATAACGGCTAATTTTACAAGTCTTTCCATGTTTTTTCCTTTCTTATAAACATAGGCATATACTATTCATCCTAACACTACCCAAGTAATTCGTAATACGCGACTATTACTTATGAACTCTTGTTTTAGTATGCTTTCATTATACGTTGATAATCAGTTTCTGAAAAATAGATTACCTTTATAGGGGTCATAAAATTTTTTATAACTGTCATTCATACTTTTTATGCATTTTTCTCATAGATTTTTAGGTGTAAATGAAAAAAATGCATGCATACACCTCTAACAAGATGTATACATGCACTTACATGTTATGATTTATATTCTCTAAAAATACTATCGTCTACGACAGTGTGTTTTTTATAGTAATCTCGTACGTACTCGATAAATGTTTTGACAGCAATTAAATTGGCCGACTCTTTTGTGTATACCATATTGGTATCACGCGTAATATACGTGCCATCCTTGCTACGCAATGGGCTAACATAAATATCTTTGTCTTTACAAGATCCAAGGCCCATATAGGTTAGAATAGACCATCCTAGACCGGCTCGCACAAAATGACGGCATGTACTCATGGAATTGACGTCCATCGCCACAATGGGGGGTTCTTCAAAATGCTCGGCACACCATTTTTCAATGATATTAGCTACCGATGCATCAGTTTGATATCGAATAAAAGGCACCTTCTCTAACGATTCTGGTGGCACTAACTCTTTATATACCAAGCAATACGGTTCTTCCAATAACAATTCTGAATTGCCTGATACTTCATATCCACCACGTGCAAACGCCACCATACAATCACCGGTATTAAACATCTTTACAACTTGATGGCTGAAAGCTGTCTTAACTTGAATATGTACATCTGGATACTGTTCGCGGAACGATTTCAACAAAGCTGGTAATTCATAATCTGCAAAATTAATGGATGATGCAATTTTTAAGGTACCTTGAATCTTACCAGTAGACGATGTCAATGCATGGTCTAAGGCCTCTCTATCATGCAGCATGCGTTTGCAATAGTCATAATAGATTTCACCTTGTGGCGTCAATGCAATGCCTTCTGTGGTACGAAGCAACAAGGAGTATCCTACACTATCCTCTAAATGACGCAGTCGATAGCTCAAAGCAGGTTGCGAAACAAATAACTTTTCAGCTGCTTTTGTTATATTACCTTCATCTACAACGGTTACAAAGGTACGCCATTCTTTATCATCCATAGTCGTACTCCTTTTTATGACCAACCTAATTACATTATATATTGCTTATCTAGCATTCGCAATGCCTGCAAAGACTTTGCCCCGTTCACCATCGATGGTAACCTCTGCGCCTTCCAGCAATACATCATAAGCGTCTTTGGCGCCTAAGATGACAGGAATACCATAGGTAATGCCTGCAATAGCACTATCCGATGTGTACCCATCTTCAACGGCTACAATACCGCCTGCTCGTTTAGCAATGTTCATCAACTCTGGTTCCATAGTCCCTACTACGAGGATATCACCAGATTGGAAGCTTTCATAATCATTCTTATGATTAGCTGCAATAAATACGCGACCCGTAGCGGATTTACGTAGGATACCATTACCAGATAACAACACCTTGCCTGCAATATGAACGCGAATCATATTCGTAGTACCTGTAGAACCAGATGGCACGCCAGCAGTCACGACAACTAAATCACCAGAGTTGATGGCATTCGCCCCGAGAGCACCGGTAATCGCCTGTTTTACCATTTCATCAGAGTTGATATTTTCACGGCCCTTGATGGCTTCAACGCCCCAGCACAATTGCATGCGACGAATCGTTTCATCATGCGGTGTAATGGCGATAATTTTACAATCTGGACGGTGACGAGCCACACTAATCGCAGTATGCCCAGATTCGGTGCATGTTAAAATAGCTGCCGCCCCTAAATCACTGGCGACGCGTACGCTAGCCAAACATACAGCCTCAGTGGTTGTCACATCAACACTTTCCTGCGTTCTGCTCTTATGATCATAAATGACGGATTGCTCCGTTACCTCTGCAATGCGTGTCATGGTCGTAACAGCTTCTACAGGGTATGAACCATTAGCCGTTTCGCCAGACAACATAATAGCATCCGTGCCATCTAAGATGGCATTGGCCACATCACTCGCTTCGGCGCGCGTAGGACGAGGATTTTGAATCATAGATTCCAACATTTGCGTAGCCGTAATAACAGGTTTACCAAGACGATTACATTTTTCAATCATCATCTTTTGCAATACCGGTACTTCTTCGGCTGGAATTTCTACGCCCAAATCACCACGAGCAATCATAAGACCATCGGCTACATCGAGGATTTCATCAATATTATTAACCCCTTCAGCATTTTCAATTTTAGCGATAATCTTAATATCCTTTTGTTCAGATTCCAAGATGCGACGAATAGCCACTACATCCTTAGCGCGTTGCATAAAGGATGCGGCCACAAAGTCCACACCTTGTTGGCACCCAAAGCGCAAATCTAATTCATCTTGCTCGGATACAGGCGGCAAGCTAAGCGCTACGCCTGGCACGGCCACCCGTTTGCGATTACCAATTTCACCGCTGTTTTGAACGGTGGTAATGATGTTATTACCTTCAATAGCATCGATGGTCAATCGAACGAGGCCATCAGCTAAGAGAACCGTATCGCCAACGTGCACATCGCCTACTAAACCTTTATGGTTTACAGTACTAATCTCTGACGTGCCTTCTACATCATCCGTAGTCAATGTAAATTGTTGCCCCGCTTCGAGGAATACCTTGCCTTCTTTAAACAGTCCTAGACGAACCTCAGGGCCTTTTGTATCGAGCAATAATGCGATTGGTTTATTGACAATCATCGCCGCATCACGCACCATTTGCATGCGCTCCGCTTGCTCTTCATGCGAACCATGAGAGAAGTTAAAACGAGCCACATTCATGCCGGCGCGCATCATATCTTCTAAAATACCGAATTTATCCGTGCCCGGACCTACGGTACATACGATTTTTGTACGTTTCATATATCCTCCTAAATGGGATGGTATTTAATATACTCTATTGCACCTCTACGGCACCTTCACCTAACACCGCTTCAATGCGTGCGATGATTTCATCTGTAGGTGCAAAGCATAATTGAGGTGATAAATTAATTCGTTTTCGTTGTTTGTGTAAATATAATGCTGTCGGTACTTGCCCTTCTGCTTGTGAAAGTATTTCCTTCAACGCATTGCTATTCTCTGGCGTATCATAGGCACCTCGAATATGGATGGCGATTTGTCGTGCATTGTTGTAATTTACCTTTAATGGTGCAATGCGATCAGCAATAATCTGCACACCCTTTTCATCCGCATCAACGCGACCTCGCACCTTAACAACCATATCGACAGCCAAGAATTGTTCACTCTGTGCAAATACCTTCGGGAATGCTACCACTTGAGCGGAACCAGAGTAATCTTCGATGCGAAGAATACTCATGACATCGCCCCGTTTTGTAGGTCTATCCCCTCTTTCAGCAATGAGACCGCCAAAGGTAATCGTTTGACCATCAAAACGCTCAGGGTTTTCAAGGAGTTGCCCCAATTCAAAAAGGCCTTTCAATTCCTTGTTATAGCCTTGCAATGGATGGCCCGTAATATAGAATCCTGTGTAGTCCTTTTCATCCTTCAATTTATCATCTTCCGATAAATCAGGTAGATTCGGCACCGGAATCATATCGACGTCATCCGTGCTTTCACCAAAGAGACTCATAGTACCCATGGCCGCATCCTTTTGCTGCTTAGCCCCTACAGCCTGTGCACTTTCATACATGTGCAATAACTGATTGCGGTTTTCCTCAAATCCGTCCATAGCACCGCAGCGAATTAAGCTTTCCAGCAACCGTTTATTAACGACCTTGCTATCTACGCGACGACAAAAATCGGTAATGCTCGTATAGAGACCATTGGCCTCACGTTCAGCTATGAGTCGATCGATAGCATTGTCCCCTACGTTCTTGATGCCCCCAAGACCAAAGCGAATGGCATCACCTTGTACGGCAAAGCTACGCAAGGAATGGTTCACATCGGGACCGAGGACCTGCACATTATGTTTTTTACAAGCATTGATATAGTAGGTGAGCTTATCCATATTTTGCATAAAGCTTGTCATGGTAGCGGCCATAAATTCTGGGAAGTAGTGCGCCTTGAGATACGCTGTTTGGTACGCAATATACGCATAGGCCGCACTATGGGATTTATTAAAACCATAGCCTGCGAAGTAAACGAGCAAGTCAAATACTTCATTTGCAATGGACTCTTCAATGCCATTATTGATAGAACCTTGTATAAAGGATTCACGTTGCGCTTTGAGGACGGATTCCTTTTTCTTACCCATCGCACGGCGCATCAAATCCGCTTGGCCAAGGGAGAACCCACCCATGGCAGACGCAATTTGCATAACCTGTTCTTGGTAGAGAATAACGCCGAACGTATCTTTCAAAATAGGTTCCAAAATTGGATGTAAATAAGTCACCTCTTTTTTACCATGACGGCGGTCGATAAAATCCGCCACCATGCCAGATCCCAAAGGACCTGGGCGATAGAGTGCAACGAGAGGGATTAAATCCTCAAAATGCTCAGGTTTCAAATCCATAACGAGCTTGGTAATCCCATCGGACTCAAGTTGGAATACACCGGATGTATCGCCCTTGGTAAGGAGCTCACAAGCCGCTTTATCATCTAATGGGATAGCATCTAAGTCAAGATCAATACCTCGGTTTGCCTTGATGAGCTTAAGGGCATCCCCCATAACGGTTAATGTACGAAGGCCCAAAAAGTCCATCTTTAACAGGCCTAATTCCTCGATATTATCCTTATCATATTGAGTGACAAAGCCTTCTTCATTAGAGTTTTGTACAGGCACATGGTCATCTAGAGGGTCCGCAGAAATTACGACACCCGCCGCATGGGTGGACGAGTTACGTGCAATGCCCTCTAGTTTTTGACCAAAATCAAATAACTCTTTTACATTAGGATCTGTATCATATAGAGCTTTTAAATCTTTACCCTTTAAAGCCTTTTCTAAGGTGATGCCCAATTCATTAGGAATCATCTTCGCAATGCGATTGACCTCGGCTAATGATAAATCGAGCACACGACCTACGTCGCGAATAACGGCGCGGGCCGCTTCTGTACCAAAGGTGATGATTTGAGACACGCGAGCCTGTCCATATTTTCGTGTTACATAGTCGATAGCTTCGCCCCGCTTTTCATAGCAGAAGTCGATATCGATATCAGGCATACTAACCCGTTCTGGATTAAGGAATCGTTCAAAGAGCAAATCGTATTGTAATGGGTCAAGGCCTGTGATACCTAATAAATAAGCTACTACAGAACCGGCTGCAGAGCCACGACCTGGGCCTACAAGGATATCGTGTTCACGCGCGTAACGCACATAGTCCCATACGATGAGGAAATAGTCTTCAAAGCCCATCGTTCCGATAACATCGAGTTCGTAGTCGAGGCGTTTTTTAAGCTCATCAGATGTATCGCCATATAAACGAGGTATTTCTCGTTCACAGACCTTGCGTAAATAAGTCTTAGACGTTTCTCCCTCAGGCACATCAAAGTGTGGCAAATGGTGTTCATCAAAATTAAATTCTACATTGCATCGGTCTGCAATCTTTAATGTGTTTTCTAAGGCCCCAGGGATGTGTCCAAAGAGCTCCGCCATCTCGTCCCCAGATTTGAGATAGAACTCATCATTAGGGAATTTCAAACGATCTACTTCGGCGCGACGTCGGCCCGTTTGAATACAAACGCGGATATCCTGAGCATCAGCGTCGTCTTTCATAACATAGTGGAAATCATTGGACGCCACGATGCCTAGGCCATATTCGTCAGCTAATTGGCATAGCACTTGCTGAGCACGTAACTCTTCAGGTAAACCGTGATTTTGAATTTCTAAAAAGAAATTATCTTTACCGAAAGTTTCAATGTACCACTCAACAGCTCGGCGAGCCCCGTCCATATTATCTTGCAGAATATATTGAGGTACTTCCCCTTGAATACACGCACTAAGGGCAATAATGCCCTTGCTGTATTGACGCAACAAATCATGGTCAGCACGAGGCTTATAATTAAAACCTTCCGTAGAGGCTTTAGATACGATTTTAACAAGGTTTCGATAGCCTTCCATCGTTTCGGCTAGCAAAATAAGATGTTTTAATCGCTCACGGCTACGCCCTTCTGGTTTATCAAGGCGGCTACCTTCTGTGACATACACTTCACATCCAATAATTGGTTTGATGCCTTGTGCCACACATTCTTTATAAAAATAGATGGCTGCATACATATTGCCATGATCCGTAATGGCAAGGGCTGGTTGTTCCAATTCCTTCGCGCGGCGCACCATATCCGGCAAACGGCTGATGCCGTCCAATAAACTAAATTCCGTATGACTATGTAAATGTACAAATGGCTTCATGGTACACCTCCTTACGGTCTATGTGCAAAATAGATATTTAATGATTTCTTACGGGCTTTCCAATCTGGTAAAAATTGGGCCACTAAATTGTGAAAGTTCTTGGAATGATCCAAGTATTTAAAATGGGCAAACTCATGGACCATAACGTATTCAATATAGGCCTGAGGCCCTTCTAATAAACGCATATTCATCTTAATGAGCTGCTTTGATGGCGTACAAGAGCCCCAACGACTCTTCATGCGCTGTTGCTTTACCGTTGGCAATGGCACATCAATATGTTGCTGGTGAAAGCGTTGATACACGACCTTCGCCCAATGGGTAAACACCTTTTCCCCTAGCTGGCGCCAAAAGGTTTGCATTAATTTATGTTTGTCTTCATAGGTATAATCAGACTTAACTAACATCACCATACGACTAGAACCATCAAACTTAATATGCGGTTTGCCAGATGTTTCTAGCACCTCTAGCGTAACAGGCATGCCCAAAATAGATACGGTTTCACCCGTTACATATTGCAATGCCTCTATCCGCTGTGCCGTTAATGCTTCAAGTTTAAAACGAGCCCTCTCAATAAAAGGCATATTTTCAATAACAAACGCATCGATTCGATAATCTGGTACATAAGCATTCGCCGAAACATGGACACTACCATCCTTGTGAACACGCATGTTTATATTCTTTACACGCTTGATTGTTAACTCATATTCAATTGTGTCACCATTGTAGGTAATAGACCGAGTTGTTGAAGTATTCATACCTTTTATTTTATCATAAAACACTCATAAAATCGTTAAAATCTGGGTGCTTTAATAGAAATTATTCGATTTTAAGAACATAAAAATAGCAGATAGTCGATTTTAGATTATCAACTATCTGCTATTTAAATAAAATTATTGACACTAACTAAAAAATGACAACCAAACTAATATCGTATATCAATTCATATCACCTCTAGTGTATATTATCTTGATAATTAATTACATTTTGAAAGTGATTCAATATTTTTTCATTATAATCAGTATTTATATATTTAATATTCATATACCACTTCCGATTATCTTCAGAACTTAAATCTAATCTTAAAAATTTTGATTCTTTTAAGTTCAAATAAAATATTGAAAAATCACTGGAATTAATACCAAACCTTAAGCTCTCTAAAAAAGCATTTAAACTGACGTGTTCATCATTTGATGTATTTGGTAAAATTTGAACAATAGCGGTATTATCAACAATGCCATTAATTCTTAATCGTCTAGAAAGTAAATTATATATTTCACTTTCAGAGTAATCTATGCAAAAACTTTGATTTGTAAATCCCCCCTCTTCCGGCCATTCACTATAAACAAGATACTCATTACTTATACCATTCATTTTATCTAATTCTAAAATTTCTCCACTTTTCAAATTTAATTGATAATAACCTTCAGATGTATTTAAAATAATGTTCCCATTACTAGTCCAAACCTGATATATATGATATTGATTTCCTGTATAAATAAGAATTTTTTCTAACTTATCTTCAAAGATATTAGTTAAATACCAATCGACTTGCTTACCATTCTGTACTTTCTGAATAGCAAAAAAACTATCTTTAGTAAAAAAAGCGTCTGTGATTATTCCGTTCTTAATTTTTAGCATAGATAAATCGAGATTAAAATTATTTCCCATATCTTGTGGATTATAAATATTTGCATTAGAGCCATTGAGAACTACAACAGCACCTTTATGTGGATTCCATACATTATTATAAGATGTAAACTTCAATCTCAATATATATACTAATACCAATATACAAACTATAATAAAAAACCAAATAAGATATTTACGAATATATCCCATTTATTCCACCTTATAAACAAGTCCTCGATTATTTTCATAATCATCATCCAATAAATTTTCAACGGCACCAGGAATAACCGCAAGTATTAACGAAAAAATAGAAAAACTATGTAAAATCCTGCCCCCAAAAATAACAATTAATTCAATCATCAACAATTGACCTAATTGTATCATCGTAAGAAAAATACTTTTCTTAGTATTTGCTCCTACAATAGTTATTGCATTATTCCGTATAATATATATTGCATAGATACAGCAACACCAACTGCAGGAGTGCCACTAAGTTCAGAGGCATATAAACTAGCACGAAAAGAAGAAAATACATCACAAGCTTGTCTTACGGTACATTTAAATCACCTAAAAATATTAGGCATATTATCTTACTTTAACAATAATAGAACGATTAGGATATCTCATCTTCTTATCTTTTAGCCGATTATAAATATTCTGTTCTTCTAAAGTTAAATTGGATTCATTAGACCAAATATGTGTCTGTATTGGTTTCTGTTCTTTTTCCAGCTCTTTTTTCTCTATCAAACATCTATTTAAAATATTTTTTTTGTAAATTTCATCAGTTTGGTCATCAAATAAATAGTAAGTTTGACCTGAATTTAAATCAAGCTTTAAAAATCCTGTTTTTCCATAACTATATAAATAATCTGATTGGGCCTCATAAGAATATCCATTATGTTCTAATGTAACACCAGTTTGAGTATCTAGTATATAATTTTCCCCCTTTGAATAACCTAAAAAATAACGAGGCTCATATTTATGTGAATTAGATTCACCAATATAAATTATTGAACCTACCACTAAAAGAAAGATACCTGTCAAAAAAGCTAATATATATTTCATTTTTACTATTCTTACAATTATTCATCAAACATACTATCAAATAAAAGAGGATTAAAGATTTTCCCAATTGTCACTTTCAATTAATTTCCGATATCTAATAGGAAGATCATCATAGTTATCTATAACCTTAACGAGTCCAATGAAATCCGGCAGTGTAATATATTTTTAATCATAAACTTTTACAAAACCATCCACCCATTGGCGTTCGTTTAATACAATCTTCCCAATGCCAAAATTCTCTAACCCATGAACAATAAATATATCCCAAGCACTATATTTTTCTTTAGCTAATACAGCATATTCATATTCACTAAATACACCTAAAATGCCACCAACTGTATACATTGAATCAACATCATATCCATACCACAATATAAATACCTCATTATTTTTTATGGAATCATCTACACCATAATGTCTTGGGTCGCCATCATTTAAAACGAATTCCTCAATACAAAAGTTTTCATCACAAAACTCTCTAAATCCCGAAAGTTGTTTAGCTAACATTATTGCATTTTCTGCTAAATCTTTAGTCCAAAAATACCCTAAACTAAAGTACTCTGTATATGGTAATATATCATCTTTTTTATATTTAGCTACGGCTTCATATATAGTTGTATTCATATTATCTAACCTTTCTATCTATATACTCGATCCGTGAAAGGCCTAGTCTCATATATATCTTCATTCAAAGTAAGTAGAGCATTTTATCGAAAAGTGCTATCTTGTCATTTAGTTGCGAAAATAAACAAAAATAAACATGCATAGCACCATAAAGAAAACTGGCAAAACAGAATAAAAATCTTGTTTTGCTTTTTTTATCAATATTGCTTTAATTTCAGACGATAAGTTAGAATCTTCTTTAATAGCCGGAATTCTTAACCACATTTCTAGAAAACACATTGTTACCATTCCCAACTGCAATAAAAATTTAAATATTTTAGAATATCCAGAAAAAAGTGTATAGAAGAAAATTATTCCACCCATTGAAAGCTCTGATATTAATAAATATCTCGATCGTTTAATTTTTATTTTATTCAATGTAAAATAAGGATTTTTAATAAAATACAAACAATACAAGAATACTAAAAATCCTACAAAGACTATTATTATCATGCAATTCTCCACTACTTATATCGCTCTTAATAAAATTATAAATTGTATGTTTTACAAAAACAATATACGTAACATAAATAAAAAAGCTATTATATCCAAACTAATAGTATATGTTTGGATATAATAGCTGGCCCTCTGTCAAATGTTGGGGTTTTCACCCCAACATTTGACAGAGACCCGGAAAAGACACCAATCAATTTACTGATTGGTGTCAGAGGAGACTCTTGGATAAGCAACCTTTTAGTAAAAGCGCAGCATTATCCAAGTGCTTATCGACACAATGAAAACTCATATTTTAAAGCATCGATATAATAGCAGTTTACATTAGTACATGTACATTTACATTTTTCTAAAGATGTTTCAAACAATACGATATTCCGTCCCATTTTACTATGAGTACTTGCAAATTCTATACCATCATACATTCTGTGATGGTCTTCATCAGTAATACTCTTAATGTAATCCGCAATATATTGTGTAGATATATATTCTAATGGATCATCAGTACTAGCCTGTGGACTACGAATACTATTATTAAAATCATCTAAAAAAACACGATTGATATCAATATTAGCTATATCACCATTATCTGGATTTTTAAAAGGGCTAATCATATTTATCTTTGCTAAATTTACTAATCGTAAAGGTTTAGTAATTTCAAATGTACCCACACATACAGTTTCAAATATACCTGCCCGAATCTCTTTAATACATGTATCTTCATCAGTGGCTAAATATAAACAACCTACGCCCTTAGCATTAATTCGACCTTCACCACTTTTTCTAGGAGGTGGTGCCCCCATTTCCAGTTTATCAAGCTTTTTCTTATTATGACTTTTTCTAGCTCTATATAAACTAATATCACCCACATCATAATATGATTCAATATACGAAAATAAAGGCTTTAATACGTCTGTATTAATATTATTAGGATGATAACGGTTGACCTCTATAAGCTGACGCTGAAATTCATCCCAACTAATATCTTTCAAAATACTATTATTAGCTACATAATCTGAATTCAAACGTTTTTTTAAAACAATCTTACCACTTAAAAAGTCGTTATGTTCTTCAAAATATTGTTTACATAATGCAGTAATTAATTCTAGCACTTGTGCAGCATTTAATTTAGGGTTAAAAATGCTCCAATTCTCACATAGTTCTTCTACTAGTGTTCGTCCAGCATTATGGATTTGGTAACTATCAAAAAAGCCTTCAAATAGTTCAGAAATATATTGTAAGTCTTCAGTATCATACAGAATAGTTTCAGCTCCACAGTTAGGACATATCCCACTTGTACCATTATTATTCTTAACGATTGCTTTTAATTCCTCATCATTAAAACAATACTCACAAATTTTCATAGTTATCACCCTCGCTGTGACTGAAAATATTGATTAACGATTTCTAAATGTTGCTGAATTGATAATTTTTTAATA
>OGKH01000840.1_pt1 | contig 13688 bp, 12 predicted proteins | sample 1572421 | NCBI WGS metagenome assembly OGKH01 (sample SAMEA2582084, study PRJEB24529) | metagenome | biome: Human gut stool | place: China | collected 2011
ACATCGAAGACAAAGCTAACGCCAAGTATGCAACCAGTGATGCCAATGCCTTCCTACAGGCGGTTAAAGATTCTGGTTATCCTAAAGTCGACATCTACTCAATGGCATCTTGGTTTTGGCAAGGCCGACTTGATGCTGCCCAATTGATTGCCAAAAACAAGTGGGTTGCGAACTACGGTGTATCACAGCCAGGTGTTGACAACGTGGGTACGTGGCAGTTCTCCAGTGACTACAACATCGCTGGCAATGGTGTTGATATGTCATATGACTTTAGCGGTTTTTACACTAATGCTGCTACTACGCCGGAATCTAAAACGGTTACCGACACGCCAACACCTAAACCAGTTGCTGCACCTAAGGCTTGGGTAGACAACTTAGGCGACAAGTGGACGGCTGAAGACGGCAAATTTATTGTCGGTCCAAACTACACACTGCATCTGCGTTGGGGTGCTCGACCTAGCGCTTCTGCGATCGGTGTGCTTACTGCTGGTAGTGTAGTTAAGTATGATGCCTGGTCTCGGGGCAAAGAGTTCGTATACGTACGACAGCCACGCGCTAATGGCCAATATGGGTATGTAGCTGTCAGAGACTCTAAAACCGGAGAAGCATTTGGCAAGTTTGAATAGGAGTGATTAGATGACACTATTTGACATCGCGTATGATGATTTCAAACGTGAAGATACGACTAACGTTATCACTATTACTCTGTATACTGATGACAGACAGCCGATCACACCTGATGCCAGCCACACGTGGAAGGCAAAAGTATCTAAGGAAGACAAATATGTCGGCGAGTACCCGGTAACAATCTCTGGTGACACAATCAAGTTATCATCGAGTAACTTAACTCGGTTGCCGAACGGTGACTATGGTCTAGAACTGTGGGAAACATATAGCGGATCTACCACTATCTATCCATCAGCCGGAGTGATGGAGTTTCGAGTACACAGAAATGCCAATGATACACTGGGGACAATTGATCCGACTACTGATATCAACGCCATCATTGATGACCTGCATAAAGCCGGACAAAACATCAAAGTAGTTGCCACTAATACGTTGCCTGCTGGAAGCAAGGCGTCAGTAACGCAGTCTATCGCTAATGGTTAAAACCAACTAACGTTTAACATTCCACAAGGTATTCAAGGCGAGCAGGGTAATGTCGGCCCAGCACCTACGTTAAAAGTCGGGACGGTAAATAAGCTGAATCCCGACCAGGCACCAACAGCAAATCTAAGTGGTGGTAATGGTAGTTACACGCTTAATCTGGGTATTCCGCAGGGGGTACAGGGAGAAACAAACGCTACTGCTATTAATGCTTTGAATGCCACCAACGCAATTCGTGAACAAATCACAGCTGTTTTAAATGCGCTTGGTGATGTATCAGTACCTAGTGTTGCTATGCAAAGCAACAGCTACATTACACCAAGTGGTGCACTTGCTACCTATGGCAGTAGTCTATCAGCTAGTGACTATGTACCAGTCAAAGCGGGCCAGCTGGTTATCTTACAAAACGTAAGCGGAAACGATAATCGTTCTGCTGCTTTATATGATGCTAATAAGCATCTACTAAAGTCTTATAAGTATGACAGCCAACCCGTTCGGCAGATCCCAGTATCACAAGATGGATATATCAGATATACCAATAACAACGGCGAAACAACGATTACGATTTTCACGCCGCGTTTCGCAATTAAAGATAATGTGGTCGCCAATCCCTACGCAGATATGTCACTTTTTCAAAAAGTCGGAGTGATCGGCGATTCTTATGCGTCTGGGGAGCTAGTTACTTACAATGATACAGTACCAACGTTTACCGACCACTATGAAATTTCTTGGGGACAAATTCTAGCCCGCAAGCATGGCTTTAAGTGCATCAACTATTCGGCAGGTGGCAAAACCACCGCTAGTTGGCTTGCAGACGCCAATCACGGTTTGCAAAAACTATTGTCAGATGATCCTTGCGAGTTGTACATTCTGGCGCTTGGCATCAACGATCGTGATCACTTTGAGCTAGGGACTACTGATGATATCTCGACCGATGGTACAGGTACCGCTCAAAGCTTTTACGGATGTTATAGCAGAATCATCTATAATATCATCGCTCATGCGCCAAAAGCTAAGCTGATCTTGTCAACGCTTGCCGCAACGGATGATAAATCTGAAAAATTTAACCAAGCAATTATTGATTTGGCTACTGCTTTTAAGATTGCATATATCAAGCAGTCTGATGATGCATACTTTACTAGCGCCGCATATAAAAATATGCAGGGTGGTCACCCGCGTGCTGTGGGGTACTCAGGCATGGCAGCTGCACTTGATCGTTTAATTGTAAAACGTATGGTTAACGACAGTTACTTTAACGACCTGTTTATGTAGTTTTTTTAAGTCGCCTAAGAAAGATAACAGTACCTTATGTAGGCTCGGCTTTGATGCCGGGCCTTTTTTATAACAATTGAATAAGCCCTACACATGGCACCCAAAAACATCAAAAAAGAAAAGAGGTGAGTCCTCTCCTTAATTGACACTAGCCGTGTGTAGGGCTTTTTCTCTTATTAGGAAAGCATGAGTCGTTACTACAGAAGGCATGGAAGCTGCAACCAGCGTTAAGGATCTAATAAAAAAATTTGAATTTAAAAAATAGCAATGTTAGAATCTGACTGTAAAGAAAAAAACACACCACAAACTTGTGGCGTGTTTAAAATAGTTAAGGCTTGTCCTAGACCTTGCTATACTATCTGTACTAGTGTCAGCTTAAAAAGCTCTGTTCCCAGCAGGGCTTTTTTTAATGAAAGATAACAGCCATTAAAGCACAAAATGCGATAAATGCAGTTACGAGCAAAACGCCAAACTGCACAGGCTGTGATAATCCATGCATAGCTTCAATGACCTTAGCTAATCCGTTGAACATATAGAACAACAGCAGCATGCTCCTTTATAGACTCGAAGCATGCGTTTTAAATAGCACAACTTCGGCATAAGAACCACCTCACTTTCTGACTCATTCAAAGTGAGCATAGCAAGGTGCATGCCTTAACAGACTGATTATACTATAAAAGAACATAAAATTCAGATTGAAAATTCGTCTAGCTTTATTCCTGAAAAGTAATATACTATAAGAGAAAATAGCTAGTCATTCTACGGGATCTAGTTATAGTGCGCACGATAAAAGCCCTTCTTAGCATATTGCTGAGTGGGGCATTTTTATGGTACTAAAGATAGACTTGTGAAGTGGTTGACTGGAAGCAAAATGGCAACAGAAAATAGAACATTTAATGATATTGTGATGAATGTTTATAATGCTGTATAATTGTAGCAAATTGAACAGTGGCGTAGGATTAAAACTATTACTGCATAATAGTGAATGCCACCATTAATTCCGTGAACGTACTGGTAAGTCCGCTCGTATTCCTGAACGCCGTCGCGACGTTAAGTAGTCGAGTGTCGACCAAAACCCTTGCTGTGCAAGGGTTTTTCTTTTTGCCTGATTTTAAAAATATCGATTGAGTTTGTGAATTTTTTCCCTGTTTGCAGTTCTAAGTAGCCAATAAGTAGCCAACTTGTCACAAATTTTCCAATTGATCACGATTTTTCACAATCGCTTCGTGAGTAACATGAGTGTAGATTTCTTGAGTAACCCGGCTGTTAGAGTGTAAGCACACAGTAACAACACGTATTCCAACCGCCATACGGACCTCCTATACTTGAGGAAACTCATATAGGAGGCCTTTTTGGATGGCTCAAAATGAAATCGTTGAAGTCAGCGCCGCTTCAAACGATCGCAAGACTAATCGGCGCGTATTAGTAGCATCACTTTCGATTCAGAAGGTACGGCTCAACATCTATCAAGATGCTGGGTCTGCTAATACGGCTGTCAGCCAAGCTTAAGAGCAAACAAAAAAGCCCACAGCATGATACTGTGAGCTAATAAAAGAGCGCCCTTTTGAGGAGCGCCCAGCCGGCTTGTAAGTTAGGAAGCACTCACTGCACACGGCTTAGTATTTATCACAAAGTCATTATAACATACTCTGATTATGTTACATTAATAAAGCACACGTGAGCAGGCTTAGGAAACCTGACTTGTGCTGAAAGGAGGCAACTCCCAATGTGGCATTTGTGCTTAGTATTTATCATCGTGCCTAATAAGCACGTTAAAAATTAATTAAGCGACTGTTCAAGTAGCAGTCACCAGCGCTCATCAGTTTGGATACTGATTGGGCGCTTTTTGCTTATCAAAATTCTGGTAATGTAAATGACAAGCAACCGGTACTCAACGATTAGAGGTAGTGATATTATGACGATATCTGCGACTACTCATAAATCGCCATCTTAAACTGCCATAATTGTACATTTTCAAATTGCCATTTCTATACAATTTTTAACTGTCCCTGACATCTTTCACTTGATGGTAAGTATGATGTTCATATTCATATTTCCCAGATGAAAGAAATGCAAGCAAATATTTGGACGGAAAATCGTACTAAGAAGCATCATGCCTTTGACAATCTGATTCAGCAAAAGCTCAAACTGGATCTGCATGGTCAAAAGGTCGGCGTCGCGATTGGCAATGGTCAAAACGGTGAGATGCTCAAAGAAGTCGTGAAAAGCTACCATGGGAATCCCAAGCTCATCGACGCCTTCTCTGGCAAACGCAAGACGCTGCGCAAACAGACCAAGAATCTGGACATGTTGATTTTGGTAACGGCCTATGCCTCGCATCCATCTTCTTGGGTTTTGAATGAAGCCTGCAAGGACTATGGCATTAAGTTTGCCGTCAGTCCCAAGCTGGCCGTTCAATCATTCAGCAAGGCGCTTTACCGGGCTGAGCATCATCTGACGGTCTTTGAGCAGGGAAATCAAGAAGTTGCGTATCCAGTTGCTTAAGCAAAATAGTGCAAAATGAAAATGGCTCCGTCACGAAAATCGTGGTTGAGCCATTTTCTGTCTTTGATGTTCTCGAAGTATTCATGAGCGATGTGAAATGGCAGAGGTAATTTTTACTGGGTTTGAAGTTTTTTGAATATTGCATAATGAGCTGCTAAAACATCTAACCACCCTCCATAATGACATATCTAAATTAAGCATACCAAAACGGCCCTGACGCAAAACTTGCGGCAGGGTCGTGCTGTTTTAGATGAATTTTGAGACAGCCAGCTTTAAAATTCAATTCGCTTCTGGAAAATCGGCTGTTGGCGCAGGTCGTAAATCGAACCGGCAATTGGCGTAATGGCAAATGGTCTTAAAATGCTGCGCCGTTCAGAATAGTTTGCCGAAATCTGCTGCATTTCCGGTCGTGCGGCAAAAATCTGCTCCAGATACTGCTGATCGACCTCAGCTGCCGTGCCGGTTAAGGTGAAGCCAACACTGTCCAGAGTTTCGCTGCCTTTTAAAGCCGTGATCGAGATGCGGGGATGAGCCTTTAAACGCTGATAAAATGGTTTTTGATAGGTCGTTGCAAAAATCAGCCGGTTGCCGTCTAAAACCTCGATATCAGCGACGTTGGTGTGGGGATCGCCATTTTGATCAACCGTGCCAAACACAACGGACTGAAAACTATCGACAATCAGTTTGAGAAATTCATCGCCTGACAGATGGCTGTCTAACATCGGAACTGGTTTGCGCATTGTGATACCTGCTTTCTTTTATATTTTTGTGTTAATTGTAATTAAAAACATTACATTTGTATATGATCAACTGCAGCAAATCGTATCAAAGTTTCTTGATAAAAGCGCAAGACAGGTGATTTTAGAAAAAATTTGCCATTTACAAAAAAAGTACTTACGAAACCGAGGCAATTTTTGCTAGAATGGCAAACATGCTGATTAAGATTAAGAGTTAGCGTTAATTGAATACATCAAATTAAGTCTGCTTGCTGTTTGGTCTTTAATCAAGTCAATTTGATTAAAGGAGCAAAATATATGCAAAATTTTTCTGAACCTGCTTTTCGCGTCAAACACCCTGGCTTGACGATGGCCAGTCTACTTTTGGGGGCTTTTGTCGGCATGTTTAGTGAAACTTCATTAAACATCGCGCTGCCAAAGCTGATGATTGTCTTTCATACCAGTACGGCCGTCTTACAATGGCTGGTAACTGGCTACATGCTGGTTATTGGGATTGTCTTGCCGCTGTCCAGTTTGATTGCCAAGTGGTTTACAACTCGCCAGATTGTGATTTTTGCCCTGCTGGATTTTATTATCGGTGCGGCAATTTCAGCACTGGCGCCTAACTTTGCGGTTCTATTGGCGGGTCGAATGATTCAAGGGATTGGAACCGGTCTGATTCTGCCACTGATGTTTACGATTGTGATGCAGATTTTCCCGCCTAAAAAGATTGGCAGTATTATGGGCATCTGTGCTTTGGTAATCATGTTTGCCCCGGCAATTGGGCCAACTTTGACTGGTTTGATTCTGGCCAAGCTTTCCTGGCGCTGGATCTTTTGGTCATTTGAAATTTTCTTGGTCATCGCCTTATGCCTGGCCGTAACTGCTTTGGAAAACATTGGTCAGCCAACGCGTCCTCACATTGATCTGCTTTCAATCATTGAATCCGTGCTTGGCTTTTCTGGTCTGGTAATTGGCGCGAGCCTGTCCAGTCTGGATGGCTGGGGTTCTTGGCCAGTCTTAGGCTCGTTTGCGGTTGGGATTTTGGTATTGATTGCCTATGTGATTCGTCAGCTGAAACTAGAAACGCCGATCTTAAATCTGCGCGTTTTCAAAGTTAAGGCATTTACAATTGGCGCTGTATTGGTCATGCTTGATTTTGGTATTATTCTTTCGGCCATGTATCTGATGCCAATGTATCTGCAAAATGGCTTACTGTTGGCCGTTGCCTTAACTGGGATCGTCATGTTGCCAGGTGGTCTGGTAAATGCTTTGGTTTCCGCGTTTGCTGGACGGATGTATGATTCAATTGGGGCCAAGCGTCCAGTCATGATTGGTTTTGTGATTGCCATTGTAGGGATCGTCATGCTGCTTTTGACGACGGCTCATTCTGCAGTTGCCTATGTGATTGCGGCTCACGTGATTTTGATGATTGGCTGTCCATTGGCAATGTCACCAGCGCAGACTAGTGCTCTAAATGCGCTGCGGGGACCAGCTTCCAGTGATGGCAGTACGATTTTGAATACGATGCAGCAGATCGTTGGGGCATTGGCAACTGCTCTGGCTACCAGTTTCTTGGAATTAGGCCGGCATGCGGCAGCTGGCAGTCAAGCAGTGCGTTTTACGTCCGGGGTGCACACGGGACTTTACTTTACGCTGGCTTTGGCAATTATCGCGCTGATCGTATCGTTTAGTTTGCCTAAACAAAATGCAGATTAGTAGTAACTGTTGAAATAACAATATTATTTTTTAACTGAAATTGACCCTCATCTTCAAGTTTTTTACTGAACTTTGAAGATGGGGGTCAAATTATTTTAGCCATCAATATTTGACGATAACGACATAAAGCGATATTCTATTTTGTGTTGATAACGACATTTATGAAAGGCGGAAATAATTATGGCAAACTTAAATCATATGGACAAACAATTCAAAACGCTGGATGACTTCTTGGGAACGCATTTCATCTATACATATGACAATGGCTGGGAATACGAATGGTATGCTAAAAATGATCATACGGTTGACTATCGGATTCATGGCGGAATGGTTGCCGGACGTTGGGTTAAGGATCAACCAGCGCATATTCATCAATTAACTGAAGGAATTTACAAGATTGCGTGGACCGAGCCAACGGGAACTGATGTCGCATTGGATTTCGTTCCTAATGAACATAAGCTTAACGGCACGATTTTCTTTCCAAAATGGGTACAGGAACATCCAGAAATTACGGTTTGCTTCCAAAATGAACACATTGATTTAATGCATGAATCGCGTGAAAAGTATGAAACCTATCCAAAATTAGTGGTTCCTGAGTTTGCAACGATTACCTACATGGGTGATGCTGGTCAGGATAATGAAGAAGTCATCAATGAAGCCCCTTATGCTGGCATGACTGATGATATTCGCAATGGCCGCTTCTTCGATGAAAATTACCATCGTCTGGCTAAGTAGCTTGTTATATAATGTTTTGCAGAATCAGATAAGGAAGGATGCTGCAAAATGCCGCAAAAAAGGATACTGCCCTACGTTATTATGGGGATCCTGCTCAATAAAGACTGTACTGGAAAGCAGATTATGGATGAGTTTCGCTTTGATATTGGGGAATTTTGGCAATCATCACATAGTCAGGTTTATCCAGAGCTAAAGCGTATGGAACAAGATCGTTGGATTGAAAGCTACTCAAAAGAAGATAATGATAAAGAGATACACTACCATTTAACGGCTTATGGTCATGAAATTATTAATGACTGGTTGATGGAACCCGTTGATAAGCTGCCGGTATCCAAAGACCTATTTTCTTTAAAGACTTTTTTCATTAATGATCGTAATGATCCAAGACTGGAAAAATTGTTTAGGCACCAGATCCAACTGGTTAGCAACAGCCTTAATCATCTGCGCGAGCGTCGACAAGCATTATTCAGCAGTCAAGAACAGATTGATCAACAATATGGTCATTATTTGATTTTGGCCCGCGCAATCAGTCGCCAAGAAAATCAATTGGTTTGGCTGGAAGATAAATTGAATAATCGTTAAAAATCATGAAAAGAACAATCGTGTGCTACCATTTTTTTTTGCAGCTGGTGGCGTGCGATTGTTTTTTTATTTTGCCGCGATCTGGTCGACAAACGCTGAAATTTTCCAAAATAAAAATGCATTTCCGCTTAAACCGTCTAAAGCATTTATAAGGACACTGATAGATGATTTGAGAAAGAAAGCCGGAAAATGAGAAAAAAGCTCCAACAACTTGGTCCCCAAATGCGACACGTGTTCATCGGCCGGTTTGAGCGCGTTGGCTATAAAAAAAGCTACCGTTACTGTCGGCCAACGCTTTTGCTCACCCACGTTGCTTTAGCCGAAACTGGAGAACTGATTACTGATCATTTATGGCTCAATTATATGAAAGGCTTTTTAGATTTAGGCGAACTGTTAACTGGTGACCTGCTGCGATTCAACGGTCGGGTTGCCAGCTACGTCAAAGGTTATTTTGGCACCTCCCAAAAACTTGACTACAAGGTAGAGCGGCCCTCGCAAGTTGTGCTGCAAGCCAAAATTGAGGGACCCCGGCGTTTGCTGCCCGACACTGCTACCAAATTCGGTCGTCAAGCACTGATTGGCTACATTATGGAACGGGAGCGCGCGTTTTATGAGGCCAGCTGTCGTCCAATTGATCCGTACTATATCGAGCAGTATCGAGTCTGGCTGACCAATCATGTTATGAAAAATGCGCAAAACTATGATATTGTCTCGCAAAAACAACTTACTGTAGCATCTAAAAAGCACTGAGCCGCATTAAGCAGTTCAGCGCTTGGAGATCAAGGTTGTCAGTATTTGATTAGTTTAGGGCGTTGATCAGGTTGTCCAGACTGGTCAGAATTTCAGCTGGCAGTTTTTCGCCCGTGGGCTGAGCTTCATAGTTCTTAACCCAGTCACGCCGGATTTCAAAACGCGTCTTGAGCTTGGTTACGTATTCAGCATCATTAAAGTCAACTGGGTAGCCGTCATAAGCGATGTATTCCATGTTAGGCAGCTTGCCAAATGGCTGGAAGGCGGCATGGTTTTGAGCAATGTCTTCCAAAGCCTTCAAGGTCAGTTCTTTAGGGATGTCCAAGCCGTTAAAGTTGGCGGTATTGACGATGTAGCAGTCAACGTGGCGTTCTTCAAACAGCGCCTTAAAGTCTTGATAGTCCTCGCTTAATGGATAGGCGCGGAATGGGTCGGCAAATGGTTCGATAACCAAAGCGTTGCGGTCAGCGCCCACTACGTTTTCGGCCGTGGAACGCTTGGTAGCCAGCGTCAGACCAAACGTAGCCGCGGTAACGGGATCGGTCAGTTTAACGACTGGCGGCAGACTGTCATCTTTCATAATCCAAAAGACGGCATTGATTGGGGCAATTTCGCGATCTACCCGGTTGGTAGAAGCATAGCGCGTCTTAATGGTCCGTCCATTGCCGTTGCGCAGATCCTGGGTTACCAGTACTTTTTGGCCGGCTTCGTTAAGCGTGACGCCAACGTTCATCACCGTAGTAAAGTACTGCATTTCGCGGCTGCCCGGCAGATAGTCGTTGGTCTTGTCAAAGTAGGCTGGTTCAAGAGCCGTGGAGCTGCCGTCTTCACGATTGATTACAAACGCATCGTCATGCAGCACGGTAATATCAAACTTACCACCATGCTTGGCGTGCGTCAGCGTAGACTTGCCCGAACCAGAAAGCCCGTAGAAAGCAAAAGTCTGATCATCACGGTCGCTGAAGTGGAAAGTCTTTTCGCCGCCGTGACAAGCAGTAAAACCATGCCGGTGCGCGGTTGCCCAGGCCAGCGTCAAAGTGGACTTCTTAAGCTCGCCAAAGTAGCGCAGACCCAAGACTGCCGCTGCATTGTGCTGAGCATCGATGACAACCAGCCCATGTGGATAGTCGGGACTGCTCCAGTATGGGTCGCAGTACAGATAGATGTCGCCTTCATCATAGGCCCGTGAATCGGCATAGCGCTTCAGCCAGTTTTCGGTGGCTGTTTGGAAGTTGAGCATGTAGGAAAGCAGATTAACCTCAAACCCTTCTGCCAGTGCCAGATGCGCCTTTACCATAAAGTCTTCATCCAGCCCTACGATCACGTCTGTCGTGTAAAAGTCGCGTTCGTGGCCTTCATAGATAGCTTCGCGCAAGACGCCATCGATTTTTTCGGCATCAACGTCTGGTGAACCGATCAAACGCCGTGCTGCCGCGGTCCGGCCCACGATCTGACCATGGTTGTCGACCAGCATCTTGGCATCGGCTGGCAGTCCCAGTTCTTCGGTATGCTTGATTGGCAGGTCGGTAACGATGGTGTTGGGGTTGTCGGCCGCCAAACGATAAGCAGTCGCGGTATCGGCAATATGCGTCATGTTGTTGGCGTAGAATGCCGATTCAATCGTAGTCCGCGTCCGTGAGAAGATCGGATTGGTCTTAACGATGTCTTTTTCAGAAAATTTTGTTTGAGTACTCATTGAACAGCCACCTTTCTGATAAACTATCGTGATTAAAGTGCTTACATTCCTATTATAATGCAAATATCAGCCAATAATAGATTTAAATTTTGATATTTGTCGAAAAGTTTGATAAATGTCAAAAAACTCTGGAATTGACTATTTTATGAATTTTTTAAAGTTATTGATTAAGTTTAAAAGAATTTATATCGCATAAAATTTATATTTTGCCCCGTTATTCTTCAAAACTTCTCCTAAAAGGATTCGCAACTTTTCTTTAAGCTTTGTGTATCAGCTTTGATGGTCGGGCGTTAAGCGGTTTGTCGATTGAGGCGAAATTATTAGTTTAATCTAGGGAAGTGATTGTTTGCACCATAAAAAAGGACGCTGGCTGGCGCTGATCGCGGTGCTGCTGGTCTTATGCGGGGTTGGTGGCTAGTTTGGCTATCGTCATTATTCGCTGGGTATCATTTCTGATAAGCAGATCATTAAAAATATCAATAGTCATCTGCTTAAGAATAATCCGACATCCAAACAGACCAAGAGCTATGCCAAAATCGTCAAAAGTACTACGCGGACGCTGGATAATGCTTACGTCAAGGTTAATCCATACGGTACCTCGCCATTGACGGCCTTGATGATCTTTAAGACGGATAAGGCTGCTAAGGTAACTTACACGGTTGTCGGCAAGACGGATAACACGTCGATTACCAACACGGTTAAAGGATACCAGACCACGCACCAGGTACCAATCGTGGGGCTTTATGCCAACTACAGCAACCAGGTTCAGGTTACGCTTACCTACAAGGATGGCACGACGGAACAAAAGATGTTTACCATCAAGACGGGCAAGCTGCCAAAGAATCTGCGCAACACCAAGATCACGGTTTCTAAGAGCAACAAGTCCAAGATGGAAATCGGCAATAACGAGCTGACTTACATTAACAAGACTTCTGAAGAACCATTTGCCGTTGACGCGGATGGCAATATTCGCTGGTACTCAACGCTCTACAGCCGTCACACGTTCGTTCAGCTCAGCAATGGTCATTCGTTGATTCAAAACCGGACGAATGGCAATAAGGGTTCCTACAACGTCTTATCTGAAACGGACTACCTTGGTCGAATCTACCGGCGTTACCGTTTCAGCGACAAGCTTGGCAAGAGTTCGCTTGAACAATACATTACCGCGGTTCACCATGACGCGCTTGAGTTGCCAAATCATAATCTGCTGGTAACGATCTCTGGTGGTGACAAGTACGCAGAAGACGTGATTGCCGAAATTGATTACAAGACTGGTAAGACGGTCAAGGTAATCGACTTTAAGAAACTGCTGCCTTCAAGCATGTACCGAAACTATAATAGTACGACGACTAAGGGTGGTAAGATCGACTGGCTGCACATGAATTCGCTGTACTACGATCAAAAGACGGGCAATCTTTTAGTTTCAGCTCGTAACCAAGATATCACGATGTCCATCAACTACAAGACGGGCAAGATTAACTGGATCTACTCTGGCAAGAAGAAGAGCTCCTGGCCTAAGAAGTACCGCAGCAAACTGTTGACGCCAACCAAGGGTACTAAGATTACTGGTGGTCAGCATGACTTGACGCTGCTCAGTGATAAGAACGGCAAGCTCAAGGTCCTGCTTTATGACAACAATATTGACGTTACGAATGGTGATTCCAAGACGTCTGGTAAGTACTCACAGGCGGTTCAATACACGATCGACACCAAGAAGATGACGATCAAGCAGACCTGGTCATATGGTAAGAGTCTGGGAAAGGCCAACTTCACGCGGGTAATCGGTTCAGCGCAGCGTTTGAGCAATGGTAATACTTTGATTGACTTTGGCTACAAGAACGATGGCAGCCAAAGCAACATTATTGAAGTTGATAGTAACAATAATCAGGTATTCAATTTGACGATCAGTTCGTCCAAGACAGATCGGACATATGTCTACCGAGCATTACGCGTCAAATTTACGCCATCTAATTTTGTATTTGATGCAACTAAATAGTTTTACGCTCAGTTAAAAGAAGCGTCGGCATTTTTGTCGGCGCTTTTTCTATTTTGGGTTCAAGAGTTATCAGTGATTTTGGTGACAATAAGCAGACTGATTAGTTAAAAGGATGGATGGCTGATTTTGGGAATAGCAAATCGAGCCTGCACTCGGAAAATTTTTAAAATGGATTGTTATCATGATTATTCGCAAAAGTCGTTGATTGGCTTGGACTGCGTCATGACTAGATAATCGTAAATTTTGCGGTTAACAAACTAACGATCGATATGGATTGACTCCACTGCTAAAATTCGTATTTTTATGAACGATAATTAAGCTAGTCAGCCTAATATTCATAGTTTGAAAAACAATTGAAAAACTTTTGATAAGCCGTTGACATATGACCGTAATCTTTGTATATTAGATAACGTTGTCGCGGCGATGAGCTGTTGATCACTTGAGATTGACGACTTTTCGTCTAACCATCAAGAAAAGTTATTCAAAAAAGTTCTTGACAGGTAGTTGACAATTTGTTAAACTGATTAAGTTGTTTGCTTGAAACAAGCGGGCAACGGTAGACCTTTGAAAACTGAATACAGTTTCGACGAACACAAATGTGCAGGGTCAT
>OGKH01000841.1_pt1 | contig 13683 bp, 16 predicted proteins | sample 1572421 | NCBI WGS metagenome assembly OGKH01 (sample SAMEA2582084, study PRJEB24529) | metagenome | biome: Human gut stool | place: China | collected 2011
AACTTTTTGAGCTAGAACGCGATGGAGCACCTTTTCCGAAGACTTCGCAACCTAGTCCAGGTACTATGCTTGAACTATGTCAGAAATTAAAAGATGAAGGCTATAAAGCAATTATCGCTATTCCATTAACGTCAGGTATTTCCGGTTTCTACAATAGCTTAGTTAACTTAGCACATAATCATCCTGAATTTAATCTTTACCCTTATGATCCAGCAATGACAGTTCGTTCAATGGGAAACTTAGTACTTGCAGCCGCCAAAATGATTAAAAATGGGTGGGAACCTAAAGAAATTTTAGCTAAGCTTGATGAAATCAGAGATACAATCGATGTTTTATTTGTTGTAGATGACTTAAATAATTTAGTTCGTGGTGGCAGATTAAGTAATGCGAGCGCCTTTATTGGTACTATGCTTCAAATTAAGCCACTGTTAACATTTAAAAAAGATGATTATCAAATTGTAAGCTTTGATAAAGTACGTTCAATGAAGCGTGCGGTAAAGAAAGCAGAAAATATCACTATTGAACGAATAAATAATTCACCAATTAAAGATAAAATAGCATTAACCGTTTATAATTCAAATGACTTAGAACAAGCTACTAAGGTTAAAGATGATTTTCAAGCCGCTTTCCCTAATATGACCATCAAAATGTTCAATTTTAGTTCTGTGATTGCCACATATTTAGGAGAGAAATCTCTTGGTATTACTTGGATGGCAGACATTGATAAAATGGACTTTAGTAAAAAATAATCATATGAAAAATAGGAGAGCTAGAGTTGCTTTCCTATTTTTTTAATAAATAAAGAAAAACTAAAGTGAGAGTGAACTAAATTAATGAAAAATAAATTTTTAAAAATTTTAGGCTTAGTCGCAGGGGTAGGATTTACGTTAGTAATAGTCTTTCAAGTGATTTTAGCAATGAATACGAGCGCTATCAAAAATTCAACTCCCGCAACTGTTAACTCAGCTACAAGTAATAGTAGTGATAAAGAAATTATTGCTGAAGCATTAAATACTGATTTTAAGAGTTACAAATTTAAAGTAAAGAATTCACCTGGAATTGAGGCTACTAGAACTTGGTCAGGCAAATATCAAAATGACCCGCTTAAAGCACAAGCTAAAGTAGATAAGACTTCTATGTGGCTAAATGAAGATAAGGTATATCAGAAGATGTGGGATAATACCGGAAGTCCAAAATGGAAGGCTTCATCTACAATGACGCCTAACAAGGTAGTCAGTCAGTTTGATCCAGCTATTATCTTAAGTGGAAGTAAAGCAATTAAGAATGATATGAAACTGAAAAAATCTGGCTCTGTTTATCGTGTTAGCTATAGCGGAAGTAGTTTACGTTTCTGGAATAAAACCCACAAGAAGCTAATTAAAAAGCTTAAGGGTAATGCTTCAGGTCTTGATAACGAAGGTGCACTTAAGCGACTAAAAGTTGAATATACTTTAAAAGAAAAAAGTGGACACCTAGTTTTGACTAGTTTTTCATTTTATTTGCGTTTTGCTTATGCTGGTTATAATATCTCGCAAGAGGGTACGTATTCAGAAATCAATGCTATTAAAGTAAGTACACCTAATGCATTAAAATCGAAGTCCTCTACCAAGAAGAGCCACAGAGTGTACCATCCAAAAGCTGATGATAGTTTTGATATCAATATAGATTCAGAAAACTCACATTCTTCTCAATCTAGTCAATCAAGTTCAAGCTCAAGTAGTCAGCAATCTAGTTCATCACAAAGTAGTAAATCTGAAGAGCATAATGATGCTAAGCAAGATTCACAAAACCAAAGTAACGCAACAAGCCAGTCAGCAGACAATAAAGAATCTAACCAACAGTCGCAAAACAATAATACAAATACTAATAATCAACAAGGGCAAAATCAAAATAATCAGCAGCCTGCATCAGGTCAGAGTCATTAGAAATAGATAATTTAAAAAGCTTTGAAAAATCCAATTTGGAATTTCAAAGCTTTTTTTACTGGACTAAACTTATTTTTCATTTTTTATAGAATTACGTAATAATTTAAGAAATAAACGCGCAACGTTTGATAGTTGAACTCGTGAATTCCAAATTAACCGATTATGATCAATTATTTTGGGTTGAAGTGGAATAAAACAAAGATTGCTCTCCGGGGAAAGTGAAAGTAAATCTTTATAAATTAGTAGGCAATATAGTCCTTTTTCTACTAGATATTGCAGATTATCAGGTAAATTAAATGTGGCTACGATATTTAATTTTTGCGGATCAGTACACCAATCTCTAAAGTTATCAGAATCAGCTGTATGCTTAGAAATAATAAGTGGATATTTCTGAAGGTCTTCAGGGACAATATATGGTTGCTTGGCAAGAGGATGATCTTTACTTACAATTATTCCATATTCATTATTTTCAGGAAGCGTAAGGCTATTAAAGTTTTGAGTCGTGTCATATTGTCCCATTGTAATTCCAAAGTCTAAAATACCACGCTCAATTTTCCCTTCGATCATAGAAGAATTCCCATTAAAAACATGAATTTTTACTTGAGGGTAATTTTTAACAATATTATTTACAATATCCATTACACGCTTAATTGCAATACTTTCTCCAGCTCCAATATATAATTCACCAGAAATGATTTTAGAATGTTTTAAATTTTGTTGTGTCTTATTAGCTAAAGAAATAATTTCTTCAGCATGTTCTTGAAGATAATAGCCTTCCTGAGTTAACGTAATTTCTTGATGTCCGCGGTAAAACAAGGTTACACCAAGTTCTTCTTCTAGATTTTTTAACTGTCTTGACAAGGATGGCTGACTAATATGAAGAGAATTAGCAGCTTTTGATATATTTTTTTCTTCGCAAACTGCCAGAAAGTATCTTAAAACTCTTAACTCCATAAGTGATACCTCTCATTTTTAATATAAACTATCATATTTATTATAATTAAAATAGTACTATACTTAAATTAATCTTGATTCTTATGTCTATTGATCTTATTGAGAGCAGCTTTTTGCTTTTTTTGATCTACGTGAGTATACAAGTCAGTTGCCGTAGTTCCTTTTTGACCTAATTGTTGTGCTACGAGAACTTGATCTTTAGTTACTTCGTACAGCTCACTGGCCAAAGTATGGCGTAATTTATGCGGTGTTAGAGGTTTTCCAAAAGCAGCAGAATATTTATTGACCATCTTTTCAACAGCATTTGCAGTCATTCTTCTGGTTTTTCCATGCCATCTGGTTAAAAAGAAGGCTATATCATCTCTATCTGCATGGTAGCGATCGGCACGTATTTCTTGATATTTTTTTAAATAAGGAATAGTCCAGTCAGCAATCGGGACACTATCTTTTTGACCACCTTTTCTAATCACATCAAGCATTTCATCTTTTAGGTTAATGTTACGAACATTCACACTAACACATTCTGAAACTCTGATTCCTGTACCTAAAATCAATGCAATAATAGCTATGTCACGTTCATGATTTTTTTTGAAAGACGGTAGAGACTGTTTATTACATTTATGCTCGTATTCATTTTCAATAAAATCTAAAAATTGATATTTTAAATCACCCATGTACATATGAGATTCTAGAACATGAGCTCGGTAATTCAATGTCTTAGTATCATTCAACGAATTAATTTTTAACATGACATTACGATCAAAGTATGGTTCTCCATGATTATTGTCTGAGGTAATTGTTAAAAATTTATATAAAGAACGCAGGGCATTAATTGATCGATTAATTGTAGTAGGTGAGTTTAATCGTCCTTGTTGGTTTTTGGTGTGCTTAAGATGATGAATATAAAGCATAACATCATTTCGTTGCATGTCTTCTAGTGTCACTAGTTCAATTTCTTTATTGGAAGAAGCTGTAGATAATTTATTTTGTCTCAACCAATCAAAAAAGCGACGAATTTCTGTTAAATATTGGTATGTTGTAGTTAATGAATGAGTGGTGCCAAGATTATATTCTTTTACAAAATAAGGCATATTCGCCAACTCTTGTTTAATTAAGGATAAATATTTGTTAGTTTCCAATTTATAGTCTCCTCGAACATAAGTTTGTATATATTATATCTTATTTAAGCAATTTAGTCTTGTCCCCTAATCTTTTCTAAGTAGGAGAGGGGGGAGAGTATCCATAAGTAAGAAGAAATTAGATAAATAATAACCTGAAAATGTAGAAGTTAGTTTACAGATTACTAGGAGGAACATAACTAAAACTGGAATGCGAAAATTCTAAGGTAATTTAATAATTGATGAACTGAAAAGTTACTTTAAATTAATTTGGCAAATTTCAAGATAATTAAGGAGTTGATTATATAATTTAAAATTTGATTGAAATAGTATTTATTAACTATATATTTATTAACTGAGGCGTTAAGGCTGTATAAATGTTTGGATTTAATTAGAGGAGAGCGGGATATAATTTCTAATTAAACATTAAACTAATTCACAGGAATTTTTTGCTGAAACTTACAGCTTTTTGGTATGTATGAGGAGGTTTTTTCTTAGTATTTTGAAGACATCGATAAGACACTAATCAAGTGTAATTTTAAAGGTAAAAATAGAATTTTATAATAATTAAATGTAATTTGTAAGCATTAATTATCAGCAAAACATTGATGTTTCGGAAGAGTCTCTTATACCTTTCATTAAAATATTGGTTTAGCGACAAAAACCTCCAATTCCGCATGTATCAACGGATTGGAGCTTTTGCTAATTTTTCTATGGTCACAATTTGGTTACTTTTACTTAAACTTTGAATTTTTGCTAAAAATGTCAATTTGATGTTCAAAGCTTGATCTTGCTTTACCGGTTATATGATAGTAAATTTCTTCAGTAATTTTTGAATCTGAGTGACCAACTCGCTTTTTAATCATCTCTAAAGGAACACCTAGTTCAGCCAGCTTTGAAACATGAGTGTGCCGAAAAATATGAGAAGTTAATTTATCCGGATTAATTTTAGCATCAGCAGCAATTCGTTTTAAGTATCGATTAATAGAGCCTGCTTCGATAGGATTTTTAGTTGTCTTTTTAACAAACAAAAATTTACGACCTAAATCGTGTCTTTTGTAAATCTCGACAGCTTCAGGTGGAAGATAGACTTGTCGGTTACTACTTTCAGACTTAGCACCAGGTTTCTTTTTAAATTCTCCACGCTTACCACTGCTTTTATGTCTCTTCATAAGAGTACCATTTATATTAGCATAGTATTTACCATCAATTTTTACAATGTCTTTAACTCGTAAAGATCCACCTTCGCCAACGCGTAGACCCATATAGTATAAGAATTGAATGAAATCCACATAGTCGTTTCGGCCACGTTTTTTGAACTCAGTTAGCAACCTATGATATTCATCATCGGTTAAATACTTGTCTTCAATATTTAAATCAGTTTGAGGCGTTTCAAGCTTATGCAGTCGGAAGTTTTGAAGTGGGTTAAAGTTAAGATAGCCATATCCAAGACCAAAATCAAACATATTCCATAGGGCAGCTCGTCTAACATTGGTGTAGGACCAGCTTTTTGTTTCTAGCATTTTGTCAAAGTATCGTTTGAAGTAGGGAGTAGTCAAGTTTTCAATAATAATTGAAGAATCAACATCTTTAAGAAAAATCTTAATATGAGATTTATAAATATAGTGACTTTGATACTTGCTATCCTTATTGATCTTGTCCTGTTTGTCTAAGTAGTCAAAATAGTAGTCCTTAAGCTGTTCTAAGGTTATCGAGCTGGTTTCGTTAGCTGACATCTTAGCAGCAATTTTCTTTTTAAGAATTACACGTGCTTGTTGCCAAGCCTGTGATGTCTTCTTAGTTAAGACAACTGTAGCAACTTTAAGCTTGATCTTATCCGGCGTTGAAAGGAGGGGATCAGGATATTTTTGTCTATACTGATATTTGCCTTTACCAATTTTACGCATAGTAACAGCATATTCTTTTTGATATTCCATTTTTAATTACCTCTATTTTTTGATAAAATAGGGGTTGCAAAAGGCGCAAGGCTTTTAGCAGTCTTACATCTTTTTGCAACCAATTTTTGTTAGAACACTCAAAGTAACTTTGGTCGGTGGCTTTGAGTGTTTTTGTGTTTACACAGCTTTTATAGTCATCAGTGGTTGGACTAAATCAATAATCTTAGTACCATTACTTAATCATAATCTTCATATTTTCCACGTTGAAAAGGAGAATATTTTCTTAAGTCAGAGTAATAATATAAAGATTTATTAATATCTTCTATTTTTTGTGTGAATTTAAAAGGTAAATTACAATTCTTTATAAAAAGATTATATGTTTTCTTGTCATTATATGTACGTGTATTTTGATATTGCCAATCTTTTAACTGACGGATTAACAACATTGCATCATATTTATCTAGTAAACTTAGCAAAATTATTAAAATACCATATATTCCGTTGCCAAACTTCTTTTTATTAAATTCGTTTTCTGTTACATCACTTTCAATAACTAAGTTAACTTGCTTATATTTTAAGTTGTATCTACTTTTAAAATGTACTATTCGATCACCATGTGCTAGAGCGTTTCTAAAATCATTTATTGATCGAATCATAGTAGAAAACAATTCAATTAAATTATTTTTTAAGTTACTTTCTAGATGTTTAGCTACTTTTTCAACTATTAAAGGGTCTCCATGCTCTATATCTACTTTTTTATCCAGTTCTTCTTCCGTTTGCCAAAATACATAATTATGCCATTCATCTTGATTATTTTCAGGTCTGGATCCAAAATATTGTTCTGCAATTGGAAACATAGATTTTACAATATAGAGTTTTAATTCAAAAGGTAGGATACCAAATAGCATTCTAGTTTCGCCCAGCATTGCATCATTCAACAAAATCCAAGGAGGGACGACATCGTAATTCTTTTTATAGTATCGTAAAGGCTCAGTACGCGGACGTTTTAATATTTTTTCAAAATCATAGAGTATATTTTCTGTTCTACTTGCATGTCGAGAATTAAAATTGTGTGGATCTAAATATTGCTTAGGATCTACACCAAAATTTGATGATAAAGCATAGCTCATATTCTCTTTGAGACGTTGTTCAACATTTAAAGTAAATCTAAAGAGAATATTACGTAGATCATCTTCTATTCGATGATATTTATCCAAATCTTCTAATGTGGTTTCTATAGGATACTCTTTCTTACCTTTTTCATATAGATCTTCTTTATATCTGTTTACAAGATTATAATATCCACGACTTTTTAGAATTTCGATTCCAATTCGGTCATTTGTAATTATTAAACCATGATCTCTTAAAAGATCCAGTTGCTGTTGATAGGTTAAAAATTTTATTTTTTTCTTTTTCAAACGAAAAACACCTCACAGTATTTCTACCATGAGGTGTTTAAACGACCCGTGTACATTACAGGCATTTCAGCTTTATATACTCATGATAGATACAATATGTTATTTTGTCAAATAAAAAAATTAATATAATTAAAGCTTATTTTTAGCTACTTCCTCATTCTCCAACACAAAAAGGGCATGTGTTTCGATACATGCCCTTTTTGGTACGACCGCACAGCGATCACTTAACTTGATTAACTAAAGTGTATCAGGTAAAAGGGAAATGCGTCAATCAAAAATGTTCATTTTCTGAACATTTTTATTTTTGCTGATAATACTTTTGCAAATATTCTCTAATAACTTTTCGATCGTGTTCTGTCATCGGCTCACCGCTAAAGGAGGTAGCATTATCTAGCATATCCTCAATATCTTGGTCGGTAACAAGCTTTTTGTTTTTGTCGTCTTTTTTGCATCAAATTCCTCTTGTGTGATTGCTCCAATGTCTAGCAAGCCTTTGAGTTTCTTGATTTCATCTAATGGATCAGCAGCAGGGGATGATTGGGTGGCGGAAAACTCTACGTTTAGCGTTTCATTTTCTTTTACAATAGCTTGCAATAAAGTTGTTAATCTATTTGTTTCATCAATTCCGGTTCGAGCAATTAAGCTACTAGTTTTAACGGTAGAATTAACAAACTCAATTTCAAAACTTGAACCGTCGGTAAAACTGATAATTACACCTAGATGATCTAAAAAGTCTTTTGTAATAGTCGTGGTTTCTTTCTTCCCAGTAAAGCCTCCAACTATTGCGCCCAGTCCACCAACAGGTGCAGTCAAAACGCCACCAACAACTGCTCTAGTCAGTGCATGTTTATGTTTTGTTTGTGTTTTCGAATCATTATGTTCAGTCTTATTAACCTTATATGAAAGAACATCACTAAAATCGTATACCTTATAATCTCTGGTGAGAATACCACGTGGATTTAATATTCTTTTATTTTTTGTATCGAAGTAGTAACCTTCAAATTTTTCAGATTTATTGTCTTTAAAAGTATCTAAAATTTTTTTATATTCAGCGTCTTCTTGTTGTTTGACCTCTTTAGCTAGTTTTCTTTTTTCAGCATTTTCTTCCATCTTTTTACTTATATTATCAAAAAATCCCATTTTTTCTCCATTTATATCTTATATCCCTTATAGTTTGCTAGTAAATTGAATTGCCTTGCCAATGATAGTGGCAGGGTTATTTGGCGTGATAATGATCGGATCATAAGCATCATTATCAGGCTTTAGCATTACTAACCCATCAATATGTTTAATACGTTTTAAAGTGGCTTCAGTGTCACCGTTAACTTGAACAGCAGCAATTTCGCCGTCTTCAACTTCCGGTTGTAGTCTGATTGTTACGATAGAACCGTCTGGAATAGTAGGCTCCATTGAGTGGCCCTTAGCACGCAAGTCAATTAATTCTCCGGAGGGAACTTGTCCCTTAGGAAACACGTGAGTAATGTATTCTTCAACATTTTCCTCTGCAGTAATTGGATCACCACATGCGATCTCTCCTATAAGAGGGATGTGCTTAGTAGTAGTTTCAACCATATTTTTAGGCTTGATTTCGTAACTACTGAGATCATCATTTATAGAATAATCATCCCCCTGAGTAGGGTAGGTGGCAGACTGAGCATTATCTTTCGGAGGAAAGAAATCATCCAAAGTCTTGTTAAATATATTTGCCAGTTCAAATAAAACGTCCTGATTTGCCTTCCTAGTTCCATTTTCGTACCGCGTCACTGTAGGTCTTGATGTTCCTAATTTATTAGCGAGTTCTTCAACTGTATACCCTCGCTCAATACGAAATTGCTTAATCTTATTTCCAATATAATGACTTAAGCTGTAATCCTTGGAATCCTGCATTTTCTCACCTTCTTTATAGAATTAATTATAGTCCATTAAATACCGCTTTGGAACAAAAATATGTTTTTTAGAAAAAAAGTGTTGCATAAAAACCAAAATGGTATTAATATAGTGATGTACCAAATTGGTACTAGAAAGGAAAGAGGTAAATGCAAATTAAACTATATAACTTACGAAAAAACCAAAAACATCTAACACAGAAAGAATTAGCTGCTATGTTAGGTATTAGTACTAAATCTTATCGTGATAAAGAACTTGGACATCAACAGTTTACACAAGATGAAATGTTTAAAATATCAGATATTTTTAATGCTAAATTAGAGGATATTTTTTTGCCTCGAAAGTACCAAAATGGTACAAGAAACAAATAGGAGGGCTAAATGGAACTATTAAATTTTGAAGGTCAATCAGTTTTGGATAGTCGTGACGTAGCTAAGATGATTGGTAAGCAGCATGCACATTTAATGAGAGATATTGCTGTTTATATTCGAGATATGGATCAAAATCCAAATTTGGATTCTGATAGTTTCTTCATCCCAAGTACATATCAATCCGGAACTGGAAAGAATTATAAATGTTACCTCCTTACTAAACAGGGATGTGAATTTGTAGCAAATAAGATGACTGGAAAGAAAGGTAATCAATTCACTGCCCAATATGTAACATTGTTCAATTCAATGAAAGAAACAATTGAGAATAGACCTCAGGCAATTCTTAACCAATTACACAAAGAGTGGGGCGTTCCTACAACATTAGGTGGCGCATTGCAATTGGCTGCTAATCAGCAAGTAGAAATTGAAAAGATGAAACCCAAGGTTGATTACTACGATAGTCAAATGAGAAATCCAGGTCTGATGACAGTAACTGAGATTGCTAAGGACTATGGTTGGTCAGCCAAAACCTTAAATAAGGAACTGCATAAACGGGGCATTATTTTTAAGCAAGGTAAGCATTGGGTGCCTTACGCAAAATATGCCGGTAAAGGTTACACACAATATGAACCATTTGATTATCAGCATAGTAATGGCCGGCCAGGAGTTCACAACAATTTAAAATGGACGCAAAAGGGTAAGAAGTTCATCTATGATCTGTTGGCCAAAGATGGAATTAAGCCGGTAACTGAACAGATGAATTTGCTGGAAGCTTAGGAGGGAAGTAATGGACGATTTTGCAACAGTATTTGCGATTATTTCATTAGTAGTTGCAGTTATAGTGTTTTTCCAGAACAATTCCAACAAATAAAAAAGACCTAATTGAGCTGCCACTCAATTAGGTCGCAAAATTTTTAAAAGTCTCAAAATGTTGGCAGCCATTCTCCAATTTTTTACTGGTATTGTCGCCCAGCACTGCAATTAGAATAAGTTACTAAAATCTTATAACCCTAGCTAAAGCTTAAATCATTTAAAGCAATACAAAAGCCTCAATAGGTAGAAGAAAGCTTATACCTCGCATTTAACGTCTTGGGAGACGAAAAAAAGTGACTCCGCCAGTGAGAAAGTCGGTGATTCGTTAGCTTACATAGACACAGTGTTAATCAAAAATTTGCCCAAAAGGCATCAACTCCAATCATTAACAATCAGAATTTATTTGACTAAACATTTTACATTAATAAATTATAGCACAATATGTGGGCTATTACCCACAAAATTAAGGAGATAAACACAGTATGTGGTGGCGACATATAGATGAATTACTTCGTAATAAGAAAATTTCATTAAAAGAATTAGCTATAAAATCTAACGTTAATTATGAAACTATTAGAAGTTATAAATATAGAGGATACGAACCAAGTTTTAAGAACATGTGTAAGATTGCTGATGCTTTAGGTGTCAGCTTAGATAAATTGAGAGGAGATAAGAAATGCAACCACTAGATATTAGTTACTTATATTTAAGTGATATTGGAAAAAGTAAACATGAAATCATCACTAGACTGCAGCAACTGTCTTTAATTGATGGCAATTATCAAGCAACCGGCAAAGGTGTGGATACAGGCTGGCTAGGTATTAAGACGACCAGTGTTTGGAATCCATCTACTGAAAGTATGATAAACGACCAAGCAACAGTATTAACCGAATTGGGCATTATCTACATCCCAGTTCTTTTTGAAGATAAGTTCTACAAAGACATGTCAGCAAGTCAGAACCTAGTAGAAAGAGCATGCGATGGTGAATTATTGTCAATTAAAGAGTTAAGAAAGCAGGGGTATTTGAAGTGAGTAAAGAGACTTGGCTAACCGTTGAAGAGTTACGTAAGAAGTACCATTATTCAAAATATGCTTACGATACTAGACGCAAGAAGTGCTTAGTGTCTTCATACAAAGACGCAATTATATATGACGGCCAGCATACCATGATTATCGAAGAACGTTGGCAAGCCTTCCTAAAAGATCAATCAAAGAAGCATTGGGAAGAAGTATTCGGTACGGGAGTTATGAGAGATAGAAAGGCGTTAGAAAGATGAGTTTTACTAAATGGATCAATCAAAGTATTAATAAGTTTATGGGTACACAATTTACCGAGCGTGAAACAGAAATTATAACCATAGGTGCTACATTCACTGTGATTGCAGTAGCTTTCTTACTTATGTATAACGTTGTGTTCCCTAATATTTAGGAGGTGGAACAATGACAGAGGTATATAAGCGCTTGGTGCTTGCTTCAAATGCAATAAATTATCTTGCCACCGACCAAAGACCAGATGAGTATCAAGCAGCATTTGAAAGAGCAAAAGAAAAGACTCACTGCTTAACCAGTGAGTCTACAAAACAACTAACTTTATTCTAACAAAAATTGGAGCAAAAAGATGACAAAAGATTTAATTAGATTTGAAAATGAAGATTTTCCTATTAGTTTTAAACCAGCCGAAGTGGATTTCCCTAACGCTGGAGCATTGGAAAATAAGGTAGATGACTTAGTAAAAGGCTGGGATACCTATGTTGTAACGCCTGAGTCTTATCCCTATGACAAGAAAACTAAGGCTGAACTAAATCACATTCGCAAAGCCTTAAATGATAGGCGTAAAGAGATTACTAAAGAAGCCAATCAACCAATTAATGACTTTACAGCATTAATTAAAAGACTGGATCTTAAGATTAAAAATGCCGTGGATCACATCAATGAGGGGATTAAAGTCTTTGATGAAAAGACTAGGAAAGATAAGCATCAGCAGAATTTAGTCAGACTTGGTGAGATTGCTACAGAGTACGGTGTGGCTCTTCAAAAATTAGAGTACAACCCCAAGTGGGATAACAAGTCTACTTCCTGGAAAACTATCGAAGAAGAGGCTAGACAACAATTTGAAGCGATTGTTGAGCAAGAAAAGGCCAGAAAAGAAGCTGAGCAAGTTATTGCTAATAAAGCGAATGAATACACTAAGCCAGCTATGACAGCTAGTCCTTACTTGCAGATGCTTGATTACAAGCCACTACCTGACGTTCTTACTCAGATGGATAACGATCATAAGTATCTAATTGAGCAGTCAAAGCAGCAAGAAGAGAACCGTAAAAAAGCTGTTCAAGCCTTAGAACAACATGGGGACAAGTACATTGATGCTAAGACTGGAGAAGTAGTCGACAAGCTCCATACCATTACTTTAAAGCTTACAGGAACCAAAGAACAGATGACTGCCTTATCTAACTTCATTAAAGACTGGGGCATTAGCTACGAAAGGGTGGACTAATAAATGGAAATCTACGGCAAAGAAGAAGACAGAGCTAAATGGGCAATGCACTATGCGCAAGTTAAAGCTAATATCAGCCAACCGCAACGCAATCACAAAGTTACCGTTTCTGGTACTACTAAACAGGGTAAACCATATAGTTATGAGTATTCTTATGCCGACCTAGCAGACGTTGATAAAGCTGTAATGGCTGGTATTAAGAAGGCAACCGATAAAGACGGTAATGTAGTATTCAGCTACTTTTTTGACATTGTAACCGGCAATACTTCAGTTACTGTACAAACTATTTTAGTTGATTCATCTGGCTTTACTGTCAAGACTAACAAGATTACTTTTCAAAATAGCAGACCACAAGATGCGCAAGCGACTGCTAGTTTAATTAGTTACGCAAAAAGATACTCTTTAAGCGGTGCTTTTGGAATTGCAGCAGATGATGACGATGATGCCAAAGATCAAAAGACTATTTATGAACCAAAAGTCTTAACTAAAAGAGAACTTGAAGAGTATAAGGTCTATTACAACGGTGCAATGGCTAATTTATATGATTTATATCAAGAGGCGAAAGAGGGCATCAAAGACGCACAGGACTGGTTTAATGAGTCGCACACTCCACAAGATGCGCAAGCCGTTCATCAGATTGCACAGATCTTCAAGAAGAAACACGCAAGAACAAAAGAGTCTGATAAAGCGAAGAAAGCTGCTCTTGATAAGATACAACAGTCCCAAACAAAAGAATCTAAAAAGGATCCATTTGCTGACAAGAAAGTAGCAAGTGGCGGAGATCCTGCTGTAGATGAATTATTT
>OGKH01000857.1_pt1 | contig 13503 bp, 11 predicted proteins | sample 1572421 | NCBI WGS metagenome assembly OGKH01 (sample SAMEA2582084, study PRJEB24529) | metagenome | biome: Human gut stool | place: China | collected 2011
CGTTCTGGTTTCAAGACCTGCCGCCACCTTGCTTAAATAGAAAGAATCTCCTATGTAATCTGCAATATCCTGAACTTCAGGTCTGACATAATAATGAGCCAGGATCACTGCATTTTTTTCTTGTTTTAGTTTTTGTATTTCTTCTACAATTGTCATATGTTTTTCCTCCCATATGATCTGAAATTTCATTGCAGACAATTATAACACATGTTTTTACATGTGACAAGACAGTAAGTAATTATTGACAAACAAGAAATAAAGACTATACTAAAGCTGAACATAATATGCTATATATGTATAATTAAAATGTCAAACATACATAATTTATATGACTGCAAAAATATTTATACTAAGCTGACGATATGGTCAGTTCAGTGAAGAAAGAAGTGATTTATATGCAAGTGATCCACAAAAATCACATGGAAATTTTATGGCATGATTATGCAGAAGCAATTGACGATATCCCGATTACAAATGCTGGAATTATTGAAAAATCTTCTGTGATCGGACGGACAGGTCTTATGCTTCTGTCATGTGGAACCGGAGCCTGGCGTGTCAGACAATCTATGAATACACTCGCAGAACAGTTAGGGTTGACTTGTACTGCAGACATCGGATTAATGTCTATTGAATACACCTGTTTCGATGGAGAGGAATGTTACTCGCAGTCCTTATGTCTTACAAACACAGGAGTAAATACATCAAACCGGAAGCGTCTGGAACAGTTTATGAATAAATTTTCATCCGAAGGTGTATACATGACTGGTGAGGAATTACATTCTCATCTGGATCAGATTGAAAAAATACATGGTCTCTACTCTCCGACCGCACTTGGTCTTGCAGCCGCACTTGCCTGTGGCGCATTTACCTTTTTACTTGGAGGCGGACCAGTAGAAATGTTTTGTGCATTTGCAGGTGCCGGTATCGGGAATTTTGTCCGATGCAAACTGAGGAAGCATCATTTTACACTATTTTTATGTATCTTCGCTTCCGTAACATCAGCCTGTCTGGTCTATGCAGGATTATTTGAAGTGATGAAACTGATACTTGGGGTGTCAGAACAACATGAAGCAGGATATATTTGTTCTATGTTATTTATCATTCCAGGATTTCCATTTATCACAAGTGGAATTGACCTTGCAAAATTGGACATGCGTTCCGGACTTGAACGTCTGACTTACGCACTTATAATCATTGCTGTTGCAACTTTAGCTGCATGGATGCTTGCTTTAGTTCTTCATTTAAAACCGATGGATTTCCTTCCATTGAATTTAAGCAAGTCAGAATACCTGATATTTCGACTGATCGCAAGCTTTTTTGGAGTTTTGGGTTTCTCCGTAATGTTTAACAGTCCATTACGACTTGCTGCTACAGCAGGGATCATCGGGGCAATTGCAAATACAACTCGTCTGGAACTGGTTGATCTTGCATCATTTCCGCCAGCTGCGGCTGCATTCCTTGGAGCTTTGCTTGCTGGTCTTCTAGCATCTATGATCAAGACTTCGATTGGTTATCCTCGAATTTCTTTGACTGTGCCTTCCATCGTTATTATGGTTCCTGGATTGTATTTGTATCGGGCAATTTATAATATTGGTATTACTTCGATTAATACCGGTGCTTTTTGGTTTACAGAAGCTTTACTTATTATTATGGCTTTGCCGCTTGGATTGATCTTTGCAAGAATTATTACAGATAAGACGTTTCGACGTTGTTCATAGAAATGGATATGAATATAGGGGCTGTCTCACTAAAGTGACAGCCCCATAAAAAGACTTATATGAACACAAGAAAAACCTTATCCAATATTTAATCTGTCAATTTCACTGTCAATCAATGCAATTTCCTCATTATTCAACTGCCATTCAAATGCACTGCAATTTTCATCTGCCTGTGCAGGTGTATTAACTCCAGTTAATGCTGTACCAACAAAACTCTTTTGGGTACTCCAGTTGATGGATACCTGTGCCACCGGTACATTGTGTGCTTCTGCAATTTTATCTAATGTCTTTAAATAATTCCATAACATTAGAGAATACCGGTTCTTTAAAGAATGGATAGAATACCTGACGCATGTCCTTTGGATCTGGTTTTGGAAGCTACCGTTGAAAAAGTGGTTACGTATCACCAACTAGCGAACCATAAGTCATTGTCCCAATTCCTTGAGTTTCAGCCCATTCCATTAGTTCTCTTTCTGACTGGTTCACGATAGAAAACGGAGGCTGGATTACATCAATTTTAGCATATTTTTGCGCTTCCTGAATTAATTCTTTGGAAGAATTAGACATTCCAATGTAACGGATTTTCCCCTTTTTTTTCAACATATTACAGACTGCCATTGTTTCTTCAATCGGTGTATTTTCATCTGGCCAATGCATAATATAAAAGTCTATATAATCTGTTTGTAATCTTGCAAGAGATTCATCAATTTCACGCTCTACGGAGTTATATTTGTTATCTCTTACAGATTTTCCTGTGTAATGACTGATGTAAGAACCAAACTTTGTTGCAAGATACACTTTTTCACGATATCCATCTTTTAATGCTTGTCCAACGACTGTTTCAGAATGACCGTCTCCATAGATTGGGGCTGTATCTACCATATTAACTCCATTATCTATCATCTGGCGAATGGCAGCAATCGATTCTTCTGTATCTACATCTCCCCATGTCACTCCTGCAGAGTTTGCTCCTGCAATCCCCCATGTACCAACTGTTAATGCAGAAATATCAGCATCTGCATTTTTAAAATGTTTATATCTCATAATTTTTCTCCTTTTTAACGAATTTTTTCTGCTTCCTTATATTGTGCCATAATCAATTGTTTTAACTCCCATTCATTTTCTGTCAGACCACAATAAACTTCTATAGCTTTTTCAATCCCATGTTCTTTTACATAGTTTGTAATTTCTATACTGGCAATATCGCTTTCATCACGGTATAAAAATCCATAGGCAATCCCTTTTGCCAAATAAAATGGCAGAATATGATGTTTCATACATAACAATGCTGGTCCTACAAATCGATTATCTCTGGAAAGTTTTGTCTTAGGATCTGCTGCTACTCTCGTAAAAGCATCTTTCAGATTTCGGTTTTTAGGAGCTTCTACAATAAAATCAATCCACTCCTGATGGTCAGTTTCATCAAATTGATATTCCGCCTGAATAGCTGCATCCGCTTCAAAAAATGCTCCAAGTACACAATCCTCAATCCATCCATCATCATAAGTATCACGAATGTAAGTATAGCCTTTTGCTTTTCCCAAAAAAGCCAACATGCAATGCTTCATATTTCCAGTATAGACTTTTCGATAAATCTGAGCTTTCCCTTTTTGAACCCCTCCAGTTTGTTTCACCTGTGGCAGCTCACCTTTAAAAGGTTCTTCATCAATTCCAATATGTCCATCTAATTTAGTTGTAACTGCAAATGCATCTTCTGCAATTAATTCTTCAGAAGACGGCATTGCCGCCATTCCTACCATAACCTGACAGATTCCTATTTTTTCTTTAAGATAACGGCTAGCAGCCGGGTTATTTTGCAATAATTTTGCTAACTCTGTCTCAAAGTAATCCGGAGCCCCCAATGCATTAACACAAAGCAGTATGTTCAATGGAGCTGCCTCTTGTTCTGTACGATATTCAATAGCTTCCTTTAAATTTTGACAAATACTTTGAAAAGCACCTTCGTATACGCAACAGGCAATCAAATCTACTTTTTTCATATGTTCAATCAAATCTACTGTATCTGAACAATCTAAAACATCAAAATCGTCGACAAGAACTCTTCGTTTATTGTTCGCACCTACCCGTTCAATCAAATAAGTGCCTTGTTCTTTCAACTGTTTCATCCGTTCTTCCATAATATCGTAAATATACAAATGGTAACCAGATTCAAAAAATAATCCACCGATGACACCTCGTCCAATATTTCCAGCACCAATCACAAGTAATTCTTTTTTCATCTTTAGCCTCCTGCCCTTAAGCAATCGCTCCAATTGCGAATAACAGTACACCGACAGCCATAGTTCCAATCAAAAGCGGTACGACTTTTACACCTTTTTTCAATAACCAATATTCAATACCAACCAATGCAATTTTTAACATTCCCGGCATGACTGTATCTAATGTTGTTTGCAATACAATGCCGCCATTTTTTACATTCCCAATAGTAATTGGTGTACTAATGTTTACAGTATAAAATATCATAGCACCGATTGCCATTAATCCAACTACTGTACAAGCATAAGATACTTTATCCATAATACCTGATTTCTGGGATTTTACCATAAATTCCATTCCCATGCTGTAACCATATTTCAGGCTGTACCATCTTGCCAAATAGTTTGGAATATTATAAATTAATAAGAATAAAATTGGTGCAAATACATTTCCAGCTGCTGCCATAGTAATTACAAGTGAGGTTGCCAGAATTCTTAATGTTGCAGGAAATAGAGTATCTCCAATTGCTGATAGCGGTCCCATTAATGCCGTTTTTACTGTATTGATAGTTGTATCATCAAACTCTGGATTTTTTGCATTTTCCTCTTCCATCGCAGTAGAAATACCTAGGGCAAATCCTGCAATATTCGGAGTAATATTAAAGTATTCCATATGGCGCTTCTTGGCCTTGATACGTTCTTCTTTATTATCTTTATAAATCTTATCAAGAACTGGAAGTAAGGAGAATGTATATCCATTATGCATCTGTCCCGGATAGTCATTCATACAATTTAGTGCTAAATATCTTCGATATATTGTTTTTAAATCTTTCTTTTCAATCTTAGAACTCATTTTCGTCACCTCCTGCATTTTCTTCAGCTGCTAGCTGATTATTCTGTGATGTTACCATAACTAATACAAACATAATTCCTAATAGAGTTACTGCAATCGTCGGCATACTTAAATATGCTGCTAAAATAAATCCGATAAAGAAATATGGTGACATCTTTTTTGTAATTACCATCTGGAGTAAGAGTGCAAACCCTACTGCCGGCAAAAGATTTGCAGAAGCTGCCAAGCCATTAATAATTACTTTTGGAATTGCATTTACTGCAGCTTCCACTGCTGCACTTCCTGCAAAGATGCAAACAAAAGCATAAGCAAAATACACTACAAAACAGGTGAAAACAGAACCCATTATATATATTCTAGAAGCACCTTTAGAATCATCTTTTTCAAGATATTTCATCATAATCTGTCCAAAAGCTGCATTCATCAATTTACATCCAATGAAAATGAATCCACCTAACAATGCAATTGGCAATGCCATTGCAGTTGCTACTGCCTTTCCACCTCCAGTTAAAATTGCAAAAGCAGTACATATGGCTCCCGCAGAAGTATAATCCGGGCTGACTGCTGCTCCAATTGGAAATGAACCGATAAACATTAATTCCAAAACACTTCCCATAATCACACCTTGCACCGGATCTCCCAAAAACAGTCCTGTTAATGTTGAGACTACAATCGGACGTCCAACTTGAGGGAATCCGTACATCCATTCCATTTTACATAAACCTAATACAAGCCCCACTAATATTGCTTTTATTAACATCTTTTTTCCTCCTAACTTTCTAATAGTTTTTCATCTACATGTGTAATAGCTTCTGTCGGAACTTGCTGAATGTCAATTTCTATGTTTTTTGCAAGCAGTTTTTTCAGCGTCTTTACATCTTCTGATGTTACATTAATTGCTTTGCTTAATGCTTTTGTATTTTCATTTGCAGGCAATACACCAAGATTCACATAATTTAATTCTGGTATTTCCTTTGCCAACCTCTCCACATCCTGAATATTATTTACAACAATAAACATTTTATATTTATCTGTCACTCCTGATTTGATTGATTTTACAGAATCTTCAATCGATTTAATTACTAATTTCATTCCCTGTGGCTTGGAAAGTCTTAACATTGACTGGCGCATTTCATCTTTTGCAACCTCATCATTGGCAACTAAAATACAATCTGCTCCAATATGACGTGACCATGAAATAGCTACCTGTCCATGTACCAACCGATAATCTACTCGCAATAATTTAATCATCCACAATTCCTCCTTTTTAATCAAATACTACACTTACGCGATATGCTCCAGGTACAATTGCTGCCTCAAATGCCTGTTCCACATCATCTAATTTATATTTTGCTTCTACTAATTTTGATAAATCGATTTTCTTTTCTCTCATCAGCTCTGCAGCTCTTTCAAAATCACATTTGTCTGCAGAAAAAGTTCCAATTAATTCCATTTTACGATAATGAATTAAGTTAGAATCAACATGCAGCTCCGGTGCAGGATACCCCGCTGCAAACATTAAAATTCTTCCATGCAGCCGTTTAATCATTTCCAATGCCTGATCGTTGGCTGCTGTCACTCCTACTGCCAAAATAACTGCATCTACACCTCGTCCATCCGTCCATTCTTTAACTGCTTCTACCGGATCTTTTTCTTTTACATCAACAACATTTAACCCAAGTTCTTTAGCAACTTCAATTTTTTTGTCCATCATTTCTGTAATCATGACTTCACAGCCTTCTGCTTTCGCTACCAATGCATTCAAAACACCCATCGTTCCTGCACCAATAACAACTATTTTTTCTCCCTGCTGTACACGAAGTTTCCGAATTCCCTGACATACAGTTCCAACCGGCTCTACAAATGCTGCTTCTGACGGATCCATGTTCTGATTTAATTTAAATAAAGAACGATAAGGTTTGATTACGTATTCAGAGCAACCAAATCCTCCGTGATATCCATCTGGAGACAGCTTGTTTCTTCCAGCCCCCAAGGTAACACATTCACTGGTCAATCCCTTTTTACAAAATTCACACTCACCACAATTATCATATCCGATTCCAACCATTTCGCCAACTTCAAATTCCTTTACATCAGAACCCATATCTACTATAGTTCCTGCAAATTCATGTCCCCATGCCATAGGAAACATCAGATTTTTTCTTGCTCCTGTATACTGCCCATAATCTGTCGTACAAATATTACAGGCACCATTTTTAATCAATACTTCATCGGCTTTTAACGCCGGAATTTCTCTTTCATGTACTTTTACGACACGTTCTGCTTCCAAAACTGCAAATCTTGTTGTCTTTCTTTCACTCATTTCCTTCTACCTCTTTCTATTATAAATTTTGCCTTATGATATGATATGTTTTCTCATAAACCTTAAAAGGCTCCAAAAAGTATTTACTATCTGTATATTCCAACACAAAATGCCCAGAAAAACGATTGCGATCAAAAATATCCAATATTTCTTTTATGTCAGCTTCTCCATCTCCCCATGCCAGATGTGAACGGATACCATTTTTATAATCCATAAAATGACAATGATTTAGTTTTTTCCCAAATGTATCAAAATAATCTTGTATAGATTCCTTAGCATTGTAAATTGTATGAATATCTGCTGTAATTGTAAATGCTTTAGAATTCACTTCCTTCATCATCTGTTTTAAATCGCTGATAGTATTTACTAATGTGGTACTTTGCCTGGATAATGTTTCCATTGTCAAAGACACCCCATATTTTTCAGCAAATCTGCACAATTCGCCAACCATCCAGACACTACGATCCCATGCTTCCTGTCTTGTCTCAGAATAAGACTGCCAGCCGGATGTAATCAAAAGTTTCGGACACGATAATTCATGTGCTGCTAGAATCATATTCTGAAAATACTGTTTTGCTTTTTCTCTTAACTCTGTCTTTTTTACTGCCATATGAAATGGATTCGGACAAGATTGTCTAGGAGTAATGCTTACTATACGGATATCATACTGACTCATTAGTTTTTTAATATATTTTGTATCTTCATAATTATTACTGTCAACGAAATAATGGGAACCGCAGGTCCAAAGATCCATAGAATGATAACCAATCTCTGCGATTGATTTCATATAATCATTCAGTTCATAAAACCGATATATATGATTCATTGGGGCAAATTGTTCAATTCCCAATGTTTTTACCATCTGTTCTCAGACCCGAATAATTTCATATAATGTTCTAACTCTGCTTGGAATCCTGCCACACCTGCTGCAATTGTCTGCTGCAAATTCATCTTTTTCGGTGTAAATTCATCTTTTCCGGAACCATGAACTTCTGTGGAAGCAAGGGCTTCTCTTAATGCCTGCTTTCCTGCCTCACTGACATCTGTATTTAAATTTACTTTCTGAATTCCTGTTCTTACTGCTTTTGCAAGATTTTCATCCCCTGTTCCAGAACCTCCGTGCAATACTAATGGGACTGGTACTTCCTTAGATAAATGATCTAAAAGTTCAAATTCCAAATGTGGTTCTCCTTTGTATACTCCATGAGAAGTTCCAACTGCAACTGCCAGACAATCAACTCCGGTTTCTTCCACATACTTTAATGCTTCTTCTAATTTGGTAAGTCCTGCATCTCTTGTTTCTTCATATTCAGCACCCTGTCCTACATGTCCAAGTTCTGCCTCTACCGAAGTTCCTACTGCATGAGCGATTTTTACAATTTCTTTTACTTCTTCTACATTCTTTTCATAAGCACATGTAGAACGATCAATCATAACAGAACTAAATCCTGCATGAATTGCTTTTACAATATCTTCATAAGCTCCACCGTGATCTAAGTTTAGAGCAAATGGTACTTCTGGATACTGTTTTTCATAATATCTTGCAATATCAGCACATTCATAAATTCCATGAACTGCTGCAACATCTAAAATAATCGGTGCTCTTAATTTTTTCGCTGCTAAAAAACATGCCTCAATAGTTTCTCTATTAAATACATTCGGTGCTGCAACTCCATACCCTTCTTTTTTTGCTTTTGCTAACAATTCTCCCATTGGTATCATCATAATCGTTATTCTCCTTTCGGCTTTTCAAATTTCATCACTGTTTATCCGGATGTCTTTATATAAAACAAAAAGCATGCCAACTTAGTGTCATGCTTTTGTCAAAATATTTAATTTTCCTCGAAAAACCTCATATTCCCGCTAAAATATCATAAATATAACCAATTTCAGAAATTGGAATTTTCACACTATAAGTCTTTTCAATCACACTAAACGCTGCCTGTATCTGACGAATTTCCTTTTTGTGAATTTTTTGAAACTTATCTTTCTCTGGATAATCTTCAATTGCCGAATTACGAATCAAACGTTCTGTCAAGCAGCCCACATGAATAAAAAGATTAATTTTTGTACTATTTTTTAGCTTCCTTCCTGTCAAAAACTCATACTGTTTCATTGCCTCTTCAATATGCATTAAAATTTTTTCCGTGTCTAAAATTGTCAAAAATCCTAATAAACGGTTCATAGAAAAATTTCGTATTAAATTATCATTCAATTTTTCCATAGAAACTGCGTCCGCAACATTTTTCAACATATTAATCATCTGTTCCGTTGCTGCTCCGGAAACTAATTGTTCCAATGGAATAAACTTTTCCTGTCCTATTTGGGGATTTTTTGTACCTACAATTCCTAAGACTTCACACTTCTGGTAGATTCCTTTCACAATTTCCACATTTTGTAGTTGATCATAATCATAAGAAATCACTTGAATATCCATTTCTTTTGGAATACTGTTTTCAATCAACAGACGAATCTGCTCCGCCGTTCCTGTGCCGGTAATGCAACAAGTTAAAATAGTTTTTTGTTTTTGTATTTGAGGATATATGATTTTATACTCCGTTTCATTCTCCTCTTCAAGAATCCGAACAATATCTTCTAATTTCTCTTCCTTTTGAATCAATTCTCCTGCCATAATTGCCATTTGTGTTGAAATATTATTCATTACAACGAGCGGTGATTTTAAATTTTCTTCAAAAGATCGATAAATTTCCCTTAAAGAACCCATATCAACCATTAAAATAATTCCATGGCTGACATCATTTTTTTCTACATACTCTTTCATCCATTGCACGACGTCGGATACATTTTTCTCAATTGGCATATCCACAGATTCAAAAATATTTTCATCCAATATTCGGTTAGCAACATCTGCAACACTGCTTGCTGTCGCATATCCATGGGCTAAAATTACTGCTCTTGGTCTTTTCCTGGAAAGGGAAACATTTAAAAGACTTCGAATATAAATTGTCAATGGAATTAAATCTTCTTGTGTTGACACAATATCCATTTTAGAAGACAGCATATTAAGAATCCGCTTTGCAATATGAATTTCCTTCGGATACTCTTCTAATATATACTGCATCAATTCATTGGGAATGAAAATATTTTGTTTCCGAAAGTGTTGATTCATACAGAAAAAATACGCCGTAATCGCATGGAGACTATTTCCTCCAAACTGAACATTACAACTGTACTCTACATATCGAAACGCTTCCTGCACGCTGTTTACAATATATTTACGCATAGTATTTTCATTTTCAGAATTCTGATTATAAATCAAACAATCCAATACATCATTAACTGTGTGCATGCATCGTTTTTCAAACTGTTCCTTTGCATAATTCTGACTGCGAAATTCTCCAAAAATAGCAATCAATTTTTCAAACAGTTCTTGATGATAATCTTTTCCGTTCTTATCTCCAGATAATATTTCCTGTATTGGGGCGTTCGGATAAATTTCTACCGTATCATAATTTCCAATTTTATTTTCCGCTTTCTCTGCAATCCCCTTTAACACATCTTCCGGAAGATGCTCCAAATGTATATCAATTTCATTTTTTCGTTTCTTTTTTGCATATGCAGTTGCACAAATAAATTTTATTTTATTCTCTAAATCTCCAATATTTCCTTGATAAAGATGATTTAACAACGCTTCAATTACATTACCAGACACTTTCATCTTCTTATCCAACACCTTACTTTCTTCTATAAAGAAATGGTAAATAAACTGCAAACGTTCTTGCTCTCCTCTCTCTCTCAAAGAAGGTATCTGTACAACAATAGGTATTCTTCTTAAAAATGTATCTAGAAAATTTGATTCCAAATTTTCTGTGGTAGCCATGACCATCCGCACTTTTGCTTTATGCCATCCTTCACTTTCTCCCATTCTTCGAAAAATTCCTTGATCCAGAAAGACAAACAGCTTTTCTTGACTTTCACTGTTTAATCGATGCACCTCATCTAGAAATAACATTCCACCGTCTGCTGCCTCCAACAATCCCTTGGTTGTTGCATAAGCTCCAGTAAAAGCTCCCTTGACGTACCCGAACAAATTACTGGACAATAATTCAATATTATTTACGTACTGAGCACAGTTCATAATTATAAAAGGAGCATCCGGCTTAAGAATTCCTTCTTGCACTGCAAATTCATAAATTTTTCTTGCCATAAAACTTTTCCCTGATCCGGTCGGCCCGTGAAGAAACACTGGAAGACTGGTATTGGGATAAAAAATAGAAGTTTTCATCTGTTCAATTGGGTTTTTTAAACTTCCATTAGAACCAATCAGATTTTGAAAAACATCCTGTTCTTCTACAAAATTTATTTCCTGTTTTTCTTCCTTTTGGATGCCATTTTTCCGCTTATTTTCATCTAAGAGGTCATTCACACTAGCATAAACATCCTTTGACACTGTAAAAAAATTTTTTTCAAATACTTTTTTATCTAGAAAGCGAACCGGTCTTGTATTAATTTTAAAAAATGTTTTTCCAATTTCTTGATTCAGATAATAGCTGACTGTATTTCTTTTTACTTGAAAATATCCGGCAATTGCTTCCGCTGTCAGCACAGTATCTAATTCTTCCAAGCTAATTTTTGCTGTATTTTCTTTTACATATTGAATAATGGAATCTTTCAGCAACTTTCTCTCTCCTTTTCTCATTTTTGTATTATTATTATATATACAATACTTTTCATCTGCAACCCTCTAAATTTTCACACTAACACTTGGCATCATTCTTGCTTTATAAAAAAATATCATTTAAATTGAACTATTTTTAATAACGAGGTGTATAAAAAATGAAGAAAAAACTTTTAATTGCAACACACAGTGTATTTGCTGATGGAATCAAAAATGCTATGGAACTTGTAACTGGAGAACAAAATTCTGTTTCTACTTTATGTGCATATACCAATGACATGACAGAGGTAGAAACTCCTATCAAAGAAATTATTGATGCGTTATGTGATGACGAAGAATTAATTGTAACAACAGATATTTTCGGCGGAAGCGTCAATAATGAATTTATGAAATATCTTTCAAAATCAAATATTCACCTGATTGCTGGAGTAAATCTTCCCTTACTTTTTGAACTAATTATGAATCTTGAATCGGAAAACACAGTTCAAATGATTGAAAATGCAATACAAAATGCCAAAGAACAATTGCAATACTGTAATCCTTTAATACAATGTTCTATTACAGAAGAAAACTTTTAGTAAGATTTGGAGTGTGATGAAATGAATTTCAGCCCTAAAACTACTTTAGTGCAAACCCAAACATTATCTCAAACACAACTACAGTCTTTAAAAATACTGTCTTTGGATAATTTTGAGTTAAATAACTTCCTTCAAAATGAATATATTGAAAATCCTTTGCTAGATTATAATGAAAATTCAAATCTTCCTTCATGGAATCAATATGTTTCCTATTCCTCCGCTAAAGAAGACGAGGATATTTACAAAGAAATCCCTGACTTTTCGGAGAATGGAATCAAAGAATTCCTTCTGGATCAGTTAAACCAAAGAAATTTTTCAGATTTACAGTGGACAGCAATGCAGACCATGATTGACTGTCTAGATGACTGTGGTTATTTTAAATTGTCGTTAAAGGATTTCAGTCAATGGTTTGGTATTGATATATCTACTGTAAAATACTGCTTGGACATACTATCCTCTTTGGAACCATTAGGGATTTTTTCAAAAGATCTTCCACACTGTCTTTTACGTCAGTTAGAAGCAAGGCAGGAACTGACACCGGAACTCAATCAAATCATCCGTTATCATCTGGATGACATTGCTGCTGGAAAAATTAATACTATCACACAAAAACTTTCTATGTCTACACAGGATGTCCGAAAATGTATTGCAAAAATCAGAGAATTAAATCCACGCCCAATCTCTGGATTTCTTACTAATTCCACAGATTATATTGTGCCAGATATTCTTATAGATTATCAAGACAGCAGTTGGATTATTAGATTAAACGATCAGTGGATTGGAAATTATTCCCTCTGTGACTATTATTTAAATATGATGCATACTTCGCAGAGTCCGGAGTTAAAAGAATATTTCCGTAAAAAATACAATCGTGTGCAATTGATTATGCATAGTATTGAACAACGCCGAGAAACAATCTTAAAAATTACATCTGCTGTTTTAGAGCGCCAAAAAGACTATTTTACTGGAAATAGCACATTAAAACCTATGACACTTGCCGATATCGCTTCTGATATTTCGATGCACACATCCACCATCAGCCGTGGAATCAAAAATAAATATCTCCAATACCCTTTTGGAGTGGTTTATTTGAAAGATTTATTCACATCTTCTGCTGGCAAACAGGATAACCCCAGCCAAATTACCGTAAAAAAACACTTGAAGGCTATAATCGCT
>OGKH01000860.1_pt1 | contig 13448 bp, 10 predicted proteins | sample 1572421 | NCBI WGS metagenome assembly OGKH01 (sample SAMEA2582084, study PRJEB24529) | metagenome | biome: Human gut stool | place: China | collected 2011
CTAACTTGTCTTCCACACGTTCTTGTATCGCTATGGAAGCGGCTATGATTAAAACATACTTTGCTGAGAAAAAAGGCATTAATCCTAGCAACATCGTATCTGTATCTGTAAACCCTTGTACTGCTAAAAAAGCAGAAACAAAGCGTGAAGAAGAAAATGCAGCAGCTCGTTATCATAATGACGAATCCCTTGGCATGGATACAGACATTTCCATTACAACTCGTGAGTTCATCCGTTGGATCCAAGAGGAAAACCTCGACTTCAATGCGATTGAAGAGTCCCAATTCGATGACTTAATCGGTATGGAAACTGGTGCATCTATCATCTTCGGTAACACTGGCGGTGTTATGGAAGCAGCTATGCGTACAGCGTATAAGCTCATCACAGATAAAGAGCCACCTCCATATGCTTTGACACACCTCGAAGACGTTCGTGGTATGGAAGGCGTTAAAGAGGCCACTGTTCAATTAGGTGATGACGTTACATTGTCCGTTGCGGTAGTGCATGGCGGTAAAAACACACGTGATTTCCTTAATGCGTTGAAAGACAGCGACAAACACTATGACTTCATCGAAGTTATGGCTTGCCCAGGTGGCTGTATTGGTGGCGGCGGTCAACCGCGTACTAAATTGCCTCAAGCTGTGAAAACTAAGGAAGCTCGTATCGGCGGCCTTTACGAAGCTGATGCGAACTACAAATGGGTTGCTTCCTATGAAAACCCAGAAATCCAAGCATTGTACAAAGATTTCTTAGGCGAACCATTGGGCCACAAGGCACATGAACTCTTGCATACACATTACACAGACCGCAGCGCGGTGCTTGGTGATCGCAAAGACGTAACACCTGAAACATGCCCAACATCCCCTAAATACAAGGGCTAATAGTTTTATACATTAGCTAATTTGCTCAGTACGAGTCGTATCGAATGTATTCTGGCGATGAATACATCCATCCATACATACATACATTAGTATAGTTAGACTGGTATATGGGTAACTAACTAAACAGAAATAAATCCTACGGGTCATGAGTGACTTGATACTTGTGTAGATATTGACTACTGAGTGTCATCTTACATGCGATTCGTAGGATTTTTATGTATAACCTTCTTATAGTTTTATATATGTTATATGTATGAATTACCTTTTATATTAATTGTTACTACTACTTTATAACTTTATTATGATAAATTGATATAGAAAACTAGCTTTCACATGAGGAAAAGATGAATTATATAGTGTATAATATATAGAAAGGTAACATGTAAGAGAGTATTACAAGGAGTTTTGTGGAGAGATGAACTTGTTTTTACGGCGTGCCCTATGTAGCATGGCCTTGATTGTCGCCGCTATCGGTACTGCGGGATGCCAGCATGAGAGTCAGGCAGAGCAGGAAGAGGTACGAACTGTGTCGTATCGGGCTGTCATGCAATCTGACAAGCCTGTCCCTGAGAAGGTAAATACCTGGCTCGGGGCTATGTCTCAAGAGGACAAGATAGGCCAGCTGATGATGATTAGCCTTCATGGCAGCACGGTAGGACAGTCCCAAAAGGACGTCATCAGGAAATACCGTGTGAGCGGCGTTATGCTAACCAATGAAAATCTAAATAATAAAAACCAGGTGAAAGCTTTCACAAACGATATCATGCAAACGGCTACGACGGCGAGCATGGTTACGCCATATATAGCGATTAATCGGGATAAGGTGTTGCGTTCTAATGAAAGTTTCTTGCGTTTGCCAGAGCCAAATCGTTGGGGCCAATTGCCGATGGAACGGATTATCAATCTAGCGACCCGATCGGCTATTGAAATGCACGATATGGGCTTTAACCTCATCATGGGGCCGAATGCAAACCTTGGTGTACCGAATGTGTCCTATACATCGGATCCTACGTGGGCAGGCCATATGGACCTCGCCATGGCGGAGCGTTACCAAATCAACCAAATGTGGTTTGGCTATAACTACTTCCCAACGGTGAGCCTTGGCGACGCATCCTTTGAGACTGCTAATGACGCAAAAGCATACCTCAATACTACGGATGTGGCTGTATTCAAACGACTCATTACACAGACGACGGCGAATACGTACATGCTAGTTATGAGTCATGTGCAAATTCCGGCTATCGATAATGCACACTTGGCCAGTGCTTCTAAAGCAATCATTACGGACTGGTTACGACATGAGCTTGGCTATAATGGGGTGGTTATGACAGACCGTGTCGATGTAGCTGCCTTACAAGCAAACCAAAAAATAGGGGACTTTGCGGTAGAATCTATCGTGGCGGGCAGTGATCTCGTCCTCCTTGATGCGGATACCGTTCACATCGATGAGGTCCATCGAGCATTAACCCAAGCGGTGGCGAATGGAACGATTACCAACGATCGACTCAATGATGCGGTTAAGCATATTTTGCTCATGAAGATGCAAACGCAAATGCAACAATAATGTTGGGAACGCCCTCCAGGTATCGTCCATAAACATAACTATTACATATACATATACATACAGATATACATATACACAAATACACAAATTTACAAGACGTGCTTATCCTAGATAGGCACGTCTTTTTGTATAGATATTTGACTATGGATATAGTTTTTTAGATAAGAGATTTATAATTTTAAAATATAGATTATATACTTTCCTCTGTATAGTCGTATTGGGGATGCAACTGTATAGAATGTAGTAAATATGGGAACTTTCACAAACATATGGGTAAAAAGTAAACCATTAAATAAGTGTATTTTATGCGTAAAAAATTTAACATAATCAAAAGTCATGTTAATAATATGAAAATAAGTTTAAATTTGTTTTAAATTTATGATATAATAGTCTCCATAGAATGTTGGAGGTGAGAGTATATGAATTTTGTGGGACGTGCTGAGATTATTGAGAGTATCCAGTCCCGTATTGCGATGAATCAAATGAGTTTGTGTGTTGTGTATGGTCCGCATCGCAGTGGTAAATCCTATGTGGCGTCCCAGCTTGTACGCCGTCATAAGGCGCTATACTTGGCGGGGCGCATGGCTAATGAAGCAATCCATGTAGCCGATATGAATCGAGCTCTTGAGGCACGTTTTGTTCCTGCTGATGGGCAGGATAAATTCGAACCGATCACTACCTTGCAAGAGGCCTTTGAGGGTCTATTTGAAAGCAGTGTAAAAACGCCTCAGACTGTGGTGATTGATGACTACCCTTCCTTGGTGGAGGCTGTACCTCAGTTCCCTATACACTTGCGCGATTTGTTAGATGCTTATAAAGAAACGAGCCATTTGAACATCATCTTGATGGCGAATGGGTTAGAACAACTCGATGGCCGCATCATTGGCGATCGCAGCTTGATTGGTCCCTATGTGTCGGAATATTTCGAGGTGAAACCGTTCTCCTTGGTGGACATGAAATCCTTGGGCCTTCACTATGCCAAGGATGACTTGCGTACCGTGTTCGCTGTAACAGGTGGTTTGCCTGCCTATGTGCAGTACTTTGATAATGGTGAAAGCATCGATACGAATATCATTAATTTGTTCTTCTCTGTATCGGGCGCACTCTTTGAAGAAACGCAGCATATCTTACATCGAGATATGAAAAATATAACCGGTGCTAATGCGATTCTATCTGGCCTTGCTACACTAGAGAGACCATACTATGTGGAGCTGTTGCAAGCGAGCCAAATTAAAAGCGGCACCTTTACATCTCGCTTAAACGACTTGATGGCCATGGGCCTTGTAGGTCGTATCCAAGCGAATAGCCGTGGACCAGCGAAATACGCTGACTACCACTTCACAAATAGCATGTTCCATTTCTGGTATCGCTATGTGTATAAATACTGGGGCGACATCGTCCGTGGCAATGGTGCAGACGTGTACCAAACCTACGTAAAACCGCAACTCAAAGACTTTGTGGAAGCCTCCTGTATTGCAATGTAATCAGACAATTTAAAATATGATTACCTGTACAGTTACTTGTAACATCAGAATACGTTACGCCTAACGTGTATATCAGTAATCGTAACTTACGTACTATTACCCAATGGTAGTACTAATTCCTCTAAAAAAGACACCATATTCCTCTGTGGTGTCTTTTTTGTATTATTTTCAGCAATTACCTATCTAGGTGTATAGATATGTCTTTTAATGGATAGAAATTAATGCTAGATAGTAATAGAATATGTGGGAATTCTAAGGAATTGCCAATTTGTCAAAATCCCCGTTCCGCGTTATTGTGTAGATAAGCGCTATGCCATGGCAGGAAAGGGGATTTATGTTATACACAAACGAAGAACCGTTAGTACAAAGAACCTGTATTAAAACTGCAAGCTTACAATCTGAGGTATCGGTTTCTAGGAAATCAGTATCTGATGAAACAGTATCTAGGAAATTATTATCTGGAAAACCACAATCTGAGGAAATATCTTCTAAGGAAACAGAGTACAAGGTGCCAGAGGAGTTGAAATTACAGACCCTTATCTGTGGTCATCAGGTCTTAACCTCCTTATCGGATAAGAGCCTCGTGTCAATTTGTCAAAATCCGAATATGCGGATTCAGACCGTTGGGTACCAGCCGTGGTCCGCTGATGAGCTGCGCCATGATGCGGCTCAAATCGAGCTCTGTCGCAGGTATCGACCACTCATCTTACACTATACGAATAAGACAGGGAACCGCGAGTTCCGTGAAGACCTGGAGAGCTATCTGTGGGCCATCCTATTGGAATCGATTTATAGCTTTGATCTAAAAGGCTCTGTACCGTTCCCTGGCTTTGTGAAAGCAGGTGTTAGGTATGGTTACATGCGGTATTGGAAGCGAGAGCGATTGCGTAATCATCGAGAGATTCATATACCAGACCGCATCACCGATGATGGCGAGGTAACAGTTGGTATGGATATCTTCTCATCAGGAGAAAATATAGCAGACATGATCATGACGGCCGATGAGGAGCAACGATTACGGGCTCGACTCGTATGGGCTCTTGGCAGATTATCTCAAGATCAACAAGACCTACTGCGTCGCGTGTATGGTGATTGTAAAAGCCTCGTATCCGTCAGCGAAGAGCTGAACTGTAGCCGCCAAGCTATCCAACGACGCCATGAACGAGCCCTGCGGAAGCTGCGTAGATACTTGACGACAGACTTTAAGAAACTACGAGTACATTAAGTATGAATGCAATAGGGCTATACATTCATTAGAGTTATACAGGTATTAGAGTTATATATATATGAGATTCTTAGAACTCTGAAACGATTAGAATATGTAGTATAAACATATGAGTATTAGTCTATTAGAGTCTAGTTCGTATTAAAATAATATGTGTTAATATAATTTAATTTCTTATTTATATTCTGATTTTTGTATAATTACATTAATCGCGATTAACAGATATACATAAAATATGCAATTCTCAATATAAATGAGAAAATATTGACACATATAAGTAAATATTAGTTTTACAAGATCTTAAAGTCTTTAATTTTACATAAATTTCTATAGTTTTGTGTATATATTTACAAATTATACAGTGTGATATACAATTAAACCAACAGCAGATTAAAGCATGCGAATCTGCTTTCACAGAACACGTGTTCATTGTATTGTTGAAAGGAATGTTCCTAAGTTGAGGGGAGAGAATTCCTATGATGACATGTAATGAAGTACCAGTAGCGGTGGCCACTTGGCTATCTAAGGGAGAGAATTTGGATTTGATCTATACGAATCCGAAGAATCATATTGTTTGTTTTATTCCGACCTACGAACCTGGCGGCGGGGACAGCACGATGTGCTATTTCGTAGATGGCCGTCAAGAATTGGTCCATCTGCCAATTCGTACCATCCTGCGAGAGCTGGCATTACAAGAAGGATTGAGGCCGAATTACATCATGACCAGCGATGGTCGGCGCAGCAGCTATACAGCGCCTAAGACCTATGGGCCGCACCTAACCTTTGGTCATATTAAATGTCGGCGTCCCATCGGCAAGGACGTGGTGTATGGACTCTTTAATGTGGCGATACCTTATCAATATATTGTCACCGATGGCCCTGATCCAGATACGAGCTACATTCACGTGGGCGACTTTAAACCTATCTTGGTGTACCAAGCCCCACACCATGTGAAACACAAGCTGAACGAAGCCATGCTAGAACATTGTAACTACGTGCGCAAAATGCTAGCCCGCATCAAACTCAGCCAAAACCCACAAGTCGTGGCCGAACTATTTATCGCCTGGAGAGACCTAACGAGATAAAATCGTTAGGGGGGAGAAGAGAAGAATACGTAGGGGAGATGAAGTAATAAGGGAGAGAAAAAGGAGGAGGAACTATAGGGAGGACAATAATATACGGGAGATATAAATAAAAGGTTATCATTAGGACCACTCAAATAACGTTCTACTAATAGTAAAAACCACCCCATATAGGGGTGGTTTTGTTTTGGATAATTAGTCACGAGGCCAAATTTTTAGTGCTATTTCTGCGAAGTCTTCTTGGCGTTTTACGATTGTGAATGTAGTCCAGTCATCAATTGAGACTAGATCACGAGTCATTTTGATTTCGGATTTCTTATAGATTTCTTTCTTTTTATCAAAGCCTTTGTTCTTAGCTCTATTGTTATATTCTTGGCCTAATAGAGTTAGATTGCCTAAACGCCATAGGTATGTTTCATGGTCTTCATCATTGAAGTTGATCCATTCATCATTGATCTTTTTAGGTAGAATATGCTCAACATGAACACGATTTGAGTCATCCACAATTTTTGTTTCATTAATGTCAAAGTTATTAATTTTGCGAAGTAAATAGCGAATAACTGCATTTTTCTTGGAGTTGAAAATTCTGAAGTTATTGATGAATTCCTCATCTGATACCATAAGAGAATATAGTTTTTTTTAGAATATCATCTTTTGTTGGCTTTTTACTGGATACACTATCACTATTAGGTGGCCAAGCTTTATCGCTAATACTTCTAGCAATTTGTGCAAATACAAGCTCATATTTATTGGCAACAAGTCCTGAAACAACAAAGTTACGAACTACTAGAGTTTCAATTGCTTTTAAAACCTCATTTATATCTTCTTCAGAGTAGTTCTGTAGCCTTAGAGCAAAGATTATAGGAATATATGAGGATGCATCTAGTTTTTGCATCTCAATAAGACGTTCGTTTAGCTCAGTCAAATCAAAGTCCTTGTTGTCGTCAGGGTGTAGTATGGCTGCACATACTTTAGATAGAAATCGTAGATTTGCTAATAATGTATTAACATCAGATTGTGTTTTTATATCTGTACGTAATTCTTTAAATAAATCTTTTTCTCGGGCAAAGCGCTTTGTACTGTTCCAATAGTAGCGAATAAATTTTGTTGGATCAATATTATCAAGATTATCAATAATAGTATTCCAGGTTTCAGTGGCGCTAGATAAGTCACTTTGTGCTACACGTAAAATATGATTCTTTAATAAGTCTGCTGTTTCTAGTGCTTTACCACGCGCATTGAGCGATTCGAAGATTATATACGCTTCATTGATGTCGTCAGTTTCGACAGTCATTAGAATAAATTGATTAATTAAAGCCTGATATAGTTTATTTAGCGCTTTGTATTGATTAGACTCATTCTTTTCAAGAAATTCATTTACTTTTCCATTAAAGAATTTACTTGCATAGAAGATATTATAGTTAGATGGTTTAAGTTTCTTTTTATCAAATTTTTTGTCACTATAATCAATGGCGCCACGTTTTTGTACATATTCAAAGAAGAACTCTTTATCAATACCACCCATAGATAAATACTGCTCACGTTTGCTTTCCGATATACGGCCAATATATTTAGCATTAATATCCTCTGAGTCGTCATTTGCATCATTATTGTTTGTTGTATCGGCAATTTCTTTAAATTTTGTACGTAGGATATCTAGGAAGATAATTGTTGTTGAGATACGTTGCTGTCCATCAATAATATAGCGTTTACCATCTTCCTTATTTTTGTGAATAACAACCTGTCCAAGAAAGTGTTCATCATGTGTATTTTCTTCGTAAATTTGTTCCAAGTCTAGCCAAAAGTCATCCAGTTGAGTCTCTTCCCAAGAGTAGCCCCGTTGATATTCTGGAATGTAAAGCTTCTCATTCCCTAAAAAAGAACCTAGTTTTGTTAGATTTGAGTTAATAATCCCCATATTACTACCCCCGTATACAAAAAATACTTTTCTTATAAATATTAGATCATACTTTGATGTAGAGATCAAATATTATAGAAAAACAGGAGTGCAAAATAGAGAATAAAAAGAGGAGACTGCTTTATAACAGTCTTCTTTTATATTTTATAGGTCATTAAATTACGGCTACCTTTGGAAATTATATGTGTTTATTAATTCATTTTATATTCATTTTATGGAAGGGTTTTATATTTATAATTATTTGTTTAACTGTATGTAGTATAGTGTTGATACATAATGTGTTATGTTTTGTACTGTTGGGATCATAAGATTCGATTAATTCTTGTTTGATATCTACAGATATGGGGATTAGGGAGATTTAACATGAAATCAAAATTGAGATTATTTGTGTGTATGTATTTTAGTTTTATGTGTTTATTTTCTGCCTTAACAGTTGATGCAGCTCAAATGCCATTAGACAGTGTTATTCGTGCGTCTCAAAAGGTAGCCGGTGATTGGTATGATGCTAGTGGCAATAAGGTATTAAGTATTTCAAACGGATATATTAATGGTTGCCGTATTGTGGATGGTGCTGATTTTGTTGGTGGTTATCCTGGGGCAGGTGTTTTTATTATTCAAGAGGCTCAAGGTAGAAAAGCTATTCATCTAGAGTGGTTGGGTAATGGCGAGCACAGAACCTTGATTATGAATAAAAAAAGCCAATTAACTAATCGATTGCAAAAGGAGCATTATGAATCTGTTCGTGGTGTGCATTTAGGAATGACTCGACAACAGGTAATTGATCTACTTGGTGCTCCAAGTTCAAGTGATATTCGTGGACGTGAAACCTTAAAATATATGGATTTAGGTCTTAGTGTTGGTCTTGACCATAATATGGTTACAGTTATTACAATTACTGGTAAAGGTAGTCATTTTGATAAGTCTGGATTGGGAACTGATGCATCTATGATTGACTATTATAACTTCTATCAATTTAATCGAATGCCATCTGAACTTTCAAAGAATACATTCCAAGGTCCGTTCTCTATTGGTCATGGCGAATATATATTCTTTAGTGGTAAAGAGATTTCATTGTCTGTTTATAGTAATTAAAGAAGTAAGTATTATGTATTGTTAAGTCCATACAATATAAAGCATGTATGAATGAAAATCCAACTGTAAACATAAGGGGAGTTATAATGAATAAAAAGTTTTTATTGTTAGCCGGTGTTGTGTCTGTATTGAGTGTGAATGGTTTAACGGTTTATGCGGATTCTACTGTTTCTACAAATAGTGAGAATTTATTGGTGAATGCGAGTACGAATGCGGATGGTTCTACGAATTATGAGATTTCTACGACGAATTATCCTACGTATCAAGGGACGTTTATAGGTACTAGTGGGGATATTAACCACGGTATTCGTATTGAATCTGATGGCATGTCTATTAGTAATACTGTAGGAGAGAATGCTGGTCATCCTGATGATCGTCATACGCGTATTGGTGCCGGTTACTTTGATATGTATAATGGAACTCATGAGCTCGTTTGGATAGAGGATTATGGCTTGGCTATTCTTGATCGAAAAGAAAATAAATATATGGCACAGATGGAGCCTAAAACTTTTACCATGACCAATATTCAAAGTGGTGATAAGTCTGAGCTTAGCACAGATGGCACAAAGATTGTGCACTATGATAATGAGAACAGTACTGAATACAATACGAATTATGGGTATAACGGGGTGACCATCACGACTACCGATGGGGACCATGATAATGAGAAAACCGTGTCTCTCACTAACAAAGGCCTAGATAATGGGAATAATAAAATCGTAAATGTGTCTAAGGGCGAGGTTTCTAAAACCTTTACGGAGGTTATTAACGGCAGTCAGTTGCACGAGGTGAAAACGCAGGTCGATAACAATACGAATCGCATTTCCACGCTTGAAAATAATACCGTGAATATTGGGGACAAGGTGCTCAACAATGCCAAGTCCTATACGGATCGTCAAGTTTCCAAGGTGGGCGCTGCCTCTGCGGCATTGGCGGGGCTTCATTATTTGGACTATAATCCAAACGATAAATGGTCCTTTGCGACCAGTGTAGGCCATTATAAGAACTCAAATGCGGGCGCTATTGGTGCTTCTTATCAGCCGAATGAAAACTCTATGGTTCATGCTGGTGTTACCCTTGGTGGTGAAAGCATGTTTAACATCGGTGCTTCTTTCAAGGTAGGCGAACAAGACCCAACACTCAAAACAAGCCGCTTTGAAATGGCAAAACAAATCAAAGACTTACAAGCCGACAATGCATCACTGCGTGCAGACAATGAAGAACTACGCGCTGAAGTAAATGAAATTAAAGCAGCATTGAAAAAATTGCAATAAGCATAAATAGGCACGTTCTCTAGGTTATAGTATACTTATACTAATGAGAGAACGTGTCTATTATTGTTTGAGAGGTGTTGTATGAAACTTAAAAGTACCTTGTTGGGCTTAGCTGTAGCATTAGCTTTCACCATGCCTATTAATGCGGCACAGTATACTGTTCCTGAAGGACAACCGCCTGTACCAGGGGCCGACGCTAGTATTCCAGATAATGCATATCAGAACTATCGTTACGATAAGACTCGCAATATTACTACTGCTGACCACATTAAGAAAATAGAAGAGTATAATAAGCGGATTGATGGAGAGGTTCTTGAGAAGAAAGGTACTGCAGAGCAGGCAGAGCAATTAAAAAAAGCCTATGCGAAGTATTTGGATTTAATTACGCATGAATCTACTGTAATTTTATTGCATGAAGGTGACTATAAGGCTAAAGTGATATTGCCTATTTCAGTGGTAGAAAGTTATTTTGAGGACTTGGATAAAAAGGGTAAAGGCTCGTATGTTTTTGATCGTTATGCTATTGCGGGGCTAGTAGGTGCTAATGAACGAGTTGAAGATTCAGGATTTAATAAAAAGGCTCAACGGCAAGGGGAATTTATGTATCCGGGCCTTAGTAAAGGCTATTGGGGAATAAGAGAGCAATATGCGAATGGAAATCTACCTGTAATGTATGCTGCCGTTACTTTCGATAAATACCCAAATCAGACGTATATGGCATTTTTAGGCAACAAGAATCAGCCCGTTACAAAAAAGTTAGAATCTACAATGGCTAATTTTGTAATTCCTTCTATTCAACCATTAGAGAATTTAGATAATACTAGTGATACTATTACATGGGACAATCTGACCTATCGACTACCTAAGGGAATGACTTTAGATATTGTGGATAAAAGTGATGATTTTCAAGGTCGGGTATATGTTGGGGATGGGATGAAACTCGTCGTTGCGCGAAGTTCTTTAGTTAGTAAAGAAGAACCTATACGTTTGTATACCCAGACTGTTTTTGATCATTTTTTCTATAAAAAGAACCCAACATTAATGAAAGATGTACCTTTGCAAGGCGCCTTAGTATGGAATAATGGTGTTCCCTCTTTTCTTCTAGATCAATATAATCCAGGTAAGAAATCTCGTATTTACCAACTAATAAAAGATGATAAGTATGAATATTATATATTCCTTACCTATGAAGATGGTAAAAATAAGTATAGTCATATTGAACTACGCAATATAATGGAATATTTAGACTTTGGAAATGCGAAGCAACTAAGACAAGCTAGGAATAAAAGACTGGAGAAATAAGAAAAAGACCGTACTTTTAGGTACGGTCTTTACTGTATTTATCTATATATTTCTATTATTCGTTCCTTATTGTATCGTATATTAGTTCGTTCTATAATAGACTTAGGATAGTTGGACGAGGTTGGGCCTCTCTTCGTTTTTGAAGGGAGGGTTGCTTATGAGTGGTTATAAAATCATTATGATTATCCTTGGGATTTTATCAGTCATGATATCCTTTGGAGCACTTGTGGCGCTTATTTGTCTAGAAATAGCAAAATAGCCCTTCGTTTCTTCGGAAATTAGATAAAACGAAAAGGCCATTTCTACATATTATTAGTTTGTGAGATGAGCCTGACGTCACTACTCGTCTGACTATCTACCTATATTATAGGGGTAAAGATTTATATCGTCAAATTGAGATAAACTGGAGGTTCTTATGAAACCATTTGAAACAAAAGATTATAAAGCTTTTACCATGTTCGAAGATCGTTGGGCTCTTGTTACGGCTGGAACGCTTGATGATTTTAATACGTGTACGGTTAGTTGGGGCAGTATGGGCAACATATGGGGCCCTAATGGTGGCGATATGTCTACGGTGACGGTGTACATTCATCCAGCCCGCTATACGCAGGAATTTATGGCAAAATACGATACCTTTACCGTTAGTTTCTTCCCTGAAAGCTATCGCAAGGCGCTTGGTTACTTAGGATCTCATTCTGGTCGCGACGAAGATAAGGTAGCTAACTCTGGACTAACACCAGTGGCGGCAGGCGATGGCGTGACTTTCAAAGAAGCAGAGTTAACCTTTGTTTGTAAAAAGCTATATGAACATCAATTTGATGAAGCCCATTTGGCGGATAGTGTAAAGGAATACTATGTAGCGAATCCATCTATGTACACTCAAGCTGGTAAGGAGCGTTGGGAACCTCATTATATGTACATTGGTGAAGTGATAGAGGCTATAGAACAATAGAGATATAGAATAATAGTTGTTTAGTTAATAGCTACTTAGCAAAATAGAGCAGAATGAATATAGATAAGTCCCATATAAATATGATTGAGTAGACAATAGATAGAATAAATACGGACAAACAAAAGACAAACAAAAAAGGCAGTCCCTAAGGTGAACTATATCTCCCAAAAATTGTGTCCAATTTTGGAGTGCAGTTTAGGGCTGCCTTTTTTGCTATTTTATTAAAAGGAGAAAGTGAGACGGTATTTACTACCTGTATTTATCATATCATAGGGGATGAGTATAAAATTCCACATATTGTAAACGTAACATTTTCTGATTTGTATCGTATATTATACTGATTACAATCTATTATTTGATCTAAGTTAATCTTTAAAATATATCACAAGATCGATGAAAAATAAGTATACAAAAGCTAAGTGTAATGAATGGCTTATATAGGGAACTCTTTTATTGATAACTACTATAAATAGCATGAATTGATAAAATTTTTATAAAATATAATCTTACAAAAACTGCAAAATCTGATATAATATTAGTATGAAAATCGACGTATGTAAGGACTAAAAAATGGTGTGTATGAAGTGATTTTCTGGCCTAGAAAATCACTATATCCTTAGTATTCAGTCGATATAATCGGAATGTTGTATATATGAAATGACTACGCAAATGCG
>OGKH01000862.1_pt1 | contig 13432 bp, 2 predicted proteins | sample 1572421 | NCBI WGS metagenome assembly OGKH01 (sample SAMEA2582084, study PRJEB24529) | metagenome | biome: Human gut stool | place: China | collected 2011
TTAAAGTTGTTTGGAGCAAAACAAAAGAATGCTACGTTGTAGTATCTGAAGTAGCGAAAAACAATGGTGGTAAGAAAAAAGTTTTAGCTAGCGTATTGGCTGGCTTGGCTATGGTTGGTGCAGGGGCTGCTGGTACACCGGTACAAGCGGTTTATTCTGATGGTGGTAGTGCCATTAACATTTCTCCAAATGCTAAACCTGGTAATAGTGTTTCTACAAACTCAGTTGTAGTTGGTTATCAAAATGATTCCACAGGTGGCCCTAGCAATGAAAATGGGAAAATTATTTACGGTGCTAATAATACAGCAAACCGTGAATCTTCTTTAGCAATTGGTAATCAAAATACTGCTAGCCATAAGTCTACAAGTGCAATTGGTGTTGGTAATACGGCATCTGGTGAAGCCTCTGTAGCACTTGGTAATGCTAATACGGCTTCTGGTGATCGCTCTATTGCTATTGGTTCCGGTGCTTTAGCTAATCAAGGCGCTGCTATAGCAATTGGTCGTCAAGCTGAAGCAACTGGTTCTAGTGCTGTAGCAGTAGGTTATGTAAATAAAGCTAAGAAAAATGTTGCTGTAGCACTTGGTGTTAATAATGATGTTGATGGTGAAGAATCTACAGCAGTAGGTTCTAGTAATACAATTGCAACTAATGCGAACCAAGCAAGTGTAATTGGTCGTAAAAACAAAGTTAATAGAGCGGGTTCCTTTGTTGGTGGTTTCTCCAACGTTACAAACGGTGAACGCAACGTAGCCGTAGGTAGTGAGAATACAACTACTGGTGAAGATAGCATTGGTATTGGTACAAAAGTAATTGCTGGCACAGGTAAGACAATTGCAATCGGTAGTGTAGCAAGTAATAATGGCACAACAATTCAAACAATTGCACGTGGTAATGATACTGTTAATACTGCAACAGGACAAGTAAATAATATTTTTGCTCTTGCAATTGGTAATGGTGCTCAAGCAGATGGTAAAGCTAAAAGTGCATCTGGTATGATTGCAATCGGTCAAGAAGTGACAGCGGATAATAACAATACAATTGCAATTGGTGTTAAAACTGAAGCAACAGGTAATAATGGTACAGCTATTGGTGGCTATGCAAAAGCTATTGGTACTTCCAGTGCTGCATTCGGTACACAAGCCGTTGCGAATGGTTTGGGTGCTACTGCATTCGGTCCTGGCGCAAGTGCTGGTGATGGCGCTACTGAGGCGGATGGTTCTACCGCTGTAGGTCGTAAATCTACTGTAACTGCTGAAGGTGGTACAGGTATTGGTTGGGCTACAACTGTAAGTGCAAAAGATGCGACTGCAATTGGTCATAGTGCTACTGCAAATATTGCAGGTGGCGTAGCTCTTGGTTCTAATTCCGTAACAACTACTGCAGCAGGTGTACAAGGTTACAATCCTGCAACTGGTCGTACAAATAAATATAGTGATCAAAGTGCTGCCGTTGGTACATCCACATTAGCTGCTGTTTCCGTAGGTAATGGTACAACTGCAACTCGTCAAATTACAGGTCTTGCAGCAGGTACTGCAGATACTGATGCTGTTAACGTAGCTCAATTAAAAAACGTTAACTTGAAATATGCTGGTGATACTGGTAATAGCGATGTATTGTTGAAAGATGGTACTTTGAAAGTTAAAGGCGATAACAACTTTATCTCTACATCCGCTGATGGTACAGGTATTACTGTAACAGCTAAAATTGGTAATCCTATTACTGCTAATGCTGCTGGTAAAGCAGAAGCGCCTGCTACAAATGGCCTTGCAACAACTACAAATGTAGCTGATGCAATCAATGCTTCTGGTTGGAATGTAGTTTCTTCCAATAATGGTGGTAGTGTAACAGGTACTCAAGCTACTAAATTGGTAAATCCTGGTAATACTGTTACATTGAGTGCTGGTAAAAACATTGTATTAGATCAAAATGATAAACAATTTACATATTCTTTGAATAAAGATGTTGACTTGACTAATGCTGGTTCTTTAACTATTGGTGATACTAATGTAACTAATGGTGGTCTTACAATTACTGGTGGTCCATCTGTTACAAAAACTGGTATCGATGCAGGCAGCAAAGTTATTAGTAATGTTGCTGATGGTGCGGTAAATTCCACATCTAAAGATGCTGTTAATGGTAGTCAATTACATACAGTAGCTTCTAAAGAACGCCACATTAAACCTGGTACTTATACTGTGACTGGTGACACTGTAACATTGAATTATGTTGATGGTGAAGGTAAAGATGATACAAGCATTACAGCTAAAATTACAGGTATCGCTAATACTGATCTTTCTAACATCTCAACGAATGGCGAAACTAAAATTAAAAACTTAGCTAAATCTGCTATTGACATGGAAGATGGTAAGAACACAAAAGCATCTAACCGTGATGTAAATGGTGTAAAAACTTTCAAAGTTGATGTTGAAGGCGATTTAACTGGTATTACATCCATTACTAATGCAGGACCTACTAAAATGGAAATTGGTCCTAACTCCATCAATATCACTGGTGGTACATTAAACATGGGTGGTAATAAAATCACTAATGTAGGACCTGCTACTAGCGGTACTGACGCTGTTAACTACGATCAATTGAAAAATTCCCGTACAGTAGTAACATCTAAAGATGGTTCTGTAACAGTTACACCTACAACAAATGGTGATAAAACTACATATGATTTACATGTTACCGCTGGTGCAGCAGCATCCTCCTGGAACATTGCTTCTGATAAAGTATCTGCTACTGAAGGTACTGTTGCAACTGGTTCTGCAGCATCTCAAAATATTAAAGATACTAAAACAGTAACAATGCAAGCAGGCAAAAACTTAACTGTAAAACAAACTAACGATGGTAATGGTAATGCGTCTGTTGCATTTGCTCTTGATAAAGACCTTAAAGATCTTACAAGCGTAACTACTGATAAAGTAACTACAAAAGAAATCGGCTTACAAGATGCAGCTGGTAACACAACTACAATTAAGAAAGATGGCGACCGCATTACATACTCTAATGACGGTGGTACAACTACTAAAACTGTAGCAACTCTTGATGATGAAAAACACATCAAACCAGGTAGCTATGCTGTACAAAACGATGGTAGCGTAACAATGACTTACGTTGATGGCAATGGTAACCCAGTAGCTAACACTGAAGCTAAAATCACTGGCATTGCTAAACAAGATCTTTCCAACATCAATGATGCAGGTAAGAATGTAATCACTGGTCTTGGCACAATCGTTAAAGCTGGCGATAATGTAACTGTATCTGAAGCATCTGATGCTACAACAGGTCAAAAAACATATACTGTAAATGCTGTAACTCCAGCAGTATACACGAAAGCTGATGGCACTAAAGTAGTTAAACGTCCAAATGGTACATATACAACTAACCTTGATGGTTCTGCTGGTAATGATGTAGCTGCAAGCGATGTAATTATATCTTTCCAAGATGCAGCTGGCGATACAAAAAATGCAACTTCTATCGTTAATAACGTTGGTTCTGCTATCAAAAATCAAACTGGTGGCGATTTCTTAACAAAATTAGATAATGCTAATACAGCAACTCCAAATGCTGCAGTTAATGTATCCGATTTGAAAAATACTGCAGATGGTTTGACAAATAAAGGTTTAAAATTCGACGCTAACTCTGGTGGTGTAAAAACTAATAAATTAGGTTCCACTGTGAAAGTACAAGGTGCTGGCACTAGTGCAGATGCTAATTATAGTGGCGCTAATATCAAAACTTTCATCGACCAAGATACTGCTGGCAATACTACAATCGACGTAAAACTCGATAAAAACTTAACTGGTATCAATTCTATTACTGGTGATACTAACTCTGGTAAATTGGTATTCCAAGATCCAGCTGCTACTGGTAACAATGGTGATGCTTTTAAATTCACTGGTGGTAATATCAATGCTGGTGGTAATAACATTACGAACCTTAAATCTGGTATTGTAAATAATAATGCTAACGATGATACAAATGCTGCTAACATCGGCGATGTTAAGACAATTGCTAAAGACACTGATTTACACATTGCTCCAACAGAATCTAACCGTACTGGTGAGCATATTGCTGGTGGTGCTACTAGTAACACAGCAGCTGGTGCAGCAGCTAATGCTTACAAATATGATGCAACTACAAAACAAGTTGTATTAGAATATAACGATGGCAATGGTACTAATAAGACTGGTACTAAAGCAGTTATCGATTTGTCTAACTTGCCTACTGGCGGTGACATGAGTTCCTTCAAGGTAACTTCCTCTGCAGAATCCACTACAGTGGGTACTCATGCAGGTGATGCTAGCCAAGAAATCAAAAACGGTAAATCCGTTGATTTCCAAGCTGGTAAAAACATGACTGTAAAACAAACTAATGATACTAATGGTAATACAACTATTAACTATGCATTGGATAAAGATCTTGATGTAGAATCCGTTCACGTTGGTAAAGACGGTAAAGATGGTAAAATCGGTATCGATGGTAAAGATGGTGTTGATGGTAAAGACGGTAAAAACCGTGTTGAAATCACTGTAGAAAAAGGTGCTAAAGGCGTTGACGGCACTGACGGTCATGATGGCGTAAATGGCCATAATGGTAAAGATGGCATGACTCGTATCGTTTACGAAGATAAGGGTGGTAAACAAGAGGTTGCTACACTTAATGATGGTATGAAATATGCTGGTGATGATGCACAAGGTACTGATAAAACTAAAGTTATCGCTAAGAAACTTAACGAAACATTAGATATTATCGGTGGTGCTAACAAAGCTGACTTGACTACTGACAACATCGGTGTAAACAACGATGGTAATGGTAAATTACTCGTTCAATTGTCTAAAAACCTTAAAGGTATCAATACTATCAAAAATGGTAATACAACAATTACATTGAATGATACTCCTAGTACAACTACTCCTGCTGTAACAATCACTGGTGGCAACTTGTCCTTGGGCGATGGTACAACTAACAATAAGATTGTTAACGTAGCACCTGGTACAGATGATACTGATGCAGTTAACGTAAAACAATTAAAAGACGCGAAAACTGTACTAGCTGATGGTAAAAATACTAAAAAATCTGGTACTGGTACAGCTGCTGATCCATATAAAGTGAATGTAGAAGGTGATTTGACAGAAATTACATCTATCACTAATAAAGCAGATGCGTCTGGTAATGCTGGCAAAATTACTTTCAGCCCGAACCAAACAGTAACCGTATCTGGTGATCATAATATCAGCCTAAACGGTAAAACAGGTGATATCACAGGTTTAACTAATACGACTATCCCTACAACTGCTGGTAGTGACTTTGCAACTAAAGGTCGTGCAGCAACTGAAGAACAATTGAAAATTGTGAATGATAAATTCAACAATAAAATCAATTTAGGTGCTGATGGTAACACAGAAACTACTAAACTTGCTTTAGACAATAATGGTGGTATTAAGTTCAACATTAAAGGTGATGGTTCTGGTGCGAGTGGTGCAAACCAATACATCAGCACAACTGCTAGTGGCTCTGATATCAAAGTAGACTTGACACAAGCTGCTAAAGATAAATTAAATAAAACATATGATGTAACTTCAACTGATAGTTCGGTACAAGTAAAATCCACAACAACTAATGGTGTAACAACATTCGATTTGAAAGTGGCACCAGCTGCTGGTACAACTTCTACTTGGGATATTAAATCCTCTGCAGATACTGCTAATGGTGGTGCAACGGCAACAGGCCATGAAACAGCCGCTAAAACTATTGCTAATGCAAAAACAGTAGAAATGATTGCTGGTAAAAACTTAACTGTTAAACAAACTAGCGATACTAATGGTGCAAAAGTTGAATTTGCTTTATCCGATGAAATTGCGGTTGGTAAAGATGGTGCTAATGGTGTTGATGGTAAAATCGGTGTTAACGGTAAAGACGGTGCATCCGTGGTTATCAATGGTAAAGACGGTTCTATCGGCCTAACGGGTGCTCCAGGCACTCCTGGTACTCCTGGTGCTAGTGCAACATTGAAAGTAAAAGATGGTGTTCCTGGTGTTGATGGTGCTCCTGGTACTAATTTGACTCGTATCGTTTACACAGATAAAAATAATGTAGAACATGAAGTGGCTACACATGATGACGGCATGAAATTCGCTGGTGATGATGGTCAAGTAAACCAAGCTACAAATGCTAATGTTATTAAAAAACACCTAAATAATGTTGTAGACATTATTGGTGGCGCTACTAAAGCTGATTTAACTACGAATAACATCGGTGTAAACAACGATGGTAATGGTAAATTACTCGTTCAATTGTCTAAAAACCTTAATGGCATTAATACTGTTAAAAATGGTAATACCACAATCACATTGAATGATGCTCCTGGTGGTGCTACTAATACACCTGCAGTAACAATCTCTGGTGGTAACTTGTCCATGGGTGATGGCACACATAACAATAAGATTGTGAATGTAGCTCCTGGTACAGATGATAGTGATGCTGTCAACTACAAACAATTGAAAGCAGCTAAAACAGAAGTAAAAGCTGGTAAGAATGTAGTTATTACATCTGAAACTAGTACGACAGATGGTCATACTACTTATACAGTAAACGCTTCTACGCCTGCTGTTTATACAAAACCAGATGGTACTAAATTGGTTAAACAACCAGATGGTACTTTCAAAGAAGAAAATGGTACTGTATATAATGGTCCTGTAATCGCATCCTTCGAAGATGGTACTGGTGCTACAACTGGTGGCAACATGATTGTTAACAACGTTGGTTCTGCTATCAATAACCATGCAACACCTGGTGTAACATCTCCTACATATTTGGATAAATTAGATGCTGCAGCTGGTGATAATAATACAAAAAATGCAGCTGTTAACGTAACTGATTTGAAAAATACTAAAGACGGTTTAATTGATAAAGGCTTGAAATTCGACGCTAACTCTGGTGGTGTAAAAACTAATAAATTAGGTTCCACTGTAAAAGTACAAGGTGCTGGCACTAGTGCAGATGCTGATTATAGCGGTACGAATATTAAGACTTTCATCGACCAAGATGGTACTGGTAACACTACAATCGATGTAAAACTCGATAAAAACTTAAAAGGTATCAATAAGATCTCTAATGGTGGTTCTTCCATTACGTTGAATGATATACCTAGTGCAACTGTTCCAGCTGTAACTATTACTGGTGGCAACTTGTCCATGGGCGATGGCACAACAAATAATAAAATTGTGAACTTGGCTCCTGGCACTGCAGATACTGATGCAGTTAACGTGAAACAGTTGAAAGATACTGAATTGCATATCACTCCTGGTACATATACACCTGATACTAATAAAAAAGTTAAATTAACATATACAGATGGTAATGGTACTGTAGTATCTGGTAAAGAAGCAGTTATTGATTTATCTGGTTTGTCCACTGGTGGTGCTACAGCTTCTACTTGGAATGTTAAATCTTCTGCTAACACTACAGATGGTGGTGCTGTTGGTGCTACTCATGATGCAACTGCTCAAAATATTGCTAATGGCAAAACTGTAGAATTCCAATCCGGCAAAAACTTAGTAGTAAACCAAACTAACGATACTACTAATGGTAATGCTACTGTTGAATTCTCCTTATCTGATAACATCACTGTTGGTAAAGATGGTGCTAATGGCAAAGATGGTTCTGTAGGTGCTAAAGGCGCAGACGGTTCTGCTGTTGTTATGAATGGTAAAGATGGTTCCATCGGTCTCAATGGTACAAACGGTGCTAATGGTATCTCCATTAAAGGTAAAGATGGTGCTAATGGCGTAGGTATCGATGGTAAAGATGGTGTAACTCGTATTGTTTACACTGAAAAAGTACCTGATCCAGCTAACCCTGGTACAACTAAAGAAGTTACTCATGAAGTAGCAACTATGGATGATGGCTTGAAATTCACTGGTAACAACACTGGTACTGTAAACAAACATAAACTTGGTTCCTTAGTAAAAGTACAAGGTGAAGGTGTATCTGCTGCTGATGAAGCTGCATTTGTCTCCGCAAGTGGTAATATCGCAGTAACTGCTGAGAATAATGATACATTAACAATTCGCTTGAACAAAAACCTTAAAGGTTTGAACAGCATCCAACTTGGTGGTAACACTATTCAAAGTAATGGTGATAACATTACTTTCACAACTAATGGTGGCACTACAAAAACTGTAGCTACTACAGATCAATTGTGGACAATCCAAGCTAATGGTACTGATGTTCCTGCTACAAATGGTAAAGTTAATGTTGTTGGTAAAGATGGCATTACTGTAGCTAAAAATGCAGCTGGTAATCTTGAAATCAGCGGTGCTGGTCTTGGCACAATGAATGGTTTTGATGTAACAGCCAACAATGGTGCTACATCTAAAACTATTACTGATGGTAAAAAAGTAGACTTCAATGCTGGTAGCAATTTAACTGTTAAACAAACAAGTGATGCTAATGGTACTCATATCGAATATGCATTGAAAGAAGCGGTTGATCTTGGTACGAATGGTTCCTTGAAAGCTGGCGATACTACTGTTAATAAAGATGGTGTAACAATTGCTAATGGTCCTTCCATTACTACCACTGGTGTAGATGCAGGCAGCAAAAAAATTACTAACGTAGCTGATGGTGCTGTGAATTCCACATCTAAAGATGCAGTGAATGGCTCTCAATTGAAGAAATATACTGATGCAGCTAAAACAACAGTAGAAGCAGGCGATACTAACGTTAAGGTTGTTGCTGATACTACAGCAGCAGATGGTCATACGAACTACAAAGTATCTTTGGAACCTGTTGTAACTATTGGTGATACTCATAAAGTTAAAATCGATGGTCATACTGGCGACATCACTGGTTTAACAAATGTAACTCTTACTGATCCTACATTTGCAACTAAAGGTCGTGCAGCGACTGAAGAACAATTGAAGCAAGTTCTTACTGAGGCTAAGAATAAAGCTATCGAAAAAGTACAAGCTGGTACTGCAGCTGCTGGTGATACAAATATTGCTACAGTAGCTCCAAAAGCTGGCGATACATTCGGTGCAGCTGGTGCAACATATGAAGTGTCTGTATCTAAAAATGCTGTTAAAGATGCTGCTAAAGAAGCTGTTAAAGTAACTTCTGCAAGCCCTGCTATTACAGTAACTGCTGATACATCTGTAGCTCATGAAACAACTTATAAAGTTGGTTTCGATGGTAATCAAGCTGCAACTCAAATTCCATTGACATATAAACAAAACGGTGGTAATACTCGTACAGTTAAATTGTCCGATGGCTTGAACTTCATTGATGGCACAAATACAAAAGCTCGTACAGCTGCTGATGGTAAAGTTACATTTGATGTAATGGGTGATCTAACAGGTATTACATCCATCTCTAATGCTGCTGGTGGTCCTAAAATGACATTCGGTGGTAACTCCATCAATGTAACAGGTGGTAACCTTGATATGGGTGGTAAGAAAATTACTAACATTGGTAAAGGTACAGATCCAACTGATGCGGCACGTGTTGGTCAATTGACTAAGGTTACATCTAACAACCACTCTGTAGTTGTAACTAAAACTACAGATGCTGATGGTGCTCCAGTTTACGACTTGGCAGTAACAGGCACTCCAGGTGCTCCTGCAGCTGACCCTCGTGTAGATATGCTTGGCGAAGAAATCGGTCGTGTAGGTGCTCAAGGCGCAGCTCTCTCCGCATTGAAACCTATCCAATACGATCCATTGGAACCAACTCAAATCATGGCTGGTTATGGTAACTACCGTGGTAACTCCGCGATTGCAGTGGGCGTAGCTCATTACAAAAACGAATCCACAATGTTCCATGGTGGCTTGTCCTGGGCTGGCGGCTCTAGCCATATGATGGCAAACGCTGGTGTAACTTGGAAAGTTGGTAACAGAGATGCTGAAGCAGCTGTAGCAGACCGCTACCGCAAAGGCCCTATCAGTTCTGCATACGCAGTTCAAACTGAAATGGCTGCAATGAAAGCTCAAAATGCCGGATTAAAAGGTGAAGTATCCGACTTGAAATATGAAAACGAACAAATTAAAGCTCAAAACGCTGGTCTACAAAGTGAAGTAGAAGTATTGAAAGCTCAAATGGCTGCAATGATGGCGAAAATGGGTATGTAATTAGTTACACTTTCAGAAAACTTTCAAAAAAACTAGGAATCTAATCCTAGGTATGGATATGACTGGTAAGGGTTCCCTCGGGAGCCCTCATCCAGCACATTAATTCGACTATGAAAAGAGGAATAGATATGAAAAAATCTACAATGCTTGCTTTCACAGCAGCAGTTTTATTGAGCGCAGCATCCTTCACTGGTCACGCAGCAAGCGCTCCAACATATGATGACAACTTGATCTTACCTAACCCTGCATCCGCACCTGGTTTGAGCAATGTTGTATTGGTACCTGTGGCTAGCCCACAAGTAGTACAATCTCTTCATGATTATGTGAAAGCATGGGAAAATGCTGAACAAAAAATCGCGTTAGCAAAAGCTAAACGCGACAATCATGAACAATTGACTAAAGCTGATAAAAAATGGTTACATTCCAAAGATAAACATAACTATGCTGATTACTTCCGTACGCATTCCATTGGCCGCGTACACGGTTTTGAAACAGCTTTAAATTGGAACGGTGAAAACCGCAACAAAAACGAATACGAATACTTCGAAACACCTAAATACAATGAAAAAGATGGTTTCGTAAACAGCTATGGCTTCAATGTATTGCGTGGCATGGTAGATCGTGTTAACGAAGTTGTACAAAAACAAAAACAAGTTGGCGGTCCTATGAATGACGACGAAGCACAAGCATTAGAAGATGCAATCTTGGATATCCTTGCTCAAGAGCAAGAACATGTATCTAACGAAGAACTTCGTCACTACATGAACGAAACAATTTGGTTCGCTGCTAAAGAAACAGTTAAAAATAAAGCGAGCGAAGAACCAACTGCTGCTGATGAACACGTAGTAGACCTTCGCAAAGCTATCAACGAACCAATGGGTAGCAATGACTACAACAAAGTTGATTTGCGTAGTGCAATCCAACAATAACTGATATCTATAGTGATGTAGGTATTAAAGCCTTGTCTTCTCTCGTAAAAGGCTTAGTTGATCTCTAATACATACTGATGATATATGATGTATCCCTTACATGCACATATATCTAAAATGACACATTGGCCCTTATATTGAGTTTATGAGGGCCCTATACCCTGGACCCCCGACTAGGGAACACAAATCCTTATTAAACAACGCCATCCGGTTGGATGGCGTTGTTTTTATTTGTATCTTAATTAGACTTGTACTTAGAAGGCATTAAAAGCTATTAGTTGACTATATAAAATCAACTAATAGCTTTTTTGCTTTTATTATTCTATAGAGATGAAAATTAAATGAAATTACCATTGACTTTATAATTGAAAATTCATATAATGACGATTAATTGATAAAATTCGTTTGTAATTAATAATCTGTATATTGCTTTGTTTACTTGCTATGCTATTTCTTTTATTACATCTTTGCCGTTTTTAATATTTTTAAGTCGATTATTTGTCGACACATTTAAAAAGGCAATATTATTTATTTAGAAAACAAATAAGGAGACAACTTAAATGGATAAAAAATTATTATTAGTAGCCGGTGTATTAAGTATTATTAGCAGTAATGTTATGGGTGCTGTAACAACAGATGTAGTTCGTGGCAAAAATATATATGTTGCAAAAACAACAGATGCTTCTGGAAATAATGAATTTAAAGTAGGCCTTAATAATAATTTATATGATTTAGGTACTGCTACTTTCCATTCTGATGAGTCTGGAGTATTAACTGGCGGAAATTCTTATATTACTGGTGATAGAATGAGTATAAGTGATTTAGATAATAATCATATTGTTTATACTACACCAAGAAGAATAACTATTTCTACTTTAGAATCTGGACTTCCTGAATCTAGTGCTGATTTAACATCAAGTGAACTTTATGTACAAAAATTTGCTAATGATGGGTATCATACAACAACTTTAGACCATACAGGAATATATTCTACTAATACCAATACTGGACGATCTGTTTGGTTTTCAACTGTTGAAATTAATGCTGGTGAACAACAAATTCATGGTGTTACTGCTGGTACTGAAGATACAGATGCTGTTAACGTTAAACAGTTAAAAGATTATGTAGCAGCAAATGACAAAGATACTATTACAACTGTAAAAGCTGGTAATAATATTGAAGTAACAGCAAATGGCCATGATTATACAGTATCTCTTAAAAAAGATGTTGTAGACAAAATTGATAATGCTACTGCTGATATTGCTGTCAATAAAGCTCAAATTGATAACTTAGTAAATCAAATTGGTAACAATGATACTAAAATCAATAATATGATTAATAATACACGACAAGAGGCCCGTCGTGGTATTGCATCTGCTTCTGCGTTAGCAGCATTACATCCACTTGACTATAACCCTGATCATAAAGTTGATGTTATGGGTGGCGTAGGTCATTATCGTGGAAAAACAGCAGTAGCTTTAGGTGCAGCTTATCGCCCTAATGAAAACTTAATGTTTACAGTTGGTACTGCTATCAATGGCAAAGACTCATCTGTAAATGCAGGTGTATCTTATAAAGTTGGAGCTAACGATAGTACTTATAAAAGCCAAGCTTCATTAGCAAAAGATGTAGAAGACTTAAAACAAATGGTAATTAAATTACAAGCTGAATTAGAAGAAGCACGTAAGAAATAATTAATAAAAAAGAGAAGCGTTGGCTTCTCTTTTTTACATTAATATAGATAACAAAATATTGGGCATTGAATAACCACAGCAAATTATAACAATTGGAAAGATTATTATAGAACATTATATAGTATTATATAGTGACATAGAATGATATACAGTCATATATAGTCATATACATTGTTCTGATAAATAAATTAGTATAAAAGAGCTAATATATACTTAATTAGGATTATAAACTCAAATGGAATAGACTATTTATAAAATTGATAACTACTGTATGTAGTATATATAGTGGAGAAATATACTATATAAGGTGACTCAGAAAAAAGTTTGCAAAATTTTAAAATTAGGGGTTGCGCCCCTCGGTTCTTTGTACTATAATAGCTATACAGTCGTTCGAAGCGACTGTTTATTAGTTAGCAAACACTAGATAAAATCTATGTTTGTTGATAATCGTTTTAGAATAAAAATGTAATTCCTGGTTGAAACAGAAATTACAAAATTCTAAAAAAGATTATAAAAAGATGTTGACATGAAAGTGACAACATGTTATTATAATCTAGTCGCCAGTTGATGAAACACTTCGAAAGAAAGTGCTTCGAAGCTAGATAGAATCTGGTTTAACTGGTACAGATCTTTGAAAACTGAACAATGATAGGTAATCAATCATATGATT
>OGKH01000867.1_pt1 | contig 13378 bp, 14 predicted proteins | sample 1572421 | NCBI WGS metagenome assembly OGKH01 (sample SAMEA2582084, study PRJEB24529) | metagenome | biome: Human gut stool | place: China | collected 2011
TTCCAATGCATCAGAAATAACTGATTTTTCTTTTTCAGTCAAATACAACACTATCACCTCACTAAAACTTTCTTATTATATCATATCGATGCAGCAAGCGAAAAGTCGGTGCAAGATCATCTGAAATTGCACCGATAAATTAATCCTTGTGCTTGTAATTGGACCACCCCATTTAGTGCGGAGTTACTCACAGATATAAATAGCATGAGTTTGTCTTACTATTAGAAATAAAACCCTTCCACTTACATAATGGAAAGGTTTTAGAGCAAAACTCTTATTTATTAATATCCGACGACTTATATAATGATTGATGTATTTTTTCTTTTTCTGCGTCATTTTTGCGTTCCAATTGTGCTATAACCTTTTCCACAGCTTTTTCAACCATAATTGCAACGCCTCCTTAAATCAACTTAATATTAACATACTGAGACAAACTTAATCAATTATTTTTTATCTTCTTAAGTTCTTCTTCAACTTTATTTTTTTGTCGTTCAAGCTTTTCAATTTTACTTTTATCATTCCAAGAATTATACAAAGTTATCACGTTTGCATATGGAGCATCATCACTTCTCAAATCATTTAGATATCTAATATTATCAGAAACGAAATCAATAAAAGCTTTATGAATAGGGATATAGACCAGTTCTTCTTTTACCATATTGTAATTCATATAGACCGAAACCTGTTCAAGCTGATTAAATATTTTTCCATACTCACAATTGCTTTTTGAATTATAAATAATCTGTCTATTTAATCTTTCACTTTTGGGCAACTTATTTAATTTATGATTCTTAGGCAAAACATTATTTATCTGTTCTAACGCTATTCTTTTCTGTCTGTTTATCTCTTCATTAAGCTTTCCATTAGCTTCTGACATTTCCGGAATAATTTCTTCTGCAAATTTTCTTAGAACATTTATTGAATTTTGAACTAAAAGTTGTTCATCTTGTTTCCTATCTCTCTCCAAATTCTTATTAAATTCTTTTACTGAGAGAGCGATCGCTATTAATCCGATAATAGTAACAATATATGACAATAATTCGCAAACATCTTTTAAATCGTTAAACCACGTAGGCATAGTTTCACTCTTGCCTTTTTTCAAATGGTAAGATTATTATAAATCAAAATGTATCATTTAACCAATCAAGTATTCGCTTTAGAATCACGTATAGCAAAAAGCCCGACCAGCCAAGACGACTGATCGGGCTCGTTAACTTGAGAGGAGGATTTCACCTCCTTAAATTTTATTTGAATGTTCCGTAAGGTTCACCGGTGTGGGCATCTCGACAGGCAACGTAGCCGTACTGGCCATTAGCTCGTGGTTGGCGCAGATAGACAAAACCATTAGTCCGTGCCCATGCATCATACTTAACTACTGATCCTCCATAGAGTACCGCAATAACAGAACTGGAAGGCGTAGCTCCCCAGCGTAGATGCAGAACATAACCGGAACCTACCGTGAACTTACCATTCTCGGCGTGCCAGGTAACTCCTAAGCTGTCCCGCCAAGTAGTACCGGCTGATGTAGACTCTGCAGCAGCTTTCTTATCTTGCTGTGGCTGCGGCTGAGTCGTTGGCTGTAGGGTGCCATCCCCTTTGGCCAGCTTGTGCCAGCCGTCTGCATCAAGATAAAACTCAGAGCGGTCCATCGTATTACCGGTATACTGCCAGCCAGTCAGATTAGACCAAGGAGCAAACTTATACGAACTCAGGAATGCTGGCACTGCCCAGCTGTTAGCATAGGTAGGATAACCAGCCCCCCACAAGCCGCAAGAGTTGGAGCAGTTGGCTACTTGCCAAACAGCACTGAACTGTACATAAATAATTGGATAGACGCCAGTCTGGCTATGTACGTAGTCAACAAACGTCCGACACCAGTTAGCATTACCCCAGCTGGCATTTTGGCCTGCTTCCCAGTCCAAGCCAAGAATTGCTTCACCAATGTAGTTCTTGACATTAGCAATGAAATACTTGGCTTCTTCAACAGGGTCACCGCCAGCGGCATAGTGATAAACACCTAACAGCTTGCCGGCATTTTTTGCGGCTTGATAATCGGTATCGCAATATGGATTGACATAACCTGTACCCTGTGTAGCCTTGACAATAACGCCTTGCGCATTAGGATCAGTAGCATAGCTTCGTGGCGAGCCAGAGTATACATCTACTACTTTAATTGTCATAATATCACTCCTTACTTGCTAAGCACTGGCTGCGTGTCATTTACGTTGTCAGTGTTTTTTTGGTTCTTACTGCCTAGTCCGGATTTTTGATAAGCAGATTGCACAACGGCTTCCGCATCTTCTGGTGCGATATAGTGGCCGGATTGAGCCAATGACGTCTGCACCATGTCGACAGCCTTAGCGTACTTCTCCGAGCCAGACATGGACCGGTTGGCCATCGTGTTGACAGCTGCTTCCGCTACCTGTTCGGCTAGCGTCCAGAGTTGGCGCGTCTGCTCCGTCTTGGCCGTCTTAGCCTTATTGGTTAGCAACGGCTTTGCGTAGCCCCATAGAAAAGCAATAACTGCTGCCAAAGCTCCTGATTGAATCAACCATTCAACAATATTATTAACTGTCTTCATTGCTATTTGCCTCCTTTGTTCTTAGCGCCGGTAATGGCGTTGTAGTCCGTTGCGTCATAGTCAGACTGGAGCTTGACTAGGATTGCCTTAACCTGTGGCGGCAACCACAGTCCCATCTCGCCCCAGTTTTCCGTGATTGAAGTCAGGTAGTTGATGATATAGCCCCATACGATTGTCTGTGCTAGCCAGGCATAGCCCAGACTGATCAGATATGGATAGATGCTGATGATCGTTATCAGTACGATTGTGTGCTTGACCAGACCGAACAAGCCTTTAGTCGAGTTGGTCTTACGAACAAACGCTGCACGGACATAGCCCGTGATGACGTCCACGATCACGCAGCCGACAAAAGCAACGATCAGCGGATCATCAACCATATGTTTTACTTGTTGCATCATTAAAATGTGATATGGCATTCAAATTTCCCCTATCCAGCCGCCCCTGCATAAGGTACTGTTAGCTTTCTCTGGCGACTTATTTTCCTATTTAGTTGCTGGCGTTTCGAGTTTTTTAACACGCTCAGTCAGTGCGTCAAGCGCACTCTTAGACGCATACGTTGCCAAAGCCGATACATCAGCCTTGTTAGCAACGATGCTGTCAATCTGTGCAGCTGTGTAGTAGCTGGACAGCGTAGACTTGTCGACCTTCAGTGCCAGATTTTTGTTGATATCAGTCGTAAGCATGTACTTGCTCATGTCCGGCTGTGGCAACGTAAAGTCAAGGATTGCGTTCGTCGCCGTGCCTGAGTTGACTACACTGGCGGTCGTTCCAGTCGTAACCTTGCCAATTGCAACCGTTGCATCAATACCATTCTTGCCGTCCACACCGTCCTTTGCTTTTGGCAGCACGACGTTCCAAACTTGCGCCGAATCAGTGCCAACATTGGTGATTGAACCGGTGTCGCCGGTAGTTACCGTGCCGAGCTTAAGTGACAGCGCTGTTTCGCCTGGCGCGCCTTGAATGCCTTGTGGGCCTTGCTCGCCTTTAGGGATAGCAATATCAAGCTTAACATTAGTGCTGTCACCGGAGTTGGTTACCGTCGCAGACTGCCCAGCATCTAGTGTCTTGACGGAGTTGATCGTGATTGTTGGACTGACACCGTCTTTGCCTGGAGCACCATCAGCACCGTTAGTCCCGTCCTTGCCAGGAGCGCCCGCCAATCCTTCCGCAACATAGCCGGTATCCGTGCCGTTAATCATCCAGTGCTTGGTCGCCTTGTCAATTTCTGGTGTAGCACCATCTTTACCATCAGTGCCCTTTGGACCAGTCTTAACGTCCGCAACTGCCTTGTTGAAGTTATTAATCAACTCAGTTAGCGTCAGGAAACTGTATTTGTCGGTGACTGTCTGCGTACTTTCGTTAACGGTAAAAGACACGAACCCTTTAGACGGGTAGATAGCGGTTGTGTCGCCAACGATCCACAGTTCGACAAAATAAGTGCCAGGCGTTAAATCCTTGATGTCAGCCGTTTTAAGACTGACCGTACCATCACTGTTAAGCTGACCAGGTGCACTGGCTACATATGATGTGTCGTCCTTGACCTTAAACAGTAGTGTCTTGCCGGTCATGGCAACTTTGGTGTCATCATCATATGCGGTATACGTCAGCACCGCCGATGTGTCGCCAAACTTATACTCATCGTTAGCTGCATTAACGTAGTCTAGTTTGCGCATCTATATCACCTACCAGATAAACATTTGACTGAGTTGGAAGTACCAGTTGGCATTGGCGGTTTGACCGTTCTGCGTGATATTTTGGATCGACATGGTCGAGCCGTTCATCTGGTTCCAGAGCGTGATACCCAAGTCAGCCGGAGTTTCCCGCATCATCATCATTGGATTCTGCACGCCATCAAGGTCGCTGAACTTAACGACTTCGACTCGTTCACCCCACGGTTTTAGGGCACGTGGCGTCCGCATACCGCCAGAAATTGCCAGCATGTGGATAGGCCCAATCTGTACAAGCTGCTTACTCAAATCACCGCTGGCACCGTTGACGTACTCAATGCCCTTTGTCGAATTACCGGTGTTACTAAACTTACTATTAACCAGTGCTTGGATCTTGCCCCATGCATCGCCGCCAATGGAACTGGCGTTGATCTGGTCAAACGTCTGCGTACCAGTGAAAGTATTGTTGGTGCCAGTCTTGGCGACACCAGTTGACTCAACTTGAGTCTGATAAGCCTTGACTGCCGTAGACACCGCATCGGCTGCGCTTGATGCACTCTTGATCTTGGTGTTAAGTGGGTCAACCAGTGCGTTAGCTTGTGCGACCAACTGACTGATTTGGCCGATATAGGTCACACTGTCGCCGGTAGTCATTGCCAGCCCGTCTTGGTAAACCGTAAAGGCAACGTTAATCGTGGATACTACCGTTGAGCCCTGCATGATCCGCAGATAGGCTGACTGGTAGTCGCCAACCGTTTGGTAGAAAGCACCTGGTACTGACAGCAGAATCATGCCCTTTGCAGCATTGGTCACCGTTGCTGTGTTGGTCAGCTTGACGCGTCCTTGATAGTCCTTACCGCCAAGCTCAACGCTACGGTTAGACAAGTTCCAGGGAGTCGTTACGCCACCACTCGTCTGCACCAATTGCAGATAAACTGGACGCATGTTGTCGCCTTGTCGGCCTGATAGCTCGTCAATCTTGACTGCCACATCGCCGTTAAAGGTCGTGTCGACTTGCGTATACGTGTGCCCAGCATAAGTAGTAGATGCCATCTATAATCATCTCCTATAAGTTTTTAAGCATTGCATTGATCGCCGTCTGGCAGTCTTTAAACCAGCCGTTAAGCGATTCAATTAAATCTTTGATCAGTAATGATTTAGTCAGTACATATCCTTCTACGGATACCGACCGGCCGTCACTGTCAGCTGTTTCCGTTGATCCTAGACTGCTTTGAGCGTATCCAGTGATGATGCTGACCGATTTAGCCAGATACATACGCAAGTTGCGCGAGTAGCTGCTAAACGTTTCGATTGGAAAATCCGTTGCATCATCACCACTTACTTTTTGTAACGCCGACCAAATCTTTTTAAAATTGCCATTAACGTTATCAATAAAACTCCCATTACCAACGCTAGTGTTAAGACTGATGGTCTCGACTGGTTTAGGCGTTGGTGTGGGAGCTGGTACTGGGTCTGGGATAACGATATCTGGGATTGACGGTGTACTCGGATTGGCTGGCGTGACTGGCTTGCTCGGCGTGATAGGCTGTTGCTGTTGTTTTTCTTCTTCAGCAATCCACGTAGCCAAGCGTTGCGCCATCTGCGTTTGCACTGCCTGCACTGGATGGATTTGACCGTCACCCAGCGTCTGATTGCGGTTGGCATACGTGATCAGCGGATTGTCGCGCCAGTCATAGACAGGGCAATGGTTGTCCTTAGCACACTGTTTGATCGCATCGTACATCGTCCGTTGACTGATGCCACCGCCGTTGACCGCACCGTCATCAGCACCATAAACATAGCTTGGCGTTGGCAGTTCCACATAGATATGGATTGCCGGATTGTCCGACCGGATTTTGGCAATACCTTTAGTCATCGCATCTTGGACTTGCGTTGTTGACGCGTACGGCTGATCGTCAAAGTCGTTGATGCCATAGCCGAGCAAGACAACATCATAGTTTTTAAAGTTAAACTTGTTGACCTGTGGGATAAAGTCTTGACCATCACGGTTGTCAGCGTACTTAGTACCACTGATCGCCTCGTTGTCGACTTCCCACCCTAACTGGTTCCCGATCGCTTGTGGGATCGTAGGATTGGCACGTGGATGATTACTCCCGAAGCCAGTCAGCCCCCACATGATCGAGTCGCCAAGTACAATCATCTTGGTCACTCAAACCATCTCCTTAATTTTTAGCAGTTTTGTCATTTTAAATGACTAAATCTAACAAACCATTAGGCATTAGGCAGTGCCAGATACTTGAGTAGCTTTTGTCGTGCGATCGTCTGAGCCTTGTCCAGGCCCGTGAAGAATGTCGTGCCTTCTGGCAGTTCGGTCTTGTCAACTCGGACCGTGTTGTTGAGGAACTCTCCCGTTTGAGCGTCCGACCCGTAGAACGTGAAGTTTGCCGAGTCAACTTGGCCAGGCGTCGTGGTTGAAAAGTTAAAAACAATGTTTGATACGTTTACTTGCATGATTAGTCCTCCTTAGCAGTATCTGCTTTCAAGTCTTCCAGTTGTTTCTTCAAATCGGCGTTCTCTCTGGTCAGCTGGTCAATCTGCACTTCCTGCAGCGTGTTGTTAGCTTCCAATGCGCCGAGCTTGCTTGCGTAACTGTTTTGCAGTTTCTGTAAATCGATATCCATACAATTGCTCCTTTCGTTTATGAATGAAGCTCAATAGTGAGTCCTTTAACAGTCTGTGTTAATCTCGTCCAAGATTTAACAGACTGCTTTTCTTTTACACCCATAAATATTTCTACTTTGTCTGGTGAAGTATTAATTTTTCGTATAAATTCTTTTCCCATAGTTGCCTCCAATAAAAAAAGCCGGCGTTAACCGACTTTGGATTCTAATGTCTTGATTCGTTTAGTGAGTGCCTTAACAGCGCCAAACAGCGCTCCGATCATATTGTCATCGTCACGGCTGACTCCGTTCGGCGCAATAAAGTCCTGTGGCGTCTGATACTGAGCCACGTCATGCACGTCATCGATGATCAGCCCGATGTGGCGGTGTGTATCGCCATTGGCAACGTCTGTCTTGTACAGGAACGTGGCTAGGTCGGTACCATTGACCATCTCAAGCATCTTGTCATCATCAACTGGCTGGATGTCCGTCTTGGTTGACAGCGCCGAGTGCTGAGAATGCCCAGCCGCTTCAACCCAGCCATTGATCCAAGCCCAGCCGTCAACCTGTAACTTGGTGGCAACTGAACTGCTATCACCGTCCTTGTAGATATGGAACACGTTGTCATTGCTGAGCCAAGCATGAGCCTTGTCAGCTTGCATATGAATGTTATGAGTGTTGGCTTCCACACGTGCCCACGTGCTGCCTGCACCCCAGACGCCAAGATTGACGTGCCGCTTATCACCATCGACCCAAAGCCCAGTTGTCTGGCGGTCTGGCGTTGATCTGCCAGATTGGACGAAACCCACCTGCATAGCTGCTGACGATGCGCAAATACGTGCCGACTCATCTTTGATCGGCGTTAATGCAAACGACCTATCATAGCGAACTCGCAGCTCATTGCCAACTGTACCATTTCGCACCGTAGCAATCGGATTGCCACCAGAAAACTCAATGCCACCATTGACTGCGTTTGAGTTGTAGAACTTGATATTTTGGCTGTCAATTGTCATACCGTTACCGTCCGAACGGAAGTCAATCAAGCCACCACCATTGACAGCCAAGAGGTTAGTAGTGATCTTTCCTTGACTGATTTTAGTATCATACGTAGCCCCGTAGTTGTGAATCCCATTACGATCAATATAAGTTTGATCGCCATTAGTCGCCTTTGAGTGAAAACCTACGTAATCAGTGGCAAGACTGCCCAAATCGATTGTGTTCCCGTTGCTATCGCCCAAGTGCACCGTGCTACCCGTTAGCGTTCCAGCTTGGATTTGATCAGCTGTTAAGTCCGCAATTGAGGCAACCGGGATCCATGCTTTGCCGGTAACAATCGTGTTACCTGCATCAAGGATTAGTGATCCCTTTCCGTTGCTTACCTGGATTAAAGTGTTGCCGCCGGCTTCCTGGTTGATCTGGCTGATCACGTCGCCGACTTGTACGCGTTGATTGATCAGGTTTTTAAGCTGTGTGGTTGCGCTGGTAAAATCGCCCGACGACACTTTGTTCTGGACCAAATCGCTTAGCTGAGTGATTTTACTCGAGCCATCTGAGTTGTAGACCTGTGCCTGGATACCGTCTACGGTTGCATGCAGATTGGTATACGACTGGGTTAGATCGTTTTTAACCGACATCAGGTTGGCGTTCCAGCTGTCGACCGTCTGTTTGATCTGCGTCTGCGTGTACGTTTGTGTTGCATAACCCTTAGCATTGAGATCACTGCTCGATACCTTAGTTGCAATCTGGTCAGCCTGTACTTTAAGCTGTGCCTGCAGTTGCTGGACAGTCCTGTTGGTCTTATCAACCGTTGTCTGGTCGGCCTTAAGAGCGATAGCCTGCTTGTCCTGCGTGATCTGCGTGGAGTTAGTTGTGATACGATTGCTCAGGGCAGTGACGTCCGTTTGTGTTGCATCTCTAACCCACGCTGACCAGCTGTCAGCCAATCGTCGTGTATAGCGATTGTTTGATTGGTCGGCAATTGCGGTTTGAGTGATTCGGTCACTCTCTGAGCCTTCAACCGTCAAGTACCACCAAGCTGTTTCGTTAGGTGCATTGGTCACTCCCCCTTTAAGAAATTCGTGGCAAGGCGTTTTGATGTTGTTTAGATCAACCGTATCGGTGACGGTTACCCATTGAGCTTGGCTCTTCAAGTCATTCAGATCGCCGGACACACCCTCATACTTGCTATCTAGTGAGGTAGCGGTCTTCTGCAAGGTAGAGATATTCCCCTTAGCATCGGCCATGTCGTCCTTCAAAGACTTGCTGTCAGCCTGCAGTGTGGCGATGTTGCCCGCGTGGTCGCTGGTCGTCTTTTTTAGTCCCGATACGTCCGACTGGAGCGTAGAAATATTGCCCTGTGCATCAGTAAGCGTATTTTTAAAACCGGTTGCTGTAGCCTGCAGCGTAGATATATCGCCTTTGGCACTGGTCAGTGTCTGGCTAAAGCCTTTGACGTCCAACTTGATCTGGTTGATATCCCCCGCTGCGTCAGCATACTTGGTGTCAAGCTCGCTCGCTGTTGCCGTCAAACTGGCTACGTTGCTGTTGGTGTCCGACAACGCCGCACTGTACGACTTAGCCGTTGCCTGCAGACTGGAGATGTTACCGGCCGCATCTGACAAGGCTGCACTCGCCGAACTTGCCGATACTTTGAGCTGACTGACATCGCCTTTGGTATCCACCATACCCTGCTCAAACTGTCCAGCTTGGCTCTTAAGCGTAGTGATATCCTTGTCCGCAGCACTCGCTTGTGCTGCGTATGACGATAGGCTCTTGGCCTGACTGGTCTTGGTATCAGCAATATCGCTCTTAGCCACTGCTACGTCTGATCGTACGGCAACGATATCAGCTTGCGCTGCACTCGCCGATGCCTTAGCCTCATCAGCCGCCGCAATCGCCTCAGTTCGAGCATTCGAGATTGCCGCACTGGCCGACGCGTAGTTCTGGTCGATTAAATCAGCATTGGACTGTGCTGCATCCCAAGCCCGCAAACCATCGCTCCTGGCAACTGCAGCGTCCGACACGGCATCGCTGACGGCCGAGTTGATATCCACGATTGCCTGGCTGTTGACTCGCGACTTCTCGACCGCCTCATTGGCATACGCTACGGCACTGTCAGCCTGCTTGATTGCCGGCTCAACAGTATTGGTTATTTCTTGATTGACTTTTTCCTTAACCTTCTCGTGCATGCCATTGTTCCATAGCCCATCCACATCGTTTTGACGATATTTTCTGCCAAAAGTAGTATCCGTCACGTAGAAGTGTTCTCCGTTGTCTGGAGAGTATCCTTTTCCCCAAACCCCAGTTTCAGTATCTCGGCCCCATTCAAGCACGATTTGCTTGTACAGCATGTTTAACCTCCTTTCGTAAATTTTTCAATTTTTTTCATTGTTTCATCGTTGAACTCAATGTCTTTTTCGTCTTTACTGTGAAGAATTTGTGTGATTTGTCTCTCTTGATCGTTCATCCGCGTTGATACCGACGTGATCAAATTTTGTTGTAGACTGATTGCATTATCGATTTGACGTTTACGATCTCGCTGATAGTCAAGGATCGTTGTCGGCGTGGTATTGAGCGTAACTGAACTGTTGTCAGCCATTGGATAGCGGTCAAACCCGACTGTCTGAACGCTCTCACTGTATCCCTTGTTAGGGATGTTGACTCGCAAAACTTCGCCGGCGTCTGGCTGATAGGCATCTTGACCCATGAACCCCGCCTCGATACTCAAGTCTGGCTCTGGATGTAGCTTGTTAGCCAGAACGTACTGTTTCATTGACTCGGCATCGTGGAACCGTTCGTCTTCAACGTCTGGTCCAGGATGCACGCCCCACTTTTTAACCGACTCTTCATCGGTCACGATAAACGGTTCAAAGTAGTACACTTCGACTGATATCGTCTCACTACTGCCACCAGATGAAATGCCGTTTTTGATGATCTCTTGCGGGTCAAGCCATGTACCATCGTTGCTAAAAGCATGACTGAATGCTGCAGGAATCGACATCTTAGTGATACCGATATGCAGGTGGTCAGTCGTACGATAGCCAATCACTTGCCCGGTGGTAACCGTATCACCGACATTGACTGAGATATTGCCTTCACTGCCAAACGCCTCTTGATACTCAACGTTAAGCCCGCTGTCGTCCGTGATGACTACATACCAGTTGATACCGCCAGACCCCCACGCTTTAGCCGTGACCTTGCCACCATGCACCGCGTGGACCTCAATGCCTGGATGATCAACTGAGCCAAAGTCCAGGCCGTCATGAAAGCTGTTAGTTCGATAACCGCCGTCATAGCCGAACTTCTGGACCTGCATAAACGTACCTTCGCCGACGCTAGGAAACGGCCATCCCCAGCCGTTTGTGGTTTTGGATGAACCGTCGTTTTCTGGTTTGGACATTCGCTTAGTACCAGTTGGACCCCAACCACCGCTGTGTGAGATATCGGCCAACCAGTTAGAGTCGTTAAACAGCGCCAGCAGTTGGTCAAAACCTTTGTGGATATCGGTATGTCCTTCAACACACCAAGAATCAAACGTTGGCTGGGTATACTGGAGCAGACCGGTTGACGGATGACCCGCCGCCGCATTGCTGTCCCAGTTGTTCGTGACGGTTTCGCTACCACCGGATTCTTGCTGGATTCGACGCAAAACAGCATTAAGACCGTTGCTATCGAGATTGACACCCATCATGCTAGCAGCGTTTTTTATCGCTTCGGTCCAATCACCATTGATTGCAGTCGTAGTACCATTGCCAGAACCAGAGATGTTCGACAGCTCGACTGTGTGCTTACCACCGATACACTTGACCTGGTTAACGATGTTAAGCGTGTTGTAGCCAAACTTCACCTGTTTTGAGTTGTGCAGATAGTCCACACGTCTCTGTTTGTCCTTAAAAAACTCGTCTGGAGTGTAGATACGGATCTTACGATTATCTGGATAGATGATCGCTGTCTTCCAGGTATCAAGCACCTTAGAAAGCATATCCTTACCAGAACCGTTGCCGAGATTCTCAATTTCTTGATGATCAAAGTTACCGTGTATCTCGTACGTAAAGCCAAGCGTGTTGCCGTCCAACCAGTACTTGACCACGTCATCGATCGAGTAGGTCTTTTTATCGGCCTGCGTATCGTGCTGATATAGCCGGTCGATCTCGTTGTAGACGTGCGGAGCCGTGATCTCTTTAGTTGAGACGCCATTGTCAAACGACTCAATGCACTCTTTAACGATATATTCCTGACCTTTGTAGTAGATTGACGACTCTACGTCCAGCTGACTGTAAACGGCCGTTGCATTGTCGTAGGCCGTGAACTGTAGTTGATACGTGGAGTTTTTCTCCCACTGCAAATGAAAAGTCGACCACAGAATCGTGTCTGTGATCGGCTCTCTCAAGCTGTGGTTATTGCCTGGAGACATTGTCACCATAGGTCTATCCATGATCACGCCTCCCTATGCCAGATAAATGAAAGGAAAACTGAACGTGATGTCCAGGTCTCCTGCACCATCAACGTGAAACTGATTCTCGCCGGTTGCCAGCACTAACGGCTTGGTATTGCCACTATCAGCAAGACTGCTGTTGGCACTATCCAAGTTGCCGTTCTTGTAGACGTGTACGCCATTTAAAATCAGCGTATCACTGCCAGACAGATTGCCATTGTACTTAAAGACCGTGTTGTTAGTCTTGTTAGTCAGCGTAAATGCACCGCCATTGTGACGCATGGTGATTTTTAAGTAGTGCGACTGATTGTAAGGATCAACCGCTAAATCACCAGCGTTATAGATGACAAAGTCGCTTTGCCCGGTGAAGTGATACGAATAGTCTTTGATTGGTAGATTCATGCCAAACTGCTTGCCACTCATCTCATCGGAGTTGAGTCGGCTATATAGCGTCCCACGTGGATTTTCGAAAGGAATTTCGATCTCGACCCAGTTAGGATCAGTCGGCTCAGACTCGATCTCAAACGCACCCACACGGCAGAATCGGACCAGTTCTGGCTCAACTGCCGTCCTGAGCCGATAGATACTCTTTTGCGCAAAAGTGCGATAGATATCATGCTTAGCCAGCTTAAAGTCAGCTCGGCTATCAAAACGCAGCAGAAACTTAGCCTTAACCGTTGTGCTTGCATAGCGCGAGTAGTTAAAAATATCGCCATCGCTCATCGTGGTATCGGCATAGTTGTTAGCAATGCTAGGCGATTCGGTCAATCCCAAAAACGTAAGATTGTCCGTGATATCAGCACTGGCGATCTCCTGCTTGTCATCAATCTTGATATAAAGCATGTTTAATGCGATTGTCCTCACCTCCTATAGTTGTTGAGCGTCGAAGAACGTCTGATCACGTCCCATGACACTGTACATATGCGTCTTGTCAAAAGCACTGGCTTTGATAGCAGTCATTTGAGCCGCGTTGAGCCCGAGTATCTGGCCCATACGGTCAACCATCTGCGCCGTGTGGTTGATCAGTTGGTTTACCTGATCAGTCGTGACGGTACTGCCAGAGTCAGCCACACTG